>Ga0070728_10003523_pt1 | contig 17204 bp, 17 predicted proteins | sample tdDd471_FD_66723 | JGI IMG/M metagenome (GOLD analysis project Ga0070728, IMG submission 66723) | Marine sediment microbial communities from the Atlantic coast under amendment with organic carbon and nitrate - tdDd47.1 | ecosystem: Environmental > Aquatic > Marine > Coastal > Sediment | place... | reverse complement strand
TCCGGCCAATGCTACGCAATTGCCCTCTTTATGTGACCATTTTGATGCTGACCGCTTGGTCATTATTGATGGTCAATTATCAAAAGAAGCCTCAACCTCGGCTCTCACTTATGTGACCGCTTTTAGTGACACCAACGAGCAACAGCAAGCATTTGTACTTGAGACCTTAAAGCGAAAAAATTATGGCAAGAATGTTTTTTCATTATTAGGTAATGGTTTAACGCAAAATGGTTATCTTGTTGAATTTGATGAGCGCACTGAAAACCCCTTGCACATTATTTATATCAACACCCAGGCTTCTAGCCAGCACGTATTGAACGAGCAATTAATTGTTCGAGTATCTAAGCTAGCGTCAGCCAACATTGTTGAACACTTTGTATCAGATGGTGAAGATAATAGTGTGCGTCACCAATCGTCACACTTTGTGATCGAAGACGGTGCTAACTTAACTCATTACCGTCTACATTTAGAAAACTCATCACAGGTTCATTTCGGTGAAAACAATGTCTGGTTAGCTCGCGATTCGAAAGTCAACAGCTTTCACTTGGCTTTAGGCAGTGCAATTAAGCGTGTTGACATTAATGTGCATCATCAAGCTTCAGGGTCACACGCTGATGTAAACGGACTTTACCTAGCATTGAACAACGAACAAGTTGATTTTCATACCAACATTGAACATCAAGTGCCGCATTGCACTTCTCAAGAGGTCTTTCGCGGGCTAATTGGTGGGTCAGCGAAAGCTGTGTTCAATGGTCGAATTCATATTTTTAAAGATGCACAGAAAACATTAGCTGAGCTTAGTAATAAAAATTTACTGCTCTCAAATAAAGCAGAAATTAACACCAAGCCCGAGCTCGAAATTTATGCCGATGATGTGCGGTGCGCGCACGGTGCAACCGTTGCGCAGATGGACAATAAAGCACTCTTTTATTTAATGTCGCGTGGCATTCCCAAAGCTCAAGCAGAGCTAATGTTGAGTTTTGGATTTGTAAATGAGTTGCTCGATAACTTGTCTGATCAACCCATTGCCGAATACTTACGCCCCATTTTAGCTAAGCTATTCGATCAAGCGGCTCGCTAGTCGCAGGCTCAGAAGACTATGACATTAACCCATTTGGATAACGCAATGACAACTGAATTGGACTTTACTCTTCTTCGTAAAGACTTCCCTATTTTGGACCAGCAGGTTAATGGTCATCCTTTGGTGTATCTTGACAGTGCAGCGACTACGCAAAAGCCACAGGCAGTCATTGACGCTGTCGCAGCGTATTATCAAAATGACAACGCGAATGTTCATCGCGGGGCTCATGCATTAAGCGATCGAGCGACGCAAGATTTTGAAAATGCTAGAACCAAAGTGGCAACCTTTATTAACTCGCCAAAACGCGAGCAGATTATCTGGACTCGTGGCACAACAGAAAGTATTAATTTAGTGGCGCAAAGCTACGTTCGTTCGATGGTATCAACCGGCGATGTTATTTTGGTTTCTGCATTAGAGCATCACTCTAACATTGTGCCTTGGCAAATTGTTTGCGAACAAACAGGCGCCGAACTACGAGTCATTCCGGTAAACGCTGCTGGAGAAATCGAGTTAGACGAGTACTATGCAATGCTCAATGAGTCGGTCAAGTTCGTATCGGTGAATCATGTGTCTAACGCATTAGGAAGCATCAATCCGGTCAAGGAAATTATCGATGCGGCGCATAAAATTGGCGCCAAAGTAATGATTGATGGTGCCCAAGCGGTCCCTCACTTTGCCATCGATGTACAAACGTTGGATTGTGACTTTTATGCATTCTCCGGACACAAGCTGTTTGCTCCGACGGGCATCGGCGTGCTCTACGGAAAAGAGCAACTTCTTGAGCAAATGCAACCCTATCAAGCTGGTGGAGAAATGATCGAGGTCGTTAGTTTTAATGGCACCAGCTACAACAAGCTACCCTATAAGTTTGAAGCCGGGACACCGAATATTGCGGGAGCCATTGGCCTAGGCGCTGCTATCGACTATCTCAATCAACTAGACCGCCCTGCTCTTCTCGCTTATGAAGATCGACTGTTAGCCATGGCGACTGAGAAAGCCAAAGCCATTGGCGGTATCACGCTGGTTGGTACAGCAAAGAATAAAACTGGGGTAATGAGCTTTTTATTGGATGGTGCGCATCCTCATGATGTTGGCACTTTACTCGATCAGCAAGGTATTGCTGTTAGAACGGGCCATCACTGTGCAATGCCCATTATGCAGCAATTTAAGATACCAGGAACCATCAGAGCATCGTTTTCTTTTTATAATAATGAAAGTGATGTTAAGCGACTTTTTACTGCGTTAGAAAAAGCTAAGAGCTTTTTAATTTAATCGACCTTAATTGAATATAATTCAGCAATCGCTAAATGATTGCTGAAGAGATTTGAGGAAAACTATGAGCGTAGAAACATTTTCACCGCATGACATTGAATTGACCATGAGCGACAAAGCGATTCGTCATTTTAAACGGCAACTCGACAGCAAGTCTGAAAGCGCTGTTCGTCTTTCTGTTAAAGAAAGTGGATGCTCAGGCTTTATGTACGTTATGGATTTTGTAAACCAAGGTGAAGACTCAGATAAGCCCTTTACCTTTGATGGTATATCCGTATTTGTTGCGCAAGACGCTTTGCCCATTCTAAACGGCACAGAAATCGATCTCGTCACCGAGGGTGTTAATAGCAGCATTCAATTTAAAAATCCTAACGCCAAAGCCATGTGCGGCTGTGGCGAAAGCTTTACACTTTAAGGTCTATCAATGGAACGTAAAATGGTTGTCACCCAGAGTGACTGTCCCGCTCGCTTAGTTCCGGCTGGAACAAAAATAACGATTCCTAAAAATACCTTTGTGACGATCACACAAGCGCTCGGTGGTAACTACACGGTATCGGTCAATGGCAATATGGCCCGAATTGATGGCACAGACGCGGCAGCGATTGGTTATCAAGCGCAAGAATTTAATTTCGAAGCGCCAGCTGACGGCCAGATTAGTGAAGAGCAAGTTTGGGAAGCTTTAAAGACCATATTTGATCCAGAAATTCCGGTAAACCTTGTCGACCTTGGTTTAATCTATAAAGTGAGTATTGATCAAGCAACTAAAAAGGTCATCATCGATATGACATTAACGGCACCAGGCTGTGGAATGGGTCCGGTACTTGTCAGTGATGTTAAGTATCGAGTCAACAAAGTACCCCACGTGGCTGACGTTGAAGTGGAGTTAGTATTTGATCCTCCTTGGTCGCGAGAAATGATGTCGGAAGAGGCTCAATTAGAAACGGGTTTATTTTTCTAGCCGACGACACTGATAAAATTAAAATGCTCCTTTAACTCATGCATCTGAATTAAGATTTTTATTATGACAAATCCTTTTGGCACCACTATTAACGCTGATGACGTTATTGATGACTTAAGTTTTTTTGATAGCTGGGAAGACCGTTATCGCTATATCATTGATTTAGGAAAACAACTTCCACCAATGGACGACGCTTTAAAAACTGACGATCGCTTAATTCCTGGTTGTCAAAGTCAAGTGTGGTTAGAGCCATCACTCACGGCTAATACATTAACGTTTCATGTCGATAGTGATGCTCATATTGTCAGAGGATTATTGGCTATGGTCATGGCGGCCTACAACAATAAATCACCACAAGATATTTTAGATTTCGATATTGAAAACTACTTTGCAAAAATCGATCTGGTAAAACATTTAAGCCCAACTCGAGGCAATGGACTGCAAGCTATGGTCCTGAAGATTCAAGACATCGCTCAGAAAAACACTGCGTAACAGGCCTCTCCTATTACGCATTGTTGTATGAATTTATTACTTCTTGAGTGCTCTTTTAATAAGTACATTATTGATTAGGCGCTTTCTTGATTGGCCTTCAATTTACTGCACTAATTGATATTGCTTAGCATAAGTGTAAGTTTGTAAACCAAAGTGTCCATAATTGTAGGTGTAAGTTGCTTTTTCACCAGCTATTCGACTCGAGTGGACACCGCCAACATAACAAGTCCCCGTCGCACAAACGACTTGGTCAATGTAACTTTTGATTAAATAGACGCGGCTGGCAAATTTTCTTCCGTATAAATCATCAAGAAATGGGCTACTAACTGACAGTCCCCAATAGCCGCAAGTGGACGTTGCAAAGTTAAATGGATAGGTACCACAACTCCAAAGACCACGATAGGCTCCAGCGACACCAACAAAAGCGTCAACCTTGCTTACTGCTCCTAGTTTAATAATCTGTTGAGCGGCTAAAGTTACTCCCATAGAATGAGCAATAACATCCACTTTACCCGTACAAGAGTTCGCTAAAGCACTTTGCAGTGCTTGTCGAACCGGGGTCTCTTCACTACCACTATGATTGTTACAAGCAGCACAAGATTTACTTCCCCACTCAGGCCGATAAAGTTGGTTTGATGAGTATCCTTGAGAACGAAAGTAGTCGTAGGTATTTTGCCAGTCTGAAGCATTGCCAGTATTTCCGTGAACCAAAACCACAGAGTCTTTACAAACGGCAGAAACAAGCGGACTGATGAGGAATAAACAAATAGCGATCAGAAATAATTGAAAGCGTTGCATACCTTCTCCTTAATTAAAATGATTGTTAGAGATCGGCACAGCTACTGCAAATATGCGTTACCATGAGCTCGCTGTTTCTGCTTCATGTCCAACTGATTGCAAAAACTTCGCGGCTAACAAGCAGCTTCTATGTTTAACGATTACATTCTCAACTGTACTTTGGTACAGTAAAGCCAATCAATGACTCTTATGCCGTGCAGTGGCGAAGAGTCGTGGTAGAGTTTATTAAGTAAGGTTCTGCAACTGAGTCGCTTAATGCTGCAGGTGCAACGAATATTCACATTAAACGATTGGCTCAATAACTATCTTAAAAGAGACCGATAAATGATGAAGCCATCCGCTCAATCACGAACTTGGAGCGATATCATTTTTAAATTAAGACACCTGCTATTTTGGGGTGTTATTCTGCTTGGGCTAGTCACCTCATTTGGAATACCTAGCTTGTATTTCAGCAATGATTTTCGTGTCTACTTTAGCCAAGAGAACCCTCAGTTAAAGGCTTTCGACAGTTTCGAAGAAAAGTTCAGCTCTCACGATAGCGTTGCATTTATATTAGCGCTCGAGAATAGCTCCTGGTTGTCACCCAAGTACCTTCAAAAACTCAACCAATTTACCGAGCAAACTTGGCAATTACCAGCCACCACTCGCGTAAACTCATTAACCAATTACCAATATACTCAAGCCGAAGGCGATTTAATTCAAACCGATGCTTTCTTTCGTCTAGGGAGCGATGTCGATTTTTTACGACAAAAAATGCTCGACGATATTCAATTAAAATTCACCTATCTCTCACCCGATGAGAGCGTCGCCGTTATTCAAGCCGATCTTGAATTTAATAAGTCGGATAAGAGTGAAGTAAAAGAAATATATTTAGCCGCTCAAGCTTTGCAGGAACAGTGGAATCGAACACTGCTCAGCGCCGAATTACCTTTTAAAGAAATCTATATCGTCGGGTCGGTTGTATCAAATGTTACTTTAGAAAATGCGGTTAAAAATGATCTGATTTTATTAGTGCCGCTAAGTTACCTAATCATTACCTTTGGTTTACTATTTTTTTTACGAAGCATAAAAGCCACGCTGATTACCTTATTTATTGTCACTATTAGCATCATCTTCACATTCTCTATATTTTCATTTTTCAAACAAGAACTTACACCCGTTGCTGGCTTTGTACCCTCGGTAATACTGACCCTGGCAGTGGCTGATTGCGTTCATTACTTGACGAGTTATCGATATCTGATCGAACACGAAAACTACTCGCCTGAAGCGGCCAACAAAGAAGCCTACCAGATTAATTTTAGTCCGATTTCTTTAACCAGTGTCACCACCGCTATTGGAGTCTTGTTTCTCAACTTCAGTGATTCGCCGCCGTATCGAGATTTAGGGAACATGGTTGCTATTGGTGTCACATTAGCGTGGGTTTTAAGTATTAGCTTTATTCCAATAATTTTGACTCGATTCCAAATAAACTATCCCGTTCGGAAAAGCCAGAGTAAAGGAATGTTGAAATTTTCGAGGTTGCTCGCTAGGAATCGCGTTAAAGTACTGTTCATCATGCTCAGTTTGTCAGCAATATCTATTCTAGGGATCAGTCAGCTTCGAATCACTGAAAACTGGAGCCAGTATTTTGGTGAAGAGTTTCGTTTGTCACAAGCTATTAACCTACTAAAAGACAAGTTTAATCGTCTCCATCGCTACGAAATCGTACTCGATAGTCAAGTCAACAATGGCGTCAACGAGCCGACGTATTTGAACACGCTCGATCAACTCATTCATTACTTAGAGCGACAGTCAGAGGTAAAGCATATTCAGAGCTATGGCTATATTCTAAAACGTTTGAATCAAGCCATGCACCAAGACTCAGCTAGCTACTTCAAAATGCCAGAATCGCGCCCTCTCGCTGCGCAATACTTGCTGCTATATGAACTGTCGCTGCCACAAGGGCTGGGAGCCAATGCATTTGTGACCTTCGACCGCTCAGCAACGCGAACCTCAATATTACTAGAGCCAATGGACTCACAGCAGCTGCTCGAATTCGAAACATCACTCCATGACGCTTTTGCAACCATGACCACAGGAAATAACATAAGACTTGAAGTGTCAGGCATGGATAATATTTTTGCGCACATAGCCCACCGTAATATCGTGCAAATGATCTTCGGAAGCGCGACGGCTTTATTGGTCATCAGTCTGCTAATAGCGATCGTTCTTCGTTCGTTTAAATATGGGATGATCAGTTTGCTGCCTAATTTAATTCCAGGAGCCATCGCTTATGGATTGTGGGGTTATTGGTTTGGCTACATAGACTTAGCTTTGTCTGTTGTAATTTGTATGAGTCTAGGGATTATTGTTGACGACAGTGTCCACTTTATTACCAAATACTCTCGAGCTCGAGATCAGCTTAAGCAGTCAAGCAAAGAATCTCTTAACTACGCGTTCCATGTCGTCGGCAAAGCGCTCGTTACTACTACGGTTATTTTAGTCGCTGGCTTTGCAACATTAGTCGCATCGCCCCTAAATCCAACTGCCGCGACGGGCAGCCTATTATGCATTACACTGGTGATTGCACTGATTGTTGACTTTACCCTCCTGCCCATTGCTTTGATGTTATTTCAAAAGGATAAGACTAAGGCAAAGGTCTAATCGCAATGAATAAAAATCAGCGGAAGAATTTGCTCAGTGACAATGCTCCCTAACGCTCCTTAATGATAATTATTCTTATTTACATTATTGGATAAATATTTTAAACTGCACGCATTAAATGACCATTATCAACGTATATGTTAAAAGGTCTAGAAAGATTGAAATTAGTCCTTTTGAAGCTAAACAAAGCGCATCGTTTAGCCGTCTAATCTAGGTAGTAAGGTGCAGTATGAAGAACTTAAATGTAGAAACCGTTCTCGACGTCCATCACTGGAATGATAAGCTTTTTAGCTTTAAAACAACTCGTCATCAGTCGTTAAAATTCAGAAACGGTGAATTTGTAATGATCGGTTTACCGCAAGATGAAAAGCCTATTGTTCGTGCCTACAGCATTGCCAGCCCTAACTACGAAGATCACCTTGAATTTTTTAGCATAAAGGTTCCTAACGGTGCCCTCACCTCAAAACTCCAACACTTGGAAAAAGGCAGTCAAATCGTCGTAAGCAAAAAGCCAACGGGAACTCTGGTCATTGATGATCTTAAACCAGGCAAACGTTTATTCCTATTTGCCACTGGTACTGGCTTAGCGCCATTTTTAAGCATTATTCAAGACCCAGATACTTTTGAGAAGTTTGATCAAGTGATTCTTTGTCACGGCGTTCGACACGTGAGTGAGTTAGCCTATAAAGAGTTTATTGAACATGAGTTAAAAGCTCATCCTTACATTGGCGAAATGATACAGCAGCACCTGACCTATTTTCCAACGGTAACGCGTGAAGACTTCCCGACCCAAGGACGAATCACTGAACACTTAAGCAATGGCAGCTTATTTACACTTTTAAATATGACTCCATTAGATCCTGAAACTGATCGAGCCATGATTTGCGGAAATCCAGAAATGCTTAAAGACATTTCGGAACTGCTCAACCAAGCCGGATTCGAAATTAGTCCCAAAACGGGCATTCAAGGTGACTATGTGATTGAAAGAGCATTTGTCGAATGATCTAACCAGTATATGATTTTGTGACAAGAGCACCTTAAAGGTAGAAAAGGTGCTTATACCCTATTCCTTCGCATTGATCTTGTAACCGTTAAAATCAAACGTCTCATTGTTTATGACAACTTATTAGTTCCTATGCGATAACTATTTAGAATCCAGAGTGTCATCATCTCTCAGTATTCAATTCACGCTTTCTTATCACTGATTTTGCGCTGTAACAACACTAAGCCTTGCGCAGTTAGAGCAATGCACAGATGAATGATAGTGTAAATATTAAACAACTCGACAATAGAAAAACTTCCCATTAGGAATTCCCAAAACTCCATCAACACTGAAGTAAGAATGAATGCAAAAAGAAAGTGTTTTACAACCGCTGTTTGTATTTTAACGAAAAGAAAATAATATAAAATTGTAGCGATAAGTATTATAACGCCGTTTCTTATATGCCTTGAGTTCTGCACAGCTTCTTTTATGGTTGCACCATAAAGCTCCCACGTTAAAGGCAGAGTCATGCCATGAAAAAAACCAATGATCTCAGGCATCAAAGCTAACAGAAAACAGAAAATTATTGTTCTTATATAATGCATATAAAGTAACGGCCATCTTAGTTATACCACTGTTTCAGCAAGTGCTTCTTTCACTCTCGATAAACTCACTGCAACCCAGTTACATTTCTCCAGCGATCTAATCCCATTTTTCGAACCAATTCGTAAGAAAGCAGTATTCTGGATTTCCATGTAAATTAAAACTGCAAAAAGCTTTGTTCTATTTAAACTTCTTCTAATGAACAAACATCAATGCCATGTTGGTTGAGACTGAATTCGATTAAACTGTTTTTCTATCGCCTCTAGAAGATCTTTTTGATTATTCGAAATACCGCCCTCCACCTTGGCTACTTCATTAAGCATCGACATCAGCTGCTGCTGGTTCGACTCACTAAAAGTATTGATTGAGGGTGCTAGAATCATTTTGACTTCGGCTGATAAATTATCGGTATCTTTCAATAGATGACTAGAAACATTGTATAAATCTTGCGACTGCTGCTCGCTGATACCAAATTCTTTTTGAAACAAGTCTATGACCAACTCTTTCGTCTCTCGAGAAACAGCGCCATCGATTAACGCCATTCCCGATACTAATAGCGCAGCCGCTTCAAGAGAGTTTTCAAGCCGGTGAATGGGTTTAGTGCCATGCGCCTTCTCCCACTTTCTTCGCCTAGCCCATAGAAAGGGATTCAAAGAGTTTAAATTGAAACCCGATTCATTCAGTCGATTTAAGGCCCACAATAAGCCCGCGATCGCAGTAATCACCCCAATAATGATATGCATAATGCTTTTCCTAGCAGTTGTAAATTTATTGTTGTAAATTTATTTACGAGATATTCCTTTCGAATATCGGCAATTATTCATCATCTTGAGCAAGTAGACAATACCAATGACTGATCAATAGACTATTTAATTTCTTAATAATTTGCTCAAGAAATGAACGCATGTCTCAACCTTACAGATAAAACCAACGAAGAGATTGCCTACACTGTACAAACATAATAAATTCCAAAGATGTTAGATACATGGAAGCCAAACCAACTTTTAAGTCGGGGTTATCCAGCTAGCTTATGAATGAGTAGTGACAGCTAGACGATATAAACTTTAGTTAGAAAATTCTGTTTTCAGCTAGATAACATATTAAGCAAGATAAGAATGGATTAATATCAATGAACAAACTACTCGTGTCGCTGTTGCTCGCATCCTGCGCAACCAACGTCTACTTACTGATGTTTACCGAGTCTTCAATAAAGTACGACAATCTCACTCGTCAGTTAGAGTCAACACAGATGAAATTAGAAGCATCGCAAGAAAGCTTGGCACTTGTACGTGTTAAAAATTTGGAGTTAGAAAAAGTACTTCAGGTGAATAAACAGAAATCATCACCATCTCATACTCTATCGAGCACCGACTCTAGGTTACAAGATCTAACTGGCATCGATCAGCCGCCATCTAATCTTAAAAATAATAAAACCGATACATGGACAATAATCGAGGAACAATATTTAGAGCAAGGTATCGATAACGATTGGGCAAATCAGCAAGAGCAACACTTATTAGAACTGTTTCATCAAACACCACAACTCGCCGATCACCTGGTGCAACAAGTTCACTGTCGAACAACGATTTGCAAGCTCAGTGTGAACTCTAATCAAACTAGCTCTAGCGCCATCGCAAGTAAACTTGCTCAATATTTAGGTGACACCAGTTGGCATGATCCAGAAGCCACCTTTGTTTTTGAACATCACGCAAACCAAGGCACCATCGACTTTTATATAGGACGAGATGGCGACAGCTTCAAACGCTAATCTTAACTAGGGAAGGTTCAACGTTTTTCAGGAGCGATGTCTTTTATGTTTTGGATATACTCAGCTAAATCATTAACCCTATAGGATGAATGCACTCTACTCTCAGAAGCTGGATGAAATGTCAGTCCGGTACCTTTTCGCCAATCTTTTATCGGTCTAATCGGTCGTGGAACAAAACCGCCGCCACAATTAGGGCATACATTGAGCAAAGTATTAGTAACGCAGTCACTGCAAAACGTACACTCATAAGAACAGAGCATTGCTTCTGTTGAGTTGGCGGGTAAATCTTTATCGCAAAGCTCGCAATTCGGGCGGATGGATAACATGGTCACTTACTCCTTTAAAAATCTTCCTTATTTTACTACAGTCTGTTTTAACAACAATTAGAAATACACGATTATCGTGTTAAAGAAGAATATGATTTCATTACGCTTAGTCAATCATTCATTTAATTGTGACTAGTGTGTTCAGTTATCAAAAGCATTCGATAAATACTGCGCAAAAAGAAAGGCCAAGCTTTCGCTTGGCCTATGTGCTGGGAGTACTTTTAAAATAATTATTTAAGCGATAGATACCGCTTTATTGGAACCTTTCAATTCAAGCAGGTCTGAAAATGCACCGTCCCAAAGCAGGTGTCGACTTTCAAGAACTTGCTCAGACACTCGCAAACATTGCTCATATCGCTTCTGGCTGTTGTCGCACAAACGCGTCAACATACTTAATGCAAGCGGACCATGTTCATCACCATCAACTTCAATATGACGTTCAAAGTAATGGATCAGTGTTTTGGTTTGCTCTGGTGCTTCGTTTTTCAGATTACGAACAAACTCAATAAACATAGAAGGAATCAAATTTTCCCGTCCAATGGTAAAAGCAGCAGCGATCTCATGCAATTCACCTTTCTCAACCACTTCTAACGTTGTGGTTACAAATTGCTGAATTGAGAATGGAAGGGTCTCGATTACCGCATGATAATCTCCGCCCTCACGAACGGTGTTAACTAACTCGTCGATTTTGCTGGTATCAGCACCGCACTCATTCATTGCTTGCAAATACCATTCGAAGTGAGATAAACCACCCACCACTTCGTCTGACTCTTCGCCAAGTACGATTTCATTAATCATCATTCTAACCGCTGGATCACCAGTAGGTACCCAAGGAATGGTGACATTGGTCATTTTAATTTGCAGTGCTTTCAATAAGGTCATGAAATCCCAAACGGCGAAAACATGATGTTCCATAAATACTTTGGCATCTTCCAAAGTATCGATTGATGTATAAATAGGATGAGTGGTTAGTAGATTACCTAACTCTTCAATTTTGTCTGACTTGAAACTAAGCATTTTTCTACTCCGAACAGCGTTGATGTCAATTTCAAATTAGGCAGTTCATATCTTTGTTTCAACAAGAATTTATTCAAAGCGCGATTGAGTTCATTATTTTAAATTGCAATATCCAAAGTTGGAGATATCCACTTTTAATATATTTTTGGAATAAAAATGACGGTTCTTACAAACCACTGGTTGGGGGAAATCAACCAAGACTTGGGTCATTTTAGCCAACTTCTACGTTAAAGCCCAGTAAATTCGTTTGGCACGATAAATGCTCTGCTCTATGTATACGCAAATTCAGGTGAGTACTTTTAACGTCGAGAATTTTGAATGCTTCGATTTCAAAAATAGCTGGGTACTTTAAAAGCTTGAACAGATAACCTTATCTAAAGGAGTAAACATGTTAAACGGTTCAATTCTATTCTTAGTCATTGCCATCATCGCTGCAGTACTAGGATTTACCAATATTGCTGGAGTCGCGACCACGTTTGCAAAAGTAATGTTTATTCTTTTCCTAATACTTTGGTTCGTTTCACTGTTACGAAGTAGGAAACGAACTAACGCCTAACTGAGTGATTGCAAAAAAAGCATTAAATTTTAAAAAAAGAAAAGGCTCATTTTTAACATCATTGTAACTTTCATTTACAACAATAGGAGAAAACTATGAAAAACTTAACCTTTTTCGCTGCCGCATTATTTAGTTTCACTTTAATGGGTTGTGCTGAAGAAGAAGAAGACAACTCGTTGAAGGAGCAAGTGAAAGATGCCAGTGACGCAATCACCGATACCGCTGAAGACATCGGCGACAAAGCAAAAGATACAGCGCGTGATGTTGGTAACACCATCGAAGACAAGTGTGAAGAAATTAAAGAAGGATTAGAGACCAAAGATACCGATTGTTAATTGGTCAATGTAATTTTTAAAGTTAACCTTGAAAAGTTAATCTTGAGAAATTACTCATAAAAAGCAAGCTCGAAAAAGAACGCTGTGATTGCACAGCGTTCTTTTTTAAACAGCTCAAACTATATTAAAAACCAACTCAGAATTTAGTCACCAAATGATCCGTTTGGTCCAGGGAACACCACTGGGCTTTCATAGCCATCTTGACTAACCGCCGCTACGCCAAAAAAGTAATTATCGATAACCACGTTTTCTAGTGTAAATTGATTCACTTTGCCTACAAATCGACTGAACTGCCATTGTGGTTGATCGGTATAACGCCAATAAATTTTATAACCGGCTATCATTGACGACTCTCGCACGGCAGGCTTATTCCATTTCAATGTTGTCGATGGCATGACTGCACCACTTATTTCAACGCCACTGGGTGGTGCTGGAGCCCACGCCATACTGGCTAGCGAAACAGCGTTAAGCGCAGTTAATTTAGCAGCGTAAGGAAAATTCACGCCATCAATAGTATCGCCATATTGGACACCGTTTTCTTCGCGTAGGTCTTGATGTTGTCGATCATAATGTTCGTTCGTTTCCATAATACGAACGCCAGGAAAACCGACCGCATTAAATGGACGATGATGCCCACCACGAGCAAATCTATCTAATCGATAAACCATCATTGTGTCTAGATTTGGAATGTAGCGATCGGCTATCCAGTCAATATATCGAGCGAGGTTACGACTTGGAGAATCGACTTCACCACCAGTAAAACGCCGAATTCGCGCTTCTTCAGTTGTCTCAACTGCTCGCGTTCCCTCTGAGAAGATTCGTGCAGTGGTATTATTGATGACACCGTTAATGCCCTCGATGTTTCCGATCATGTCGTTGTTTAACACCGCTTTGATTCGCCACTGATTCTTTACTGCATGTTCAGCTAAAATTTTTCCACCAAACAACCCCTGCTCTTCACCTGATAAAGCCGCGTAGACAATCGAGCCTTTAAATTTATACTTAGAAAGCACCCTAGCGGCTTCTATCGTGCCAGCAACACCAGATGCATTGTCATTGGCACCCGGAGAATCATCGGTTGCATTTAAAGGGTCGGATACTCGAGAGTCGATGTCACCAGACATGACAACGTACCGATTCGGGTCGATGCTCCCCCGCTGTATAGCAATGACATTGACGACCTCAGTTGGGTTAGGAATTCTCTTTTCACCTGAAATGGTCTCTTTAACCATAATCACTTCAAGGCAACCGCCACATTGTTTAGAAATTTTCTCAAACTCTTCTTTGATCCAACGTCGAGCGGCACCAATACCACGAGTGTTTGACTGAGTCTCAGATAAAGTGTGTCGTGTTCCAAAACTGACTAACTTTCGGATATCGTTCTCTATACGTTTAGCAGACACTTCAGAGGCGATTTTATGCAGCGCACTCTGGTCAATGTATTGAATGGTTTGTTGTTGACCGCCCGCCGCATTCAGCGTGCTTGCAATCATTAAGCTCGAGCTAGCTAGACCAACGGCTAAGCTTCGGAAGTAGTTTATTCGTTTCATATTCTCCCCTTTTCGCATCAACTTACACTGTCGTTTTATTATTTTCTTTTTCTCTCTTCTATTTCCCTTTCTCTTTTACTTTGCTTTAGCCTTAAGCCGACTTTGCCATTTATTAATCACTAATACTACATTGGCCACTATAATAATTAAAGCACCAAGAATCATCGAACCAGTGATAGGTTCGTCAATGCTTAGAAAACTTATCAACACGGCTAATGGGATGTACAAATAGTAGGTTATTCCGGTAATAACGCCCGGTAATTCCGTCGTCGCTTTAATCCACATGCTATGAGCAAATAGTGTCGACACAACGCCCAAAAAAATCAACCCAAAGACATCATTCGATTGTAGCGCCCACTGTTGCTGCAGGCCAAACGGCAAAAAGGCGACGAAAGCGAAAGTAAACTGCCCCCAAGCACGTAGCGTATTAGAGAGCGAATTGTTTAATTGATGAAGCACCGGCAATACTCCGTATAAAAAGCCACTGGCAACACCGATAATGGCTCCCCAAAATAGTTCGGAAGACCAATTGAATTCAGGAATCACTAAGAGCATACCACCAAAGGCAAAGACTGTTGCAATCAAATCTGTATAAGTGATTTTTTGCTTTAAAAATACCGCGCTTAAAAACAAAACATGAATGCCGTAGGTTGATACGGCAATGGCTGCTATAGAGGGGGTTGATAACTTTATACTTTTAAAATAAAGAAACCAATGCACTGCAAAGGTAACACCAATTAATAACAAACCAAGCCATTGACGTTTCCTTAATTTGAGACTTATTTTTTTTACCCCTAATAATAAAGTCATCCCCAAACAAGCAATTAATAATCGAGCGGTAGCAATTTCTATCTCGTTAGCCGCATTAATTTTAATCAATGTCGGAACACTGGCCATAAAAACGATCGCGCCAACCGCGGCCATCAATGCACGAGTATTCATAGATTTTTATTCATGTACTTTTGCTCGCCGTTATTTTAATTGTCCCGGCCTTAAATACCAATTAGATTCTACTCAGCATTGTCCGCTTTCGCTCGCTCACACCATTGCACTTTCATTATTTTAGAGCTTGGGTAATTTTCTACAATATCAGCGTAGTGTTTATCAATAGCTTGACGACGAATCTTTAACGTTGGAGTCATCATTCCATTATCCGTCGTCCAATCTTCATTCACCATCAATACTAAATTGATTCTCTCATGTTTTTCTAAGTTCACATTGACTTGTGAGAGTACCGCTTCTATCTGCTTGGTCATCTTACTTTTATTTTCAGGCGTCCAAGGCTGTAACCAACTTACGATTAAAATTGGATGCGGTAGATTTGCACCCGTCACACATAAATGCTCAACATCAAGCTTAGGCAGTAATTGGTTTTCAATAGGCACGGGAGAAATATATTTACCCTTCAACGTCTTAAAGATCTCTTTGACGCGTCCGGTAATCAATAAATATCCTTCTGAATCGATCTCACCTAAATCGCCAGTACGAAACCATCCGTCTTGAATAACCGCACTGCTCAGCTCCTGCAATTTATAATAACCATCCATTAAACTACCGTTTCTTAATAAGACTTCACCATTTTCAGCCAACATGCATTCGGCCCCTGGGAAAGGTCTTCCAACCGTTCCAGCTTTCCGGTGACCTGGCAAATTAATATGTGAAAATCCGGCGGTCTCACTGAGTCCATAGGCTTCGCAAATCTCTACCTCTAACCCTTCAAACCAATCAATCACCCCTTTTGGCAAGCTGGCTGCGGCAGACAAAGCAATCTTTACATCCGCCAGTCCTAGCCCACTAATGATTTTCTTTTTTAACCAATTGCCAACGCCTGGCAATGAAAAAAGTAGGCGGCATAGCTTTGCTCCACCTAATTTGTTTTCAACGCCCTGCTTTAATTTTACCCATATTCTTGGAACACCAAAAAATACTGTAGGCTTTACCGAATTTAAATTATTGGTAAAGCGATCGAGTGACTCCACAAAGCTCACTTGCGCACCAAAGTAAACGGCAGCCATTTCAACAATCATGCGCTCAGCAACATGAGCCAAAGGTAAATAGGAGAACAATCGATCTTGTTGGTTAATTTCAAAAACTTGCTCAACGGTTAATAGTGCGGAACTGATAGCTCGGTAACTTAGCATCACACCTTTAGGGCTTCCCGTTGTTCCACTGGTGTAAACAATCGTCGCAAGCTCATTCGCCTGCGCCTGATAGGTCTGCTCCAATGGAGTGAGGCGTTTTATCTCTTCTTCCCAAAATTTTAAATGCGGCTTTTCATTAAAAAACGATAAGGTTTCATAAGAAGCAAAACACACTTTCTTATCTTCCCAATCAAAAAGCTTACCTACAAACGCAAGCTTTATATCACCGTGCTGAAGAATAAAATCAATGGTTGAGCGACCCGCTGTAGGATAGATTGGAACTGAGACATGCCCAGCCATTAAAATAGCTAAGTCTACAATAAACCATTCTGCGCAGTTTAAAGAGTAAATAGCGACATGACTTCGAGGCGGCAATCGCTTCAAATACTGAGCTAAACACGCCGCTTTATCCCAAACGGTTTGAAATGAATATTCTTGCCATTGATTACCTTGAGGTTGGCGTAAAAAAATTCGTTCTGGTGTATCTTCGACCCATTGCTTAAAACGAGTAATGGGAGAACTAAAGCTAGGCGATTTAAAGTGACCAGCATCAGAAGTTGAATTACTTGAGTCAACATTGTGAGTCATAAGAACCTTGTCTATTTAGGTCAATACTAATAATTTCAATAATTTAGCACAGATAAACTGAATCAACACTTTGCACTGCAATAGAAAGTGAGTC
>Ga0070728_10003521_pt1 | contig 17212 bp, 15 predicted proteins | sample tdDd471_FD_66723 | JGI IMG/M metagenome (GOLD analysis project Ga0070728, IMG submission 66723) | Marine sediment microbial communities from the Atlantic coast under amendment with organic carbon and nitrate - tdDd47.1 | ecosystem: Environmental > Aquatic > Marine > Coastal > Sediment | place... | reverse complement strand
GAACCCGAAGACACCGGACGACATGAAGGACCTGGCGGCCATCGGACCGGTGGACCTGATCCTGGTCACCCATGGTCACGGCGATCACGTGGGCGATACCTTCAGGCTGGCGGAGATGACCGGTGCCCTGGTGGCGATGAACGCCGACATGGGATCGACCTACAACAGCATCGGCGCGATGGATCCGAAGAAGCTGATCCGCTTCAACAAGTCCGGCCCGATCCGCCCCATCGGCGATGGCATCACCATCACCATGACCCACGCGGAGCATTCCTCGTCCGTCAGCTGGACCGATCCGGTCTCGGGCAAGAGCCAGGTGCTGCCGGGCGGCGAGCCGTCGGGCTACATCGTGCGGCTGGAGAACGGCTACAGGATCTATCACGCGGGTGACACCGGCGTGTTCGGCGACATGGCCTTCATCGGCAAGTACTACAAGCCGGACCTGGCCCTGCTGCCCATCGGCGGTCACTTCACCATGGGTCCGCAGCATGCCGCCTACGCCATCAAGGAACTGCTGCGCACGCCGAACGTGGTGCCGATGCACTATGGCACCTTCCCGCCGCTGAAGGGCACGCCGGAGAAGCTGATCGAGGCGCTGGGCAATTCGCCCACCAACGTGATCGTCATGCAACCGGGCGACACCCGCCAGTTCTGACACGGCACGTCAGGCATCCTTGCGGAGGCTCGGGACGACCGGTGTCCGTCCCTCCCTCACACGGCGCTCGCGGACCTGATCCGCGCGCGCACCCCCTATGGCAGCACGCCGTGGCGCTGGGTCGGGGACGGCGCTTCCGTGCGCCGGTTGAGCGCCCGCTCCAATGCTGCGATCAGCCTCGGGCGGGTTTCCAGGGGATCGATGACATCGTCGATCTTCATCTGCCCGGCTGCCGGGACCGCACCGCAAAGATCGGTATATTCGGCCACAAGTTCCGCATGCCGGGCCGCCGGGTCCGCCGCAGCCTCCAGGTCCGCGCGATAGGCTGCGGTAATACCACTTTCCAGCGGAATGGCGTTGAAGTCCGCCGTCGGCCAGGCCAGCACCACCGACTGGCCCCCGCCATAGCCGCCCATTGCCGCGCCGCCATAGCCGAAGCCCTTGTGCGTCACCAGGGTCAGGATCGGCGTGTCGGCGAAGGCGAAGCTGTGGGCCAACTGCATGCCGACGCGCAGCGCCCCCTCCTGCTCCGATTTCGGGCCAGTCATGACGCCGGGCGTGTCGGTCAGGAACACCAGCGGCAGGTGATAGGCACTGCAGAGGTCCATGAAATGCCGCAGCTTCTCCCCCGCCGCCGCCGTGATCGCGCCTGACATGACCTTTGGCTGGTTGGCGCAGATGCCGACCGGATGGCCGTTCAGCCGCGCCAGACCGGTGATCATCATCTTCGCGAAGGCCGGCTTGATCTCCAGGAAGCTGTCACGATCCACGACAGCGTCGATCACCCGCAACATGTCATAGGGCCGTCGGCGGTTCTCCGGGATCACGGTGCGCAACGACGGTTCGGCCCGGTTCGGGTCATCGGTCACGGGCGCGTCCGGCGGCCAGCACCAGGCATTGGTGGGCATGTAAGCGAGATAGCGGCGCAGCATGCTGATCGCCTCTTCCTCCGTATCCACCGCATTGTCGCCAACGCCGGAGATGGCGCAGTGCAGGTCTGCGCCGCCAAGATCCTCCTTCGACACGCTTTCACCGGTGCCGGAGGCCACCAGCGGCGGACCGCCGGCGGCCAGCATCGACGTGCCGCGCACCATGACGATGAACTCCATCATCGCCGCCAGCAGAGACGAGTCTCCGGCGCTCGGCCCCAACACCGCCGCGACCTGGGGCGAGTGTCCCGACAGCCGCGCGACCTGCATGAAGTGGTGCATTGGGGCCAGCCCCTGCCCGACATATTCATCGGTGCGCGCGCCTGCGCCGTCGAACAGCCAGACCAGCGGCACCCGGTCCCGTTCCGCCAGTTCGATCATGCGGCACTTCTTCTCGAAGTTGATCAGGCCCAGCGAGCCGCCCAGCACCGTGAAATCCTCGGACACCACGCCGACGGTCCGCCCGTCGACCTGCCCGAAGCCGGTGACGACGCCATCCGCCGGGGTGATCTTGTTCTTGGTCGGGGTCACGATGGTCGCCGCGTGGGTGGCAAGCTGGCCGATCTCCTCGAACACGCAACCGGGGTCGAACAGCATCGTCACCCGCTCCCGCGCGGTCTGCTTGCCCGCCTTGCGCTGCCGCGCCACCTTGTCCGCGCCGCCCAGTTCCAGACTGGCCCGCCTGCGCTGCTCCAGATCGTCGATCAGGTCCTGCATCCCCGGCACCTCCCCGCGCCATTCCACCTTCGTGGCGCCCAGTATCCCCGAAAGCCATCACGGGCCGCAATGGCACCATCCGGGGTGCCGCCATGCACGGCGAAACCTTTCGCGCATTTCTGTCAGTCAGCCTATGGACAGCCCCGGACCGATCCGCTAAACAGCGGCTTCCCTGACAGGGAGAGCCCTGTTCTGGTGACCCGTGGGCGCGTAGCTCAGTTGGTAGAGCAGCTGACTCTTAATCAGCGGGTCCACGGTTCGAGTCCGTGCGCGCCCACCAATCTTCCCAACGGGTTAGCTGATATGAAAAGACTGGCGCATGGCGCCGGTCCCCACCAGTCCACCACCAGATCGAATTCCGGTGCTGTGGTGATGGCAGGTCATTGGCCTTGTTTCACTCGCGATTCATCCATTCGGGCGTTGGCCGAGGCTCCAGTGCGAGACCGGCGCTGGTCGTTGGAGGGAACGGGAACCATTCGATATGTGAACCTGGCTTCCCTTCGATCACGCACCACATGCGCAGTTCCGCAGGTTGATCAGTACCCTGCGCAGAGAGTGATATGATTGGCGTTGCACATTCGGGAGGGTGTTCGTGATGCCGGTGCGATACGAGAAGAATGCCTATGACCCAGTCCAGCCACGCAAGGACGGTCTGCGCATCGTTGCCACGCGTTACTGGCCGCGGGGGCTGACCAAGGATGCGGCCAACCTGTACCTTCCGGACCTGTCGCCGTCGGCTGAATTGCTCGGCGCCTACCAGGGGGACGAGATCACCTGGCGTGAGTTCGCCAAACAGTACCGCAGGGAAATGATCGGTCAGAGATCACATATCCGGACCCTCAACTGGCTGCACGAACGTGGTGACACCCTGACCGTGCTCTGCGCGTGCGAGGACTCTGCCCGCTGCCATCGTCGACTCCTGGCGGGGCTGATCGAACGGGGTGCATAGACCACCTCCATGATGGCAGCGTCTCTTGTGAACACCCCCACCCTCACGAAGGGCAATGGGTCCCATCCTGGGGTCATAGTGTCTTGAATGAACTTTCGCGCCCGTTGCGCAAGCGGGCATCCGGTCATCCTGTCCGGCCTTACTTCCATCGAGCCACCGCGCTTGTTTCACGCGGAAGCCGCAAGCCGTTGTCAGGCGTCCGTGAATGTCTCTCAGCCTCGGAAGCACTGTTCGTTGTGCCAGGTCAGGGCAGCCGGATCAGGGCGGCTGGTGGTCTCCGCGGGCGCCGTGATGGTTTGCCCGTGCAGGGCATAATAGTGGCGCCCATTCTCGAACTCCTCCCTGATGCGCCCGCTGACCTCGAAACGGAGTTCGGGTGTGACTGTGACGTAGCCCGCATCGAACAGGCTGTGGATGTCCCGCCGGAGCAGCAGTCCGTTCCGTACCTCGTGCCCTCCACCATCACCGTAGGGTCTTATGTGGGCTGCCTCGAGAGCAGGCAGCGTCCGCTCCTGCGTCACCGCGCAGCGCCGCCCGTAATTCTCCGTTACCAGCACCCGGAAGCCGCCCTGACCAAGCCGGGGCCGGATGAGGTGTGGTGATCCGTATCGCGCCTGGTCTTCGGCCAGGCCGGGCACAGCCTGCCGGGCAAGGCGCTCGGTGACCGCCTCCCAAAGCGCCCGCCCCTCATGATCGTCGGTACTGTAAGTCTTGAGCGAGACGATGTTCGGGGACCAGCTCGGGGGCACTTCGATCCAGTCCGGTTCGTCGAAGAAGAAGGGCTGGGTCAGGATACGGCAGCCAATCGCGAAGTCGCTTCGGTCATCAGGTGCGGCCTTGCGGTATTTCGCGATGCGCGTCCGCATCTCCCTCGCCGAGTGCGCGCCGTTCTTCTCGCCAAAGGTCTCCCACGCCAACGAGCACGGCAAGGCGTTGGCATAGGCAAAGACACCGCCATCAACGATCACGTTGCGCGGGGCATGGAGCTTGAAGAGAAAGAGCTCGCCCGGCTGAAGCGCGCGGAAGTTCACCGCTGAAGGTGCCCAGAAGTTAACCTCGGTCAGATCGGCCTGGCGACGCAGCATCTCGAACCAGTTGCTGTCGGTAACGGCAATGACGAGATTTATGCCCATTGCGTGTTCCGGTTCAGTCCCTGCTTGCCACGTATGCGCAACACCCTCTCCCAGATGATCTGGCGAGCGACCATGATATCAGTCGACGACAGGCTGCGGCGATACTCGTTCAGGGTAAACCGGAAATGCCTGCGACTTTGGTCAGAGCTGGAATCAGTCAGTGGTAGCAGATGCTTCAAACCGGTTTCCGGGAATTGTTGGCCGATATTCATCAGAATCACCGAGATCGACCTGACAATCAGCTCTCAGATGTTGTGGATCAGGTACGGAAACGTCGCCCCATGTGTCGTCCCCCTGAAGACTGGAATTTCATGCCCGGAGATGCTCAATGTCGCGGTTGATGGCCATCTGTTCGAGTTCTCGCCGGAGAACGTCCTGGAGGTGGCCTTCCCGGGCTGCTGTTCCCTGCCCCCGCGGCGCCCGCCCTGCCACGTAGATGAGGAACAGCGCCTCAACATGTGCAGGGACGCTCTCCAGAATCTTATTGATGAGCGGCAGGATAGTGTCATCCATCGCATGCTCGAGCAGTTCGTGCGGACCTTCCTGCACTTCGTGGCACCATTCGTCCCAGATTGATCTGTAGTGGAAATCATCACCGAAAATCCCGGATGCGGGCATGCGTTGCAGATGATGGATGACGCGCCGCGCCAGCCTCTCGAATTCGGCCTGGCCATAGGCCCCCACGGCCTTGTAGATGGCTTCGAGATCTGCATGCCGGTCCTCAGTTGCCATTGCCGTCTCCTGCGCTGTCAGCAGCCTCGCCCAGGACCCTGGCCACCATGGGTGAGGGGTCGGTCGCTGTCCTGTACCAGACCGCCCTTCCGGGGTACGTGAGGGCGAAAACAAGCAGCCCCTGCTCATTGCGCCAGGCACGGCTCTTCCATCCGCGCTTGTTCTGCTCCGCGAACGTGGCCACAAGCTCGTGCGCGTGCAGGCGCTGTCGGACGATCTTCCCTGTGTCCACGCCGAGACAGATGATCGCGCGCGGGCGCAGGTGCTGGAGGACTGCCTGGTGGAATGGCCAGCACAGGTCGATGAGGGCGCCCTGTTCGGTGGGTCCGAAATCGGCGCTCTCACGGGACCGTGCGAAGAACAGGTTGCTGGCCGGGACCCGGCGCGGGTCCAGCGCCAGGGCTGCCAGCAGGTGCTGGACACCGCGTTGCAGCTGCGCCCCGCCTACGGGACGGCCTGTCCAGGCTTCGTCACAATAGGCTGACCAGTCATCGGGGGCGGCGCACAGTACGAAGTCGGTATGGCGGGCAACGGTTTCATCTGGCCGGGCATCGGGGTCTCCGCCCGGGTTCTTGCCCAGGATGTAGACCGGGGCTGAACCGGCAAATGCGGAGCGCCCGCCATAGAAGACGCTGCCGCTGGTCTGGCGGATTTCGGGCGGGATGAGGTCGGCGAATGCCTCGATCATGCAGCAGGTTCCTTGATGGAGGCGCCCCGCCAGGGGCTGTGGCACCTGTTGATCCGGGCGAAGGCCGGAGGACAAGACTGCATTTGCGGGGCCCTGAATGCGCGACAAGTGGTCGAGCCCTAACCGGGATTCCCAGGCGGCCTCCATTCCCCTGTTGTCCAATCCTATTCAGCGGCCCCACGGCGGCGGCGACGTGTTGAAAACAGGATGAAGGAGCCGGACTCAGGCGCTGCATCGATCAGTGCCATCTCCCGTGGACGGGGTTGTTCGGGACTGGCTCTCCTCAGACCCGCCACGCGCCGCCAGCGACGCCCGTCATCCTGCAGTTCGAAGTCCACACCCTGCGCGTCAAGGCGGAGATCGGGTCGACTCGGAACGATATCGGCATCCGAGTCGTCAAGAATTGGCTCCCACCCGGTCGGGCGGTTCTGGCCGAAATCATACCGGGGTATGCTTCCGAACTCATTGTCCAACCTGACGCGGACCTGCTGCATTCCTGTTTTCGTGCCAGGGCGAAACGGACGTGGCGCAGCCTTCAGTTGTCCCGTTGTTCGGTCATCGATTATCCATTGCGCAAGCAGTTCCACGCCACCGTTCTCCAGTTCGATTCCCTCAATCGAACACCTGAACCGTCGTGCTCCTTCCAAGGTCGCCAATGCGTCGTCGGGCGATCTCGGCAGGCTGGAAAAAACGTGGAGATGTACTTCAGTCCCTACCGACCGGACCTGTTCGAGTGCCTGTGGAATCTCGAAGTAGACGACGTCGCCGACTCTCGGCAATCGTTCTGTTGCTTTCGTGGTCAGCAGGACAACGGTGTTCAGGGCATATGTTTCGGGGTGAACACTGTCCTGAGCCTGCAGTCCCGCGAAATAGCTTTGGGTCCACTCGGCGTAAGCTTCCTTCATGCTCGGGTCGTAGGGCGTTGCCTGGCGCACGGCCTCTGCAATGTGCTGTCGGATATCCTTGAACTCCTCGGCACCAGACGGCCCTTCGAGCAGAACCGCGGCTTCACCGTTCAGCCCCCTCAGGGCAAAGCCAGTGAGATTGTGCGATCCGATGATGGCTACGGTCTGATCACTGTCCATCTCCATCAGGTAGATCTTGCTATGCAGCATCGGGCGATATTTCTGAAATTTGGGGGACCAGCTTGATGCGCTGTGCCCCAGATGGACATGCAAGCAACCGGGGCTCACACCATGAACAACAAGCTGGTCCAGTGCCTCGAAGCCCTTCATTTTCGCCGAACCCACGACCAGATTGGCAAGTTTTCCGGGACTGGCTGCAAGCGGTCGCTCGATTGCCTTCAGCCCATCGACAGTCAGGAAGCCCGCAACCAGTGATGCCGACGTGCAGTTTTCAAACCGGTCAACCAGCAGGCTGGCAATCTCACTTTGTGGCTTGCCGAAAAGCATCTGTACGGAAACGGTCATGGTTTGCTCTCACATTGTCGGGTCACGCGTACCAATCCAGCAACGCGTCCAGGGCGGCCTTGTTCTCGATCTCCAAGCGTATTCCGCGATGGTCCTGCAGCGGCGCCAGTGCAGGAATGCCGAGGTTTGAGGATGTCTTGGGAGAGAGCTTCCGGATGCCTGCGATTGAAGGTGGGGCGGGCGGTTCTATCCAGAGGCGGACCGGCACGATCTGGTTTGGGTCGATATCCATGGCGAGGGCTTTGAGGGATGGCGTCCGGAAACCCAGCACCTTCATGCCTTCGAGACCACGCCTTTCCCCAGACCTGATCTTGTTCACTGTCGGGCCGAGGCGTTGGATCAAGATCGACATAGCGTCGAGAGTTCGGAACATCATCCAGCCGACTTCGCGGCTTTTTGGGCCGCATTAGCGAGGACAGCATCCTTTGTTTTCTGATTGTCGAACTTCGCCTGCTCCAGCCCCTTCGCTTCGGAGAAGTCGGCTTGGAGGAGACCCGACGCGTCACGGAAGTCCGCGTTGCTGAAAAAACATCCCGAGAACGAAGCGCCACTTACATTCGCACCGTCAAACGATCCACGACTGACCCGAAGCAAAAAACGTTCACCGTTCTCATGGTCCTCCTCTTCCTCAAAATGGGATTTCGGTGGAGATTCAGTCCATTGCAGTAATGAACCATTGAATCTTGCGCCGCGCAGATCAGTATCGACAAATGAGCAATCAATGAACTTGGCATGGCGATCCGGCCCTGGCAGGATCCCTGCTAGCGGATCAAAGGGCGAGAAAATGACGGACCGACAATCCACACGGTCAAACTCCACCTTTGTCAGCATCACTGACCCATCCCCGACGCGTTGGCCCCAGGATCCGTCGTAGAATGTAGATCCCTGGAGGTTCCCGAGGCCGTTGGACGCAAAGGAGAAGTCCGAAATTCGCGCGCCGGAAAGGTTGATCGCATGCTCGCCCATCTTGTTCAGGCGTCGGATAGCTCCGGCGAGTCGAAACCGGGCCTCCTCGCTATCCCAAGCCTTGTAATCGTCGATGATGTCGTGCTGGGTCTGAATTTGCTGGAGCCTCTGGCGACGGCGATCGAAAAATGAAAATATGACCAAAATGAATATGATATCAAAGATCAGGCCCCAGAACTCTACACGTTGATCATTGAACAGATTGGGTGCCGCCAAATGCCAAACAAATACAAGAGCTATACACGCGATCAGGATCACGACCGCGTAAGGAATATTGGTTCCTGCGTTGCGACGCTCCCAACGTCCAGTGTGCTCTTTGAGTCTGCCCCACCAGCTTGCGATTAGCGATTTCACTCCGCTGCCTCCATGGTCATTTCGGCGGGCTGCAGTGCCTCGTGGAGGAGGGCTTCGAGGAGGCGGGCGCGGGTGGTGTCGGCGGTGGTGAGGGCAGCTTCCAGCCGGTCGCAGAGGGCCATAAGGGCATCGACCCTGGCCATGATGCGGTGTTGTTCTGCTAGGGGTGGGAGGGGGATGGGACACCCTCGCAGCTGCGTCATGTTTATCGAGGCGAGATTAGTTGTCTGCTTCGAAGCGTCCTCAAAGAAGCGCCGCCCAAGCTCGCTGTTGACATAGACCACTACCCACTCGGGCAATATCTCCTGCGATGGCGGGCGCACGCGGAAAATGTGGTTCTGGTGAATGCAATCCGCGATCTCGTTCCGCCAGATTGCTGCCCGCCCAAGCTTGTCCCAATCGCCTCCCTCCGTCATCAGAATATCGTCGTTCTTGAGTCGGTAGCGTTCTTGATCGGATTTCTTAACTACGATCCGTTTCATCACGGCAAGGTCGAGGTGTCCTCGCTGAACATTGGCAACCCGCAAATAGGGCAACTCGACGGCGGTCTCCGCGGGAACCTTACCGCCCTTCGTAACGCCGCTTGCGATCACAAACAGATCATCAAAGCTCGGCAGTTCCCAAGTCCTGGGAAAATCGAACGGGATGTCGCGGCGATCAAGCCGCGGGACTGGTTTCCGCTTCCGTAAGCCTTCCTCGTCAAAGGCTTCATTCTTTGACATACGCAGTCGCTTCAGCAACTCCGACGCCGGTTCATCATTCGGGTCCTGTGCCACCAGCTTGCCGCGGACGGCGAGGTTGAGGATGGTCTGGCGAAGGGGTTTGATCTGGTCGGGGCGGGTGGTGAGGGGGGTGAGGTTGTCGAGGGTGAAGGTGGCGTGGGCCTGGAGCGCCGCCGGGTCGGCATCGGGCGCGGTCAGGCGGGCGAGGCTCGCCGACGCCATACGGTCCCGCACCGCCTCCCGCTCCGCCCGTGCTGCCTCCAGCTGGTCGCACAGGGCCATCAGTTCATCGACCTTCGCGACGATGCGGTGTTGCTCGGCGAGGGGTGGGAGGGGGACGGCCAGTTGTCGCGCCTTGTCGGCGTTCAAGTTCTGAACAACCGCACCTGAAGCCGCCTCGGAAAACGCAGCTTTTGCGTGATCGGAGAGAAAGACACTGTGCAGATACAGCTTATCGATCAGACCATCTGGCGTTCGGATGACGAGCCAGCCGTCGTGGATGCACCCCTCTATGTTCGTGATGTAGGGGAAACCGAAGCTCATCGAGTTCGAGAGCAACAGGTCGCCCGGAACTACGAGCCGAGATTTTGCCAAGCCCTCAGGTTTTATGCGCTCTTGCGTCTTATCAATGTAGATATTGCCTCTCGTGGAGTCCCCGATTTTGATCCACGGAATACCGTTTGGATCGTCCGTGATGAACGATTTGATCGGGCGAGGAGAGCCACCGCGCGCAACGGCGGCTAAGTCATCGAGGTTGCACCATGACCAATTCGCAGGGATCGAGAAGGGGAAGGCTTCCGGATTGCGGTCAAAGTCTCCTTCGAAAACCTTGAACTTGCCTTCCCGAACAATCCGCGCCTTCTCCGCCGCGATCCGCTTCAACAACTCCGACGCCGGTTCATCATTCGGGTCCTGCGCCGCCAGCTTGCCCCGGACGGCCAGATCAAGCACGAACCGCCGCAGCCGCCTGATGGCGTCTGGTGCGTCGGCGATCCGTTCGTAGTGGGCAAGCAGCTGATCGGCGTTCATGGTCTAGCGAACTCTTCAAGGGTCGGCCCCTGTTTCAGGCGGAACTCGACCTCGTAGGCCATGAAGGACAGGCCCGGCACCGCTGAGACCGCGTAGTGCAGTTGCGGATTTCCTTCATGGGCAACGATCAGGCCCTCGACCGCCTCCCCGGCTTCGGCATGGTGCGCCTTGATCCAGCCGATGTAGCGCAGCACCTGACCGACGACCTGGTCCGATGACCCATGCCGCTTCAGTTCGATCACCAGCCATCGCGGCTCGCGACGGTGGCGCGCGAGCAGGTCGATCCGCCCGATCGGGGTCGACAGTTCATACCCCGCCTGCGGGTCGCCGGGGCTGGTGTATATTTCCCAGTCCTTCGCGAGCGAGAGGGTGTCCCAACTGTCGAACAGGTAGTCGTGGAGATGCCGTTCCAGCGCGAACGCGCGTCGCCTGGCGCCCGCTGTCGGAATTTCTCCATTGGGTGGGCCATCGATGGCATCGTCGATCTCATCCCCGCCCAGCCCCCACCAGAGAGCATCCAGCGTCCAGAGATCGACGTTCAGCGACGCCGCCACCTGCCGCAGCACCGCGTTGATCGCGGCATAGCGCTCACCGAACCGGGCGCCGCGTTCGAAACGGGGCATCAGTCCCAGCTGGACCAATGCCGAGTCCGACGTGTTGTTCCAGACGCCATAGCGTTCCGGATAGGCGACATGGAGGATTGCCGTGATGATCCCCTTGCCCATGCCCTTGATGGCCGTGGTGGGGTCCATCCGGGTTTCGAGGCTCTGCTCCTCGTCAACCAGAGCGGCCAGCGCCGCGCGTGTCACCGCCATGTCGGCGCAAATCCGGTTCACCTGGCGGTTCAGGCCGGTCCAGTGCCTGTTGTTCTCGAAGTAGAGAAAGGAGCGCAGCGCCTCTTCGCTGATCCGACCGATCTCATCGGGCTGGAACATCGGCGAGTATCGGGCAAGGACCTCGTCTCGCGCCGCGATTATCTGGCGGATATCGTCGTTGGCTGCAGCGGACTCTTTCGCGGCCCTGAGCTTGCCGAGCACGTCCGGGTCGATGGCGATGGTCATCGGGTCAGGGCCTCGGCGAGGATAGACTTCAGCTGGTCGCGCAGCTGCGCGGCCTCGGCCTCCGCCGCGGTCAGGTCGGCCAGCAGTTCCTGTGGGTCACCATGGCCCGCGTCCACCGTGTGCGGGTTCCTGATGTCGAGATTGTAACCACGCGCCCTGATGTCGTCGGCGCTGACCTTCCAGGCCCGGTCGCTCTCCACCCGGCCCTCGCGCGCCGCACCGCCCCACCAGTCCATGCAGCCCTGCAGATGCTCCAGCCGGATCGGGCGGGTCATGGAGTAGGCCTTCTGACCCTCCGGCACCTGGTGTTCCCAGAACCAGACGTCCTGCGTCGGCGTGCCCTTCTCGAAGAACAGCAGGTTGGTGCCGATGGAGGCATAGGGCCGGAAGACCGAGTTGGGCAGGCGGACGATGGTGTGCAGGTTGCACTCCGTCATCAGGTGCTCCTTCAGCCGGGTCTTCACGCCTTCACCGAACAGGGAGCCATCGGGCAGCACCACGGCGGCGCGGCCACCGGCCTTCAGCAGGCGGATGATCAGCGCCAGGAACAGGTCCGCCGTCTCCCGCGTGCGGAAATGTTGCGGGAAGTTGCTCTCGATCCCGTCCTCCTCCTTGCCGCCGAAGGGCGGGTTGGTGAGGATGATGTCGACACGGTCCTTCCGCTCCCAACTGACATAGGGGCGGGCCAGCGTGTTGTCGTGGCGGACAAAGTCCGGGTTCTCGACACCATGCAACAGCATGTTGGTGGTGCAGAGCATGTGCGGCAGCGGCTTCTTCTCCACCGCGCGCAGGTTCCGCTGCATCTCCGCCTCGTCCTCCGGTCGCCTGACGTAGTGGTCGCGCATGTGGGCCATGGCACAGGTGAGAAAGCCACCGGTGCCGCAGGCCGGGTCCAGCAGGCTCTCCTGCGGCTTCGGGTCGATGCGGTCGACCATGAAGGCGGTGACGGCGCGGGGCGTGTAGTACTCGCCCGCGTTGCCCGCCGACTGCAGGTCGTTCAGCAGTTGCTCGTAGATGTCGCCGAAGTGCTGGCGGTCCGACAGGTCGTTGAAATCGACCTCCGCCAGCCGGTTGATGACCTGGCGCATCAGCTGCCCGGACTTCATGTAGTTGTAGGCATCCTCGAAGACACTGCGCACCACGCGGGCACGGGGTCCGGCGGCGGGGGGCAGGGCCTTCAGGCGCGGGAACAGCTCATCGTTGACGAAGTCCATCAGCGCGTCGCCGGTGATGCCCTCCGCGTCCGCCGCCCAGTTGCGCCATTGCAGGTCGTCGGGCAGCGGCGACTCGTAAGCGTCGTCCAGCAGCTCCAGTTCCTCGTCCTGGTCGTCGATGATCTTAAGGAACAGCATCCAGCACAGCTGACTGACCCGCTGGGCATCGCCATCGACACCGACGTCCTTGCGCATGATGTCCTGGATGGACTTGATGGTGGTGCGGATGGTCATGGGCGCTGTCTCTGTTCCCGGATCTTCGTGTAAAGGGCGGCTTCGATGTCACAGATACGGTGCGTGCATTGCTCACCGTTGTCCGCGTGATGTTTCCTGATCATGTCGAGGAGCATTTGGCACTCGTCGCGAAACTCGACATAGCCACTATCGGAGTCAGGATAGCCAAGCCGGGTCCGAATGACGCTGTCCATGATGACAGCGTGCCCGGGCAACAGAAAGCGCAACACCTTGGACGCGAACGAGCGACCAATCTGCTTGATCTCACACATCGATTTGAGCGCATTGGCGTAGTCTTGCCTCTCAGCATGACTGAAAGACGCCTCCATGATCCTTGCGACATCCTCAGCATCGTTGAGATCTTCCACACGCCCGAAGTTTCGATCTCCGCGTCCCCATTCGCACACCATCAGAAGAAGATCCTTTGGCCCCTCTCCATTGAAGCCGTTGTCGACGACCTCTCTCGCGAAAGCCTCGATCTTCGGAGGGTCCAGGTCGGTTTCCGCAAATTCCTCCGCGTGCCTCTCCAGCAGGGGTGGCACCTCATCCGCGTGGAGCGCCGCGTGCACAATCGCAAATCCGTCAGTAATTCTTTCAATGGTCATCTTCAGGCACCTTCCCGATAGAGCTCTTCCTGCATTTCATGCACGGCAGTCTCGAAGCCCTTGCGACCGCCGAACGAGCGGACCAGCTGGACCGGCATGCCCATCGTGGAGAAGGGCGAGATCTTCAGCACGTTTGTATCGTCCAGGCTCAGCACGCCTTCGTCGGCATACTTGTCCAGCAGGGCCTCCAGCACCGCGCGGGCCTGGTCACCGTATTTCGTGAACACGTCGCGCTTGCGCACCTTGTCGGCCCGTTCCCGGCGCGTCAGTGGGGGTTGATCAAAGGCGATGTGGCAGATCAGGTCGAAGGGATCGAGGTCCTTGCCCAGCTCGGCCACAATCGGGGCCAGGGGCAGGCCTTCCCCGGCGAGCTCGTCAAGGACAGCCTGCTTGCGCTCCTCAGCCTTCCAGCGCCGCAGGAATTCATCCAGGCTGGCGTAGCGCCTGCGCAAGGCCTTGCGGGTGAAGTCGCGCAGTGACTCCGTCACCAGCTTGCCGTTCTCGTCCAGGTACTCGACCCGTTCAGCGATGATCGTGGCGCTGACGCCATCGACATAGACTTTCGGCTGCGGTCCCGAACCGTCAGTCCCGGGCAGCGGCGGGGCGACTATGGTTGTGCCGTCATCGCCGTCGTATGTGTCAGCGGGTGGTTCGTTCAGGCCGTCCGGCGGGGCGGGGGGCACCATCGGGTCGCCGTCACCCGGTTCATATATCTGTACCGGATCACCATCGAAGTCCGGGTCCGCGAAGTGGCTGGTGGCACCGCGGAAATCGATCAATGTGAAATAGAGCTTCTGCGTGTCCTCGTGCACCCGAGTGCCCCGGCCCACGATCTGCTTGAACTCGGTCATGGAGCCCACTTCTCGGTCGAGCACGATCAGGCGGCAGGTTTGAACGTCGACACCGGTCGACAGCAGGCGAGAGGTGGTGACAATGACCGGGTAGGTCGATTCCGGGTCAATGAAGTTGCCCAGTTCCGCCTGACCTTCCTTGTCCTCACCGGTGATGCGCATGACATAACGATGGTTGGCCGTGCACAGGTCGGGATTTGCATTCACCAGCGCGCGGCGCATGCGGTCGGCGTGTTCCTGGTCGACACAGAAGATGATCGTCTTCTGGAACCGGTCGCCGCTCTCCGACAGGAACGCGGTGACCTTGTCCGCGACCAGTTTGGTCCGCTCGTCCAGCACCAGGTGCCGATCAAAGTCCCTGGTGTTGTAGATGCGATCCTCGACCTCGGCACCGGCACGGTCCTTTTGCCCCTTTTCCGGACGATAGCCCTCCACGTCACGGTCGATATGCAACTTCACCACCTTGTAGGGGGCCAGGAAGCCGTCATGGATGCCCTGCTTCAGGGAGTAGGTGAAAACCGGTTCACCGAAATAGGCCATGTTGGAGACGTACTCGGTTTCCCGGGGGGTCGCGGTCAGGCCGATCTGCGTGGCCGAGGAAAAGTACTCCAGCACCTCACGCCAGGCCGAGTCCTCGGCGGCACTGCCCCGGTGGCACTCGTCGATCACGATCAGGTCGAAGAAGTCCGGCGAGAACGTGCGATAGAGCTTCTGGCTCTCCTCCGGACCGGTGATGGCCTGGTAGAGGCCCAGATAGACCTCGTAGGACTTGTTGACCCGGCGCTTGCCATCGACCGCACTGGTCAGGGCGACGGTTGAGCCGTCCATGCGCTCGATGGTGCCAGCCTGCGCCGAAAGCTTTGCCATCGCGCCGCCGAACGGGCGGAAGTCGTTGACCATGGTCTGGTCGATCAGGATGTTGCGGTCGGCTAGGAAGAGGATGCGCTTCTTCCGGCCCGCCTTCCACAGCCGCCAGATGATCTGGAATGCCGTGTAGGTCTTGCCGGTGCCGGTGGCCATGACGAGCAGCAGCCTGTCCTGCCCCCGTGCAATGGCCTCCACGGCGGCATTGATGGCATTGCGCTGGTAGTAGCGTGGTTCCTTCCCCAGACCGTCCTCATGGTAGTCCTGAAGCACGATGGCATCGTCCGCAGAGGCCAGCCCCTTCCATGCCCGGTAACGCGACCACAGATCCTCGGGGCCGGGGAACTCATCAAGGGATAGTGCTGTCTCGACCGTTGCGGTGGTGGACGTCCGGTCATGGAAGACGAAGCCGTCACCGTTGGAAGAAAACACGAAGGGGACGTTCAGGGTCTCGGCATACTGCAGGGCCTGCTGCATGCCGTCGCCGACGCTGTGGCTGTTGTCCTTGGCCTCGATGACGGCCAGCGGGATGTTGGGCTTGTAGAAGAGGATGTAGTCCGCACGCTTGCCCTTGCCACGGCTGACCAGCTTGCCGCGGACGATGATCCGCCCCTTGGTGAAGCTGACCTCCTCGCGGATCTGGTTCATCACGTCCCAGCCAGCCTTCACCACCGCGGGAGTGATGAACTTCGTGCAGATATCGCGTTCGCTGAGACCGGATTGGGTCACGTGCCGACGCTCCCGCATTCCAGGAAATGACCTCGGTCGTTGTGTTGATCGCGTTGCAACCCGGTACTCCCCGACAGACCCTGCAACTTGCAGTGGGCATTCTTCATGCTCGAGCACAGTCACGCAAGACGCTGAACCCAATCAGCCACGCATGCGAGGGTCGCGGATACAATTTTGGCAGCCAAGAGTCCTCCGCATTAGTGGACGTAATCGGCACCATTCGGGTTGATGGAAGAAGTGGTCCTGACCTCGAACACCTGCCAACTGAACGGGGCCGGCTCGGTACTGCAATTCACGTCTCCGGTACACGCAGGCAATGTCTCTATGTTGCCCTGAGTAGCCATTTTCGAGACCGGACCCTTCAAGAAAACGGGCTGTGGTGCAAGGTGGGGTGTCATATCAGCGAAAGGGCATTTAGGGCGCCGTTCGGGCTGCTTCCGGGGCAAGGCAGACCTCAGCAGAACATGGACCTGGGACCTCAGAAGGTTCAGAATCGACAGTGGATTTCGAAGAATCTGCAGGAGTCAGTTCATGGGTGGTATCGGATCTGGTCGCGTATCCACTCGACCTCGCGCAAGCGTGGAAGACAGTATCGAAATCGATATCGACGAAATGCGGAGAGATGGCACTCTGGCTCCAGGCAAGCGGTCTGTCACCACCATTTCAATCACGGGGCGACCGGTCGTCAGCTTCGAGTGCATCGCAGGCGTGGACGGCTTGTCGGTTCGGCAGGCCCCGGGTCCGTCACAAGCACCTGTCGCTCGCCAGCGTATCGCAATCGCCCGCAGGGGGTGTCACCTTGGCGGCTCCCGAGCATTTCTTGTATGCCCCGGAGACCATTGCCAGGTGCCTCGCCTGAAGCTCTACCTGCGGGATGGGCTTTTCCGCTGCCGCCAGTGTCACGATCTCTATCATGCCAGCCAGAGAAACGACCGCTGGGATCGGTCACTCAGGCGTGCAAACCGTCTTCGTGAGGAACTGGGAGGCAAGCCAGGCACGCAGCAACTGATTGCCCCCAGGCCACGCGGCATGTGGCGCTCGACCTACAACCGCAAGCGCCTCGCGATCATAGAGGCTGAGCACATTGCCATGCAGTGGCTGGCGGAACGGTACAAGCTGCATGACCGGTTGGCGGATTGAGGCAGCGGCTGGCGCACTTGCGCACCGCATGAAACCTTCGAGTCGATTCCTATCTCGAAGTGGATTGCGAGCGTGCCCAAAGGTCATTTTTCTGAAATAATCGAAATCAGAAACTAGGGTCTGAACCCAATTCGGAGTGAGGTTGAAATCTGCGGATGCCCCTGATTCACTTGCGTGAATCGGAGGGTGTCATGGCAAGATTTGATCTGA
>Ga0070728_10003517_pt1 | contig 17238 bp, 10 predicted proteins | sample tdDd471_FD_66723 | JGI IMG/M metagenome (GOLD analysis project Ga0070728, IMG submission 66723) | Marine sediment microbial communities from the Atlantic coast under amendment with organic carbon and nitrate - tdDd47.1 | ecosystem: Environmental > Aquatic > Marine > Coastal > Sediment | place... | reverse complement strand
GGCGAGAAGCTGAAGGCCGAAAAGCGCAAGAAGTTCAATGAAGGCGAGAAGCGCTTCATCAACAAGAGCGTCACCTCCTGTGCCGGCTGTCACAACCCGCACCATTCCCACGACAAGGTCGGCGGTTAGCTCCTTCTCTAAAATGCGGGTCTCACGCCACTCGTGGGTGCCCTTCGCAGTCTTGGCGATCCTCGCGGTCGCCGGGCGCGCGAACGGCGAATCCTGCGTCCAGTGCCACGGCGACCGGGCGCGTCTTCTCAAGGTCACCCAGAACGATGAGGCTCGCACGGCGCGGGCCTACGTCGATCTGGCTGCGGCCGAGGCATCGGTTCACGGATCGCAATCGTGCGACGAGTGTCATTTCGAGTTCGACCGCTATCCGCATCCCAAGGAGACGGAGACCGCCGGGTGTGCCGACTGCCACGACGATGCGGCTGCGGTCCATGCCGCGAATGTCCACGGAACCGCCAAGGTCGGCGAAAAGCCGGTTGGTTGCGCGGACTGTCACGGGGTGCACAACGTCCTCAAGGCGACCGAGCGGGCGTCGATGCTCCATCCGCTCAACGTCACGCGAACGTGCGGAACCTGTCATTTCGAGGGCATTGACGCGAAGACCGCGCCGATTGAGGAGTTGCTGAAGGCTCCGTACTGCGATGACACGCACGGGCGCGGGCTCATCAAGGGCGGCTTGGTGATCTCGCCTACCTGCGTGACCTGCCACGGCGGACACGACTCGAAAGAGGCGGGCGATCCCGAGGCGCGGGTATCGCGCAAGAACGTGGATACGCTCTGTGCGAGTTGCCATATGGGCGTGTTGGAGACCTATCAGCTCAGCGTCCATTACGTCGAGCGCCAGAACGGCAACGATAAGGCTCCCACATGCACGGATTGCCACCCGCCTCACACGGCGGATGTTTCCGGGACCGATTTTCGGATCGCCTCCGCACGTCAGTGCGGAGAGTGCCACCAGCAGCGACTCGACTCGTTCAATAGCTCCTACCACGGCAAGATTTCGAGTCTCGGATACGGCGACAACGTGGCCAACTGCTCGTCTTGCCACGGGGCTCATGACACTCGGCGGGCGGATGAACCGCACTCCCGAATCCATCCGGACAACCTCGTCAAGACCTGCGCGGAGTGTCATCCGAAGTCGCACGAAGGCTTCGTGGAGTACAAGGTCCACGCGGTTTGGAAGGGCGATTCCGAAGACAAGGATCCCTTCCTGCACGCGATCTACTCGGCCATCCACTTCCTGCTGCTTGGCGTCATGGCCTTTGCGGCTATCGACATCCTGCTCTGGCTCGTGCGCGCAACGATCGCCGGGGATTGGACCAAGCGTCCCCGGGGGGGCAGAACGCTGCGTCGTTGGCGCCCCTTCTATGTCCAGTTGCACGTCATCTTCATGTGCGCGTTCCTGCTGCTCGCGGGAACGGGGCTCCCATTGCACTACGCCGGGCAGGAGTGGGCACGGAGGCTGATGATCCGGTTCGGCGGACCTGAGGCGGCGGGCTGGGTTCATCGCTTCTCGGCGATCGTCATGCTGGCCTGCATCGGCGCCTATGTGGTTCATATCGCGCACCGCTTCTTCGTTCTGAAGGAGAAGGGGCTGTTCTGGGGGCCGAACTCGATGGTGCCGCGAGGCAAGGACTTCCAGGACTTCTTCGCCACGGTGCGATGGTGCCTGTTCCTTGGGCCGCGTCCGCAGTTCGATCGCTGGGCCTACTGGGAGAAATTCGACTTCTGGGCGGTGTTCTGGGGCATCGTGATGATCGGCGGAACGGGGTTGATCCTCTGGTTCCCGGAGGAAGCGACGCTGTTCCTGCCGGGATGGGTCGTCAACCTGTCCACGATCATCCACGGGGAAGAGGCGCTGCTCGCAGTTGCCTTCATCTTCACGTTCCACATGTTCCACTCGAACCTGCGGCCGGATAAGTTCCCGATGGATCCGCTGTTCCTCACTGGTCGGCATGACGAGGAGGAAATGAAGCACGATCGGCCGGTCGAGTACGAACGCGCCGTGCAAGAGGGAACCCTGGACGCGATGGAAGATCGCCCGCCCGAGCGCGCCACCCTGCGTGTCGCCCACATCCTCGGCCTGATCGTCATGATCTCGGGCATCGTGCTCGTGATCCTCATGTTCACGGTGGCCGACTAGCCTCGAACGACGGCATCGAGAGTTTCCAGTCCAACCAATGCCCCGCCCCGGAAGCGAAACTCCGGAGCGGGGCTTTTTCGTGCCGATTCCGTGCCGGGTAAAGCCGCCGTTCCGATTCGGTGCCCGATTCGGTGCCCGATTCGGTGCCCGATTCGGTGCCCGATTCGGTGCCGGGTAAGACCGCCGTGGACTTCAGGCGTTCCATCGCAGGCGCGCGTCGACGGCGCGTAGATTCCGATCACGACTCAGCTACCGACCAAGCGCGGGGTCGGGGTCTCAGTGGTTAGTCGCAGCGGCCGCATGGTGGCGCGAATTCGAGACTCGAAGAAACCTGAGGCAGGACTGCTGCGAAAAGACGCTCCACAGGGGACGTTTCACCACCGCGAGATTTTGAGTGCGACTTAATCGCGCCAAACGCGACTTGAGGGGGGCATCTCATCATTCCCGGAGGTACGCGTGGCTCGAGCGAATCGCAACGATGGTCCTGACGTCTGGCATCACATCCTGAATCGGGGGATCGCGAAACGCACGATCTTCGAGAGCGAAGACGACTGCAGATTCTTCAAGGCGCTGCTTGCGCAAGAGGTGCGCGCGGGGCGAATCGAGGTTCACGCGTACTGCCTGATGCTGACTCACTTTCATCTGCTTGTGCGTAGCGTCACGGGTGAGTTGTCCGAGGCGATGCGTCGGATCCAGAACCGCTACGCGCGATACTTCAACCGGACCCGGCGGCGCGACGGCTCCCTGTTCCGAAACCGCTTCAAGTCACGCTGGGTCGATTCGCTTCGCTACCGTCGCAACGTCTTCGGCTACATCCACGACAACCCGGTCCATGCCAACGCGGTCACACGTCGTTCCGACTATCGCTGGTCCAGCGGTTACGACTGGAAGAACGGTCGCCCGCCGCGATGGCTGGCGCGAGATTGGGTCGAGTCCGAGGTGGCCGCGCGCGGAGAGGGCACTTGTTGGGTCGATAGACTGGACGCCGCGTTTCCGAGCGCAATCCCCGACGAGCATCGCAAGTGGATCGAGCGCCAGCTCCGAAATCGGCATGCACATGAGCTGGAGGACTGCTCGCTCAAGCACTCAGCCTCACCGCGCGTCGTTCGCTGGACGATGCGCAAGGCGAAGCTTGCTGACGGGACTCGCCCCTGGCGCCCGATATGCCCGCCTCGGGTTGTCGAGGAGACGCTTGATGGAGCGCGAGCAGCTCTGCTGAAACTGCTCCAGCTGTTCCCCACCAGTCTCGCACGGAGTCTGGCGATGATACGCGCCGGGATGCTTCGGATGCTAAGTGGCTGCACTCACCGAGAGATCGCGAAGCGAGTGGGGCGACATCGCGGAACTGTCGCGCATGACATCCACGACCACCGCGAACGGCTGGAAGCCAAGCCAGGCTATGTTCGGCTGATCTCCGAACTCGTCTGTTCCGCGCTATCTGCCGCCGGCGTTTAGCGCCCGGTGAATCAAATCTCTCCGCTCAGCTCTGCACCCGCCATGCTGGTCCAGTGCCGACTCAAGCGACGAGTGTCCGTCGTCTCTTGCCTCAACATCATGCGTTGGTGGTGTGGCGCGATGTGCGCCTGACGAATGCCACCCGTCCCGACGACCGATCCTTGCGCCTCAGCCTGTTTGCTTGCGGGCCAGAGGAGGTTGACGCGCTGGGGCGGCTTCCCTGACGCCGACCAGCTTGTCGCACGCCGCCGTGGCGGATCGCATCGCCCTTGGCGGCGCAGTTACCCGGCACCGTATCGCCGGAACTGGCGAAAAAAGGGGGGCCCGGCGAACCGGGCCCCCCTCACTCGAATCTCGAGTTGGCGGAAATCTCGTATCGAGTTTCTACTTATCGGTCGGCGGACGGATGTGGTCCTCTTCGTCGCCGCCCAGGTCGCGATAGGAATCGATCAGGAGTTGGGTGATGTAGGCGAAGTTGTGAACCCACGCACCCTTGTCCTTCTGGCTCTGCTGGAAGTTGTGGGCGGCCTTCATCAAGGCAGCATCCCACGCCGTGAAGCGGTTCGGGTAGATCGGAGGTCCGCCGCCCTTGAACCAGTACGGATAGGCGCTCGAGTCGTAGAAGATCGGCTGGTCGAGTTCCTCGTCGGCGTACTCTTGGATCATGTCGTACAGGTCCGTGGCAATCGACTGCAGCTCGTCCTCGAGAGGCTCGGCCGTGTCACCGTTCTTGTTGTAGTCAAGATCGCTGCCGATGCGGATCTGATCGAACGAAGTGATCGGAACGCCGCCCGGCTTGTGGCACTGCTGGCAGTAGCTGATGTTGTCCTCGGGATGGAACGTGTGCTGCGTGCCGGTCGCGCTGTGGCAGTCGGTGCAGTTGTTGTTCGTGGACATCTCGCTGTGCGCCCATTGGCCGGCGTACTCGAGTCCGTCGTACTCGTATCCGCCCTGGGCCAGGTTCCCCATGAGGGTGGCGCCTGCCGCGAGGTAGTGGATGTTCAGGAAGCGGAGTCTGTCCTCCTCGATCGCTTCGTCGATCTGGACCTTGCTGATGCGGCCCTGGTGGCAGGTCATGCAGAGGTTGGACTGGACCGCGGGGTCGTCTCCGTCGCCTGTCGCCGGGGGAGTCGTATAGCCGCTCGGGAACGTCACGGTGCGAGTGATGCGCACGTCGAACGTGTCAAACGTGGTGTGGCACACGGCGCAGTCGAATCCGTTCGCGATCTCCTGGCTCAGGTTGCTTCCGTAGGTCAGGTACTCCACAAACCCTTCCGATGCGGAGTGGCACTTGGCGCAGCTCGAGGAAACTTCGCCCTCGTCGTCCCAGTGGCGGAACGCTTCGGCGGTTCCGTCGAAGTGGCCGACGTCGTTGCGGACGCCCGTGAACGCCACCGGAGTTTCGCCGGCCTCGATCAGGCCAGCGTTCATGTCCTGGATCGAGTCATGCACGATCTGGATGATGAACTTGCCGTTGTGCGCGAACCCGCCAGGATCCTTCGTCGCGTACTGGAAGTTGAACGTCGCCTTCAGTGTGCGTGACGTGTAGGTCGTATAGCGGTTGCCGTAGTTCGCGCCGTTCCCGTTGTCGTTGAACCAGTACGGGTAGCTGTGCGAGTCGTACATGATCGGCATGCCGACGACGTCGGCCGAGTACTTCTGGATCGCTTCGTAGAGGATCGCGCGCAGGCCCTGGATCTCGTCCCACAGGCCTTCCGTCAGATCGCCGTCACCGTCGTAGTCGCGGACCAGCGAGGACTTCATCCGAATCTCGTGAAGATCGTCGAGATCACTGGCGCCCACGTGGCACTCGGAGCACTCGTCGTAGCGAATCTCGAGCGTGTGCTGGTTATGGCACTCCTGGCAGTCGTGCGCGCCTTCGACATGCCGGAACCGGACGTCGTAGGACTCGCCGTCGTACAGGTAGCCACCGCGGACCTGTCCGCCGTAGCGCGTGGCCGCAGCGGGGTAGTAATGAACGTTGATGAATCCCTGGTCGGGGAGGACCTCGTCTTCATCGGCGGGATCCGCAGCGTCGATCGCGGCGTTCACCGAGTCGGTCGAGGCGCGGCCCTGGTGGCAGGTCATGCAGACGGCTTCGCGCCCGTCCACAGAAACCGTCACGCCGCTCGGGAAGGTGACATCCGTATAGGTGAGCGTGCTCTCGTTGTGACAGGTCACGCAGTCCACCACGGTGCCCGTGGGATGGTCGGAATCAACCTGGCCTTCGGTGCTTCCGTCTTCGCCGAGGAAGTCCTGGAAGCCGTAGCGGCTGTGGCACTTGGCGCAGTTGGCCGGAATGACGCCTGAGTCATCCCAGTGCGTGAACGCCTCCGCGGTCTCATCCGCGTGTCCGGAGCCGGCCCAGTCATCGTAGAAGGGGACGTCTTCGGACGGGTCGAAGTTCACGTCGACCGCGTAGGTTCCCGCAGCGCCCGAGTTCAAACCCGTGGCCGTGATGGTCGCTTCGCCCTTGCCGATTCCGGTCACGACACCTGCGCCGTCCACCATGAGCACTCCGCCGTCGGAGCTTGTCCAGGTGTAGCCGGCATCCGTGCCGTCAGTCGTCATCGCCATGAACTGCACGCTGGCGCCGACCGGGATCTCTTCTTGGCCCTGAACAGTGACCTTCGGGTCGGCGGAGTTATCTCCGCCGCTACTGCCGCACCCGATGAAAAGGACCGGTACGAGGAGAAGAAGGATTGTTGTTGCCCGCATAGGTTCTGCCTTCCGTTAGCGGAGATTTCCGCACTCGATGGAAAATGCTAGCAATCCCGGCCCGCAGATCAAGATTTGAAAGTCATTGCACAGTTGCGAAAGGGGATGGGATTCGTCCCATTAGAGCGGTCCTGGGGCGAGGGGGCAGGCACCTGCGGACATGGGGGGAGGGGGGTGGGGTGTGGAGTGCGATTGAATTTGCGAATGATCCTCAACTAGGCCCACGATTTGTCTCGGTAAATTCTTCTACCCGGGGCAGGCGATGGGGGCGCTGTCGAGAGGATATAGGGGGTCGGGTGGACGCACCGAGGCGCGCGAATCCGGGACGGGATTGGTCCTGATTCCCAAATCAAATATCACGCGAAAGCAACCGGTAAAAAATTGCGATCTCCATCGGTGTCTGGTAGTTTCCCAGCGTGGTTTCAGGCGACATTCCCCGATGGGAGCAGCGGTCTTGAGCCCTTTCGCACACCCCTTGCGAATCTGCGGTAACTCCGGAGCGGTTAAATGATGAGCCGCCAATTCCTCTCCCTCCTGCTGGTCACAAGCTTGGTCATGGCCCAGGACGACGGCGAGAAACCCCCCGAAGAGGCGGAAACAGCTCCGCAACCGACGGCGGAGGCGACGGAGTCGCCGACCCCCGAAGAGGCTGCGGAGGTACCCCCGCCCGCTGAGTCCGCCACCCCTGAGTCCAACTCTGGAATGGCAGATCGTCTGCCCCGACCGGGCGATGTCGACTCGGGATCGAGCGCCAGCGATGCGGATCAGCGTGGGTGGGACATCGACGGCTACCTGACGAGCCGCCTGATCTATGAGAACGCGGCCGACGAAAATGTCTGGCGCTTCTTCCTCGACCTCAACACGGACATCCATTCGCGCGGCAAGGTTCCGTTCACGGTTCGAGTCAACGGTCGCATGGCTTGGACGATTTCCGACCAGCCCCAGCCGCAGGACCTCCTGTACGGCGTGTGGGATACGTTCGACGGGCGACTCGAAGGCGTTCTCTACGAGCTCTTCATCGCGTTCCCCGAGATCATCAACAAGGAATCGCGCGCGGTCGTCGGACGTCAGTTCATCGAGGAGGGCGTCTACCTGCAGTTCGACGGCGGTCGCCTCGATCTCGGCCTGAACAACGTCTCGCCGGGCCTCGTGGTCAGCGTCTATGGAGGCGCGGGCGTCGAATGGGGCGAGTCCGGTGGCGACAGCCACTGGCTGGTCGGGGCTCTGGCGAAGGGGAGCATTCCGAAGTGGAAGACCCGCTGGCGGCTCCAGTACCTGCATGTGAACCAGTACTTTGCCGGGATCAACGACCCGTCGGTGGGGCCTGGCGTCGATCCCGTCGTGTATCCGGAAGAGACTCTCGAAGACGATCTGTTCGGCGTCACGATCTGGCAGCCGTTTGGCAAGCGCACGCGGTTCTTCGGGCGCTTTACGGTGCTGAACGGGTACGCCAACGAGCTGAACCTGCGCCTTCGCTGGCAGAACAAGAACGGGACTTGGACAGTGCTGGGCGAGTGGTACCAGCTGTTCCAGCGTCTGTTCAACGTCACCAACGACCTCACGCCCTATGTCCCGATGCTGGGGTCCTTCGAACCGTTCTTCCGCGCGACAGCCAGGGCGACGTGGCGACCGCGCCCGGATATCGTGGTGGAGCTCGGTGCCGCGTGGCGCGTGCTCGAGAACAGCGAGGACGAAGGCGTCTTCAACCACGAGTGGTTCAACTACTACGTCACCTTCACGTGGATCGAACTCGTGAAGGAGAAGCTCGACCTGACGCTGTCCGCGAGCGGATACGAGACCGACGGCAACTCCCAAACGGTTGTTACCAGCAACATCGATATCCGCCTCAAGGAGAAGTGGCTGCTCTCGCTGGGCCTCGACTACGCCCTGTACAAGTACATCTGGTTCTCCAATTCGGAGCGGGAAAACGTCTGGACCTACCGCGGCGAGCTGCGCTGGGATCCGAAACCCTCCCTCCGCGGTGTATTGGGCCTTTACGTCGATGACGATCGGGTCACCACCTGGACCTACGTCGTCGCTAAACTGACCTGGAGATTCTGATGTTGGAGATGAAGTGGAGGATCGCCTTTGCGCTCACGCTGGTCGTGGTCGCGTGCGCGGTGCACTCCCGCAACGGCTCCGGCGATGCGGAGAGCACACCGACCGAGCTCCCCAAGCCCCAACTCTCGATCAACCACACGCTGCACGCCGAGAACGGTCTCGAGTGCGCGGACTGCCATGATCCCGAGAGCAAGGGCGAGCCGGCGGCTGCGCCCGCGTCGTTCTGCTTCGAGTGCCACGACGACATCGAGAACGACACGGAGAAGGTCAAGGAGTACTTCGCCGCGTCCAAGAAGGGCGAAGACGAATACGTGTGGCCCGGAACGCGGGTCCGCGAAGACGACCTGATCTTCTCGCACGCCTCGCACATGGGCAGCTACGAGACCAAGTGCTCCGACTGCCACGGCGAGCCGGCCGCCACCGCCTTCGTGCGTCGCGCGCCGCTTGCGATGAAGGCAACCTGCATCGACTGCCACCAGCAGCGCGGGGGCGACGCCGTCGCCTGCTCGGTGTGTCACACCAAGACGCGCAAGGACCAGAAGCCCGCAAGCCACGACGCGGGTTTCCAGGCAGCGCACGGCGCAGCGGCTCCGCCCGCATGGCGCAAGGGTGACGACGTCTCCTGGCGCGATCCCGCCGGTGGGACCTGCGCGCTCTGCCATAGCGTGCCGAACGACTGCAACACCTGCCACCAGAGCGTGCAGCCGAAGACCCACGCGGAGGCCGGCTTCCGCTACTCCCACGGTGAGGGCTATCTCGACGCGGGACTCGTGCCGTTCGAGGACTCGAGTTGCGTCCTCTGCCACGAGGAAAACAGCTGCGTGCGCTGCCATCAGGTCACCAAGCCGCGCAACCACACGCTCTCCTGGCAGCGTCGGTTCCACGGGATCACCGCGGCCATCGACCGCCAGACCTGCCTTGTCTGCCACAAGCAGCAGTTCTGCACGCGTTGCCACGAACAAGTCAAACCGATCAGCCACCGCGGCACGTTCGGGAACGCCTCGCAGTCGCACTGCATCGCGTGCCACGAGCCGCTGACGGCGACCGGTTGCTACACCTGCCACAAGAACACACGCAGCCATTTGCTGGCGCCGCGACTCCCTGCGGGTGCACCGCACGCCGGAGCCACGGACTGTCGCACTTGTCATAGCGTCCTTAAGCATTTCGACGACGGCCTTAGTTGCCGGAGGTGCCACCGATGAATCGCACGGTTTCTTTCTTCATCCTCCTGGGACTGGTACTCGGGGCGAGCTGCAACAATGATTCTGCGCTCGAGATCCCGGACGTACCTGCCAGCGCCATTCCCTCGGAACCGGGGGACTACGCCGGCTCGGAGACGTGTAGGACATGTCACCAGTCGATCTACCAGACATGGGCGAGTTCGCGCCACACCAGCAAAGTGCGCGACGCGTCACTCGACCTGCTGGTGAATGACTACAACGTCAGCGGCGAGAGTGACTTCGAGAAGGGCGGCGCGGGCATCACGTTCAACGTGGCCACGTCGGTCCCGCCTGGTCAGACCGCCATGACGAGCCTGATTCCGGATCCCGGCGTCGAGTATCCGATGCTCGGTTTCGACGGCACCGACATCCTGATGCGGATGGGCCCGAACACCTACGTTGTGAACTACGTGCTCGGTGGCACCGGCAAGTGGAAGCAGCGCTACATGGTGACGATCGACAACCAGGAGTACATCTCGCCCGTCCAGTGGAACGAGGTCTCTCGCCAGTACGTGTGGTACCACCCCGAACACTGGTACACGATCGATGGCGACCGGCTTACCGGCTACCTCTACAACGCCGGCGATACTCCGGTTTCCGAGGGCCGCGTTCGTAACAGCTGGCAGCGTCGCTGCATCGCCTGCCACGTCACCGGCGTACGCAACATCACGAAGAACGCCGATGGCGAATACGGCGCGGCGATCGTCGACATGGAAGGCGCCGACACCGGCGTGGACGCACCGTACTTCCTCGAAAAGCCGATCTCCTGTGAAGCGTGCCACGGCCCCTCGGCGCGCCACGTCGACCTCGGTGGCGGCATTGGCACCACGATCAACCCGAACACCATGGCCGCCGACCGCGGCGATGAGATCTGCGGCGCATGCCACAACCGCGGTACGTCCGCGAACGCGGAAGGCTTCGGCTATCCGTGGAAGGCAGGCACGCTGGTCGATGGCCAGTTCCGACCCGGCGACATACTCGACGAGCTGTATACGCACGTCGACCGCGACGGCAGCAAGTTCTGGGGAGATGGCGCGCGCTCCGCGAAGAGCCATCACCAGCAGTGGATCGAGCATCGCGACACGCCGCACGGCCAGGCAGGCGTGACCTGCTGGAAGTGCCACGATCCGCATGGATCGCAGGTCGACGGCGACCTGAAGATGCCCGTCCAGCAGCTTTGCCTCTCCTGCCACGACGGAAAGGGCGGGATCGATTCCACGAACCTCGCACTCCATACCCGACACACGTCCCCCGAGGCGCAGCAGTGCAACAACTGCCACTTCGTGCAGACCGCGAAGTCCGCCATCGCCGGTGACGTCAGCTCCCATACCTATCGCCTGATCTACCCGCTCGAAAGTGAAGGGACGGCCGGCTTGCCGAACTCGTGCGGCGAGTGCCACGCCGATCGCACCATCGATCAGCTCAACGGTATGCTCGCTTCACGGTTCCCGGACGTGCGTCCGGTTGCCTTTGCCTCCACCCGCATGATCGGGACTTCGTTCCGACTCAGCGGGACGCAGAGCTTCGATCCGCTCGGAGCCCCCCTGCGCTACCTGTGGTCCGTGGTCACCGGACCGCCCGCAGCCAGTCAGATGGATCTGATCGGCGCGACGGGCGAGTCGGCCATCTTCGTGCCGACGGCTCCCGGCAAGTACACCTTCCAGCTCGTCGTCACGAATGTCGACGGCGTGCAGAGTGCGGCGACCCGAGTATCCGTCGACGCGGCCGAAGGCATGGTTCAGCCGATGCCGAACCTGCGGGACGCCCATTACATGGGTTCCAGCACCTGCCAAATCTGCCACGCGGACACCCACAGCACGTGGGAGATCACTCGCCACAAGCTGAAGACGCGTCGACCCAATGACGGTACCGGCGTGGTCTTTGTCGACACCAACAACAACGGCGTCAGCGACTGGTTCGAGGGCGACTTCAACGTCGCGACCGATCCGGATCCCGACAACACGGCTTGGGACACGATCAACTTCACCAACGGGACGGAAGCCCCGATCCTCAACTACGACGAGGATACGAACCTCTACTTCGTGACCATCGGCGACGTGACCTACCAGATCACGTGGGTGCTCGGCGGTACCGGCAAGTGGAAACAGCGCTTCATGGCCACGCTCGGCGAGGGCGAGTACATCCTGCCGATCCAGGTCAACGAAGAGACCAACGAGTGGGTCACCTACCACACCGAGAACTGGTACACGTTGGACGGGTCGGACATCACCGGTTACCTCTACGAGACCGAGGACGACACGCCGGTCACCGAGGGCCAGACCCGCGACTCCTGGCAGCGCCGCTGCACCGCCTGCCACGCCACCGGCGCCCGCGACATGTCGCAGGATGCAGTGACCAAGGAGTACGGCAAGTCGATCGCAGTGATGCTGGCGGCGACCACCGGCCCGCGCCTGGCTGAAGTCGGCCTCGGTTGCGAGTCGTGCCACGGCCCCGGCAGCTTCCACGTCTCCTCGCCGTCGACGAACGGAACGATCATCAACCCGACCAAGCTGAGCACGCAGCGTTCGAATGAAGCGTGCGGCCAGTGCCACAACCGCGGCACGAGCGTCAACAGCGAGGGCTTCGGGTTCCCGTGGGGCCCGACGGCTGTCAACGGGCACTACATTCCGGGCGAGCCGCTCGACAATTTCTACAAGCCGAAGGCCGAGAACAGCAGCAGCTTCTGGCCGGATCCGTACGGCCACGCCAAGCAGCACCACCAGCAGTGGCTCGACCTGCGCTGGACCGGCCACTACAAGTCCGGCATGACCTGCGCGACCTGCCACGACAGTCATGAGGACCGTCTGAGCGGGCAGTTGCGCGCACCGTCCAACCAGCTGTGCAAGAGCTGTCACCCCAACAAGATCGACAACCAGGGTGCGGCCGAGAACCATAGCCGCCACCCGAACGGAAGCCCGGGCAACAAGTGCAGCACCTGCCACTACGTGTATGTCGCGAAGTCGGCGGTGAAGTACGACGTCAGTGCCCATAGCGGGCAGATCATCTACCCGGTCACGAGCCAGGCTTTGGCCGATGCGGGCGGGACGCCGATTCCGAACTCCTGCATGACGGCCGGCTGCCACTCGAGCCCGATTGGCGACCTGATGGCGTGGTCCGAGGATGATGAGGATGCCAACGCGGAAGCCACGCAGCGCATCGGTTGGATGTGGGGCGACATCGCTCCCATCGCGATCGCCCGCGTCTTCGAGGCGAACGGCAACCCGCTCTCGATCCGCGAAGCCACGTTCACCGCTCCGGTGACCGTGACCCTGGATGGCGCACGGAGCTACGATCCGAACGGCAAGAAGCTCACCTCGTACGCCTGGACGATGCTGAAGGCCCCGGCCGGAAGCTCGGCGTTCCTGAAGACGCGACTGATCGCACAGCCGACGATCAACATCAACGTGCCCGGCACGTACACCTTCTCGCTGGTCGTGCGCGACTCCGAGAAGTCGAGCAAGCCGCAGACGGTGACGATCACCGTCGAGTAGCGGAGCAGAGAAACGAAAAGGGCGCGCTCCCGCAGGGGAGCGCGCCCTTCCTTTTTGTGGTGACCTCCACCCGGCACCCTACTTCGTACTTTCTTTCCGCTACGAATAGATCGCAGCGCGAAATGGTAGGAAGGGGCGATGCAGCCCGCTCGCCGCAAGCGTTCGCTCGCCGCGCTTCTCAGCCTGGTGCTTGCCGGACTCGGTCATCTTTATGGCGGCAGTCCGCGAAGGGCGGCGGCGTTCTACGGGGGCGAGTTCATCGCGACGCTCGTCTGGCTGTTCCTGCTGGCCTTCTGGCAGTCCGCTCCCTGGAACATGGTCGCAGGTGCGACGGTCTTTTGGGGTTGGCGGTGCGTCGCGGCGACGAACGCGTTCCGATGCGTGGGACGGAATCCTGCGCGCCGCGGGCGCTCGGTCTGGATTCGCTGGCCGGCGTATGCCGTCGTCGGTATCGCGGCGTACTACGGGCCCGCCCTCGCTCTGCGCGCGACGGCCTTCGAGGCGTTCACCATTCCCGCCCGATCGATGGCCGACACGCTCATTCCCGGTGATCGGATGCTCGCGACGAAATGGGATGTCGGCTCGCCGGAGCGGGGGGAGTTGGTGGTGTTTCGCAGGCCCACCGGCAAGCCGTGGGTGAAGCGCGTCGTCGGCCTTCCCGGAGACAGAGTCGAGGTTCGCGATGGGATGGTGCGCGTGAACGGGAACTCGCTCGCGGAACCCTATGTCCTGCACGACGGGGGCAACTCGCGGGACCACGGTCCGATCGTGGTTCCCCTGGATTCGTACTTCGTGCTGGGCGACAACCGTAATCGGTCAATGGACAGTCGATTCGAGAAGGTCGGATTCGTGCACAAGCGCGACATCTTCGCCCGCCCGCGCGCCATTTTCTGGTCGGTCGATCCGGCCTCTTTTGACATCCGCTGGCATCGCGTGGGACGCCCCCTGCGCTGAGCCAGCGCTCAACCTGAATCGCACGCCAGCCAGCTTCGTGCTCCTTGGCCAAGGAGGCCGCCCCCGTCCCGTGTCTTCCCCGCCGGGTGGGGGGGGCGCCGCAGAAAACCCTAGCCGTCTTCGAGGCGCAGCTTGCCGTCGGCCACTGCGATGGCGACGCGCGACATCAGCGTGAACATCAGGGCGCCGATGCCGAAGATCCCTACGCTGACAAGGATCTCGATCGTCGTCGGGTGGTATTCGTAGATCTCGCCCATCACCGAGGGCGTGTAGCCCGGCACCACGAGTCCAATGCCCTTCTCGATGAAGATGCTCACGAAGATGAGGACGCAGCCGATGTTCAGCAGCACGATGTTCTTGCGGAACCGTGGGACGAGGAACAGGACGAACGCGGCGACTCCCGTCACGACGCTGGTCCACGCCCACCCGACGAGGGCGGTCTTGCCGTCCAGCCCAAAGAACAGGTAGCGCATGTGCTTGAGGTGATGGGTGTCGGAGTAGGCCTCCTTGAACACCTCGACGCCGAGGAAGAAGAGGTTGATGAACATGGCGTAGGCCATCAACTCGGCGATCTTCCAAATCGCTTCCTGCTTGATGTCGATGCGGCTCGTGCGCCGCAGGATCTGCAGCACGATCAGCATGATGGCCGGGCCGCTGCAGAACGCCGAAACGAGAAAACGAGGGGCCAGGAGCGCCGCGTTCCAGTAGGGGCGGCCGGCGAGCCCGTTGTAGATGAACGCGGTCACGCTGTGGATGCCTACCGCCATCGGGATCGAGAGCAGCACGAGCGGCATGAAGATCTTCTTGTTCGGCTCGCGACCGCGGAAGAGGCTGACCAGTAGATAGGTCACGACACCTAGATTCAGCAGGAAGTAGCCGTTCAATGCGAGCACGTCCCACGCGAGGAGCGAGGTGGGCACGTTCAGGGTGCCGATGAAGGGCATAATGTGGAGCAGCCGGTCAGGGCGCCCCATATCCACCAGAACGAACAGCATGCACATCGCGAGCGCCGCGATGGCCAGCAGTTCGCCCAGGATGACCAGCTCCTTGATCGGTTTCCAGTGGTAGATGTACGCGGGGATCACCAGCACCACGGCCGCGGCCGCCACGCCCACGAGGAACGTGAAGTTCCCGATGTAGAACCCCCACGAAACGGGATTCCGCAACGCGGTCACGATCAGCCCGTCGGAATACTGGCGCGCGTACGCGAAGACGCCCACGCCGATCATCGCGAGCAGCACGCCGATCCACGCGTAGTACGCCGGGGAGCCGCGCACCATCAGGCGCAGGCTGCCCACCGTGAACCGGCCGAATGCTCGTGTTCGCATCATCCGTAGAAGTAGAAGAACTTGGGTCGGGTATTGAGTTCGGCTTTGAGGACGAACACGCGCTTGCGGTCCATCAACTGCCGGATCTCGGACTTCGGATCCAATAGGTTGCCGAACACGCGGGCGCCCGTCGGGCATGCCTCATGGCACGCCGGATAGAGGCCCTCGCGTGTGCGCTGGATGCAGAACGTGCACTTCTCGACGACTCCCCGCTTGCGCGGCCGGTTGCCCAGCACGTGCATCTTGGGGTTCACTTCGTCGGCCGGGAGGTTCGGCTCGCACCAATTGAAACTACGCGCGCCATAGGGGCAGGCGGACATGCAGCAGCGGCAGCCGATGCACCAGTCGTAGTCGATCACGACGATGCCGTCCTTCTCCGCCCACGTCGCCTTGACGGGACAGACCTTCACGCACGGCGGGTTCTCGCACTGTTGGCACTGAACCGGGAAATAGAACTTTCCCTCGGCGGGAACCGTCTCGTCCTCGTAGTACGCATCGGCGTGGTCGAGGTCGATCCCCTTGTCCTTGTCCATCTGGAAGACGGTGATCCACTCGATCGGGTTGTTGTGGCTTCCGTCCGTCGTGGCGCGCGACTGGTTGTTCTCCTCGACGCAGGCGTGGACGCACAGACGGTTGCCGTTGCAGCGCGAAAGGTCGAGGCCGTAGCCGAAAAGGACGTTATCGCGCGCGGGGGTCCCCGCAACGCTGACTTCCTGATCGAATTGGCCGGAGTAGTCCTTCTCCATGCGCGCGAGGACCTTCGTCATGCGCTCCGGCGAGAGCTCTTGCAGACGCTCCCGCATGAACGCTTCGAGCACGTCGCTTCCGCAGCCGGTCGCCGTCAGAGCGGTCGCGGCCGTTGCACCCTTGAGGAAGTTGCGCCGGGACGGTTCGTGGCTCATCGGATCTCCTCGGGGCGGGGCGGCCGCGGCAGCGCTTTCACGGCGGGGATGCGGGGCTCGTGCGGGGAGTGGCAATGCACGCACAGCAGGTACTTGCGCTTGCCGTCCCACTCTCCGGTCCGTTTGCCGTGCAGCCCGATGCGCCAGTCGCGCAGTTTGGGGCCGTGGCACTGGCCGCAGAGCAGGTAGGAGTCCGCGAACGCGAGGGTGCTGCCGTTCGCGAGGCGCAGCTTGTCGCGGTCCGCCGGATTGTGGCACCCGAAGCAGTCGCGTTGGTTCTCCGCGTGATGCAGCGCGATCGACTTGTGCTGCGGATCGCGGATGCGCGTGTGGCAGGTTTCGCACTTCGCGGCGACCTTGCGTTCGGTGTGGCAGGCCATGCAGGCCTCCATCAGCGGAACCGAGCGCGGCTTGGCGATGACTCCGGTACCCGGCTTGCCGTGGCACGCTTCGCAGGCGACGCCCGCTTTGGCGTGTGCGGGATGGTGCGTCCGGAGTTCGTCGGATGCCCAACGACTGGGGATCGCGTAGGCACCGTCGCCGGTCTGGATGCTGGCGAAGTACTGGCGGACGCCGTCACTGCCCTCCGCCGGGGCGTCGTGACATTCCAGGCAGAACTCGACGCCGGCAGGGGCGGGGTCCTGGCCGCCGTCCGGCATGTGGCAGTCCTCGCAGCCGATTCCCTCCTCGATGTGGATGGAATGCGCGAAGGCCGGTTGGGGCGCGGCGGTCGCGGTCGCGGGCCCACCCTCGTGGCAGCGCGAGCAGGGGAAGATGCCTTCCGAGAACGGGGGGTAGGCCAGTTCCGAGGCTTCCGCGTCGGGTAAACCGTCGGGCACGGCGAGCGCCTGTCGCCAAGTCTGATGTTGGCCGTGATCCCCGCAACCCGTGGTCAGCGCCGCGAAAACGACCGCTACGCAAAAAACGCGCATACCCGAATGCCGCCCCGATCCT
>Ga0070728_10003516_pt1 | contig 17241 bp, 19 predicted proteins | sample tdDd471_FD_66723 | JGI IMG/M metagenome (GOLD analysis project Ga0070728, IMG submission 66723) | Marine sediment microbial communities from the Atlantic coast under amendment with organic carbon and nitrate - tdDd47.1 | ecosystem: Environmental > Aquatic > Marine > Coastal > Sediment | place... | reverse complement strand
TCGGCGATCGAGAAACCCATGTCGGCGAAGATCGCGGTCAGTTCGTCGGTGACCTGGGTGATCGGATGGATGCGGCCGGTCTCGGCGGGCGCCGGGCGCACCGGCAAGGTGACGTCGACCGTCTCGGTGGCCAGCCGCGCCTCGATCGCCGCCTCGCGCAATTCCGCCTTGCGGGCGGTGATGGCGGCGGTGATGCGGTCGCGCAGGCCGTTGATCGCCGGGCCCATCACCTGGCGTTCTTCCGGTGTCATCTTGCCGAGCGTCTTCAGCTGCTCCGAAACGGAGCCCTTCTTGCCGATGGCGCCGACACGCACCGCCTCGATCGTCGCCTCGTCGGCAGCGGAGGCGATGTCCGCCATCAGGTTTTCTTCGAGACTTTTCAGTTCATCGAGCATCTTGCGTTTCCGGTTCGCTTCGCGGCGTTCCTTAGCGCCGCCATGTCAAAGTTCAAAGAAAAACCCGCGTCTGGACCAGCCAGCGCGGGTTTCTCGTTTTCGTCGATGAGAAAGCGCTGACTTAGCGGACAGCGCTCTCAAACGCGTTCGGCGTCGTATCTTTCAGATAGGCGAGGGCTTCCTTCGCCTTGCCGACCAGCGCCTCGAAGGCCTGCGGCTCGTGGATCGCCATGTCGGACATGACCTTGCGGTCCATCTCGATGCCAGCCTTGTTCAGGCCGTCGATGAAACGGCCATAGGTCAGGCCATGCTCGCGCACGGCGGCGTTGATGCGCTGGATCCACAGCGAGCGGAAATTGCGCTTGCGCACCTTGCGGTCGCGATAGGCATACTGCATCGACTTGTCGACGGCAGCCTTGGCGGTGCGGATGGTATTCTTGCGGCGGCCGTAGAAGCCTTCCGCTTTCTTCAGAATTTTCTTGTGCTTGGCGTGGGAAGTCACGCCGCGTTTGACACGTGCCATGGTCTAGTTCTCCTGGTTCGTTCGCGACGGCTCAATCGCCGTAGGGCATGAATTTCTTGACGATCTTTGCATCCTGATCCGACAGCACCATGGTGCCGCGCGCATCGCGGATGAACTTGTTGGACCGTTTGATCATGCCGTGACGCTTGCCAGCAGCGGCGACCTTGACCTTGCCAGTGGCCGTGATCTTGAAGCGCTTCTTGACCGAAGCCTTCGTCTTCATCTTGGGCATTTTGCTCTCCGTTATTGTTCGCGCCATCGTCCTTTGCCGGGTGTCGGGACAAATCCGCCTGCTGCATGAAACCCATGCAATGCGGGCCCTAACCCAAAACGATGTGCGCTGTTCTTGCATTCGGAACGGACACGGCATGCCCTGCCGGACCGCTCGGGACGCGGCTCTATAGACTCGAAGTCCCGCAATTGCAAGCATCGGCAAGCGCGGGGATTGACCCAAATCCGCTCCGGCAGAATGGTTCAATCCAGTTTTGACCGGCCCTAGGCCGGGCTGGTCCGCCTGCGCGTCACCGAACCGGGCAGGGTGATGGTCACGCGGAGCCCGCCCGACCGTGTAGCGGAAAGGTCCAGCGATCCGCCATAGGCCTCGAGGATTTCATTGGCGATCGACAGGCCGAGCCCGGTTTCGCTCTTCGGATCCTCGGCATGAACGCCGCGCTCGAGAATGTGTTCGCGCTTCTCTTCGGCGATACCGGGACCGTCATCGGCGATCTCGATGACGATCTCGGACCGCAGCCTTCCCGCCGTTACCTTCACACTGGACGCCGCCCATTTGCGGGCGTTGTCCAGGACATTGCCCAGCGCCTCTGCGAGGTCGGCGGTATCGATGGGCGGCGTAATGCCTTCCGGGATCGCGACCTCCCAGTCGAGGTCGTGGCCGGTCGGGATCGTCGAGATCACAGTGACGAGCTTGCGGACAAGCTCCCCGAGATCGCCGCCACCGCTGTCACGATAGCCGAGCCGCGCGCGCTGGAGCTGCCGGTCGGCGCGGCGCCGGATCATCGCGACATGCTCGATGATCGCCTCGCCATCTTCCGGCGGGAGATTTTCGGCGATCTGGCTGATGGCGGTCAGCGGGGTCTTCAATCCGTGCGCCAGATCGGAGGCGCGGGCCCTGGCACGCTCGAGCGCCGCGGATTTCTCGTCGAGCAGATCGTTGATTTCCGCGACGAGCGGCTGCACCTCGGTCGGAACGTCCGAACCCAGCCTCGCCAAATTGCCGGACCGGACATTGGCGACCTCGGCCTGCAACTGCGTCAGCGGCCTCAGGCCGACAAGAACCTGAAGGGCGGCCGCGATTGCCAGAACCAGGGCGGTCAGCACCAGCATGAGCCCCATTTCGCGGCGGAAGCCGGCGATCGACGAATCCATCTCGTCACGGGCAAAGCCTGCATAGAACGTGACCTCGCGCGGGCCGTTTTCCGAGGCCATCTCAAAGCTGAGCCTACGTTCCATGACCAGCATCGGCGAACCGTCCGCACCTTCGCCGATCTCGAAGGCGTCGTATTCCGACGGCGTGAAGCCCGACGGATCGAGCGGCGTGTCCCACCATGACCGCGACCGGATCGGCTCGCCATCATCCGCGACGACCGCCCAGTACCGGCCGCCGGCCGGAAGGGCGAATCGCGGATCGGCTGGCGTGCCGACGAGAACGGGGCCTTCCTCGGCAAAATCGAGTCCGGCCGCGAGCGTGTCGACGACATTCGTCATCTCGCGCTCGTACTGTGCCGCCACAAAGCCGGTGAAAATCTGCTGGAGGCCGAACCAGGTCGCCATCAGGCCGAGCGCGATGAAGAATCCGGCGCCGGCCAGAAGACGAAGTCTCAGCGAACCGGTCACGCCTGGTTCTGCCCCAGAGTGTAGCCGAAACCGCGCCGCGTCAGGATTGCGTCGGAGGCTGTCTTGCGGCGAATGCGCTTGATCATCGCCTCGACGGCATTCTTGGCGGAATCGTCGTCGCGGCCCTGAACGTGACGCGCCAGATCATAGGCCGAAACGACGGCATCCGGATCGGCCATGAGCATGACCATGGCGCGATACTCCTGCGGCGACAGGTCGACCGCGTCTCCGTCGAAAAAGATCATGCGCCGGGTCTCGTCATGGCGGAACCTGCCGGCACCAACCGTCGCAGGCGCGGACCCGGCGCGGCGCAGAAGCGCCTTCAGGCGGGCCAGCAATTCCTCGTTGCGGAAGGGTTTCGGCAGATAGTCGTCGGCGCCGGCATCAAAACCGTCGACTCGCTCCATCCAGGATCCGCGCGCCGTGAGGATCAGGACCGGCACCGTGTTGCCACCGCGCCGCCAGCGGCGCAGCAGGGTCAGCCCGTCGAGTTCGGGAAGGCCCAGATCGAGAATGACCGCGTCATATGTGCCGAGATCGCCCTTTTCCCAGGTCTCCAGACCGCTGGACGACCTCTCCACGACATAGCCCTCGCGGCCGAGCGCCTCGATGACGTGGGACGCGATGACCGAGTCGTCCTCTGCAAGGAGAATTCGCATGGTGTCACCGGAAAAAGGCGCCGAGGCCGAGATAACGGCCGGTGCGGGCATCAATGCGGATCGTCCTTATGGTGCCGTTCTCCGTGCGCAGCTTGAAGCTATAGACCAGCCGGTCGTCCTCCGGCCACAGAGCCACATCGATCACCTTGCCGCTGTAGCGGTCGGTGACGCGCGGCAGCAACTCTTTCAACGAAAAGATTTCATCCGCCCGGACTGCATTCAGGGCATCCGCCTGGTTGAGGCCCGGCGGGGAAGGCACAGCCCGGTCCGATCGTCCGCCACCAAGGGACCCCCGGTTTTGGCCCGGCGCACTGGCGCGAGCGGACGCAGAATTGCCGGACGACGACGCCGAATTTCCGGGGGAACTCCTCGAGCCGGAGCCCCGCCCGTCATCGGAATTGCCCGGGGCCGAATCGCTGCGGGAAGATTCTCCCGGAGACCCCTTGTCGCCCCGGTCACCCGACGAACCCGGGCTGTCCGATGCCGAAGAGTCACCGCCGCCCTTGCCTTCATTGTCGGCAAGCGCCGCAGGCATCGATACCAGGGACACGAATCCGGCGATGACAGCCACGCGAAAGCCTGCCGCCAGAATGGCAGCCAGCCGGGTGGCAGTGTGCCACTCGCGATAAACCGTCATTTTTCCGACCCCCTGATCATGGCGCGCGAAACTACTCCACCCGTTAAATGTGACAAGAGCGGGTCAATGACCCGCTCTTGAATTCCGGCATTGGGCTGGGGGACAGGTATATGCCGAGTAGTGGAAACGGGCGACCGGCCTCTCACGCAGATGCGGCGATTGCCGGGAACGAACCTGGGGTTGGGTAGGGGTTCGGTTCGTATCCGGGATGTTGCGAAAAACTCTTACGCGCGACGCATCATACGGTTTTGGGTTGGGTAGGGTTGATCAGCCGATCGCCCGAATTCCACAAGCGATGGAGTAGCAGGACGACGCTGACAGCCCGCTGAGTCCCGCTGTCAGCAAATTGTCAGAAAAGAAAAAGGCGGCCCGAGGACCGCCCTGTCAAATCTGTCATGCGATCGCGGCTGCCTAGCGCGGCGCCAGGACCATCATCATCTGGCGGCCTTCGAGCTTGGGCTCTGCCTCGACCTTGGCGATCGTCTCGGTGTCGCCCTTGACCTTCTGGAGAAGCTCCATGCCGAGATTCTGGTGGGCCATTTCGCGGCCGCGGAAGCGCAGCGTCACCTTGACCTTGTCGCCTTCGTCGAAGAAGCGGCGCATTGCCTTCATCTTCACCTCATAGTCATGGGTGTCGATGTTGGGACGCATCTTGATCTCCTTGATCTCGACGGTCTTCTGTCTCTTGCGCGCGGCGGCGGCTTTTTTCTGCGATTCGTATTTGAGCTTGCCCAGATCGACGATCTTGGCCACGGGCGGATTGGCGTTCGGAACAATCAGAACAAGATCCAGACCGGCTTCCTCTGCACGCTGCAGGGCTTCGGCGGTATCGGTCACGCCGTGGTTCTGTCCTTCGGCGTCGATCAGCTGGATCTGGGGGTCGCGGATGTCGCGATTGGCGGTGGGGCCTGTTTTTTGGGCCGGAGGGGCCCGGAATGGACGGCGAATGGTCGTTGTCTCCTGTGTCGTTTCTCTACGGGTTCAACCGGAAGTTCGCGCAATGTCGGTATTCGCGGCGCCGAGTCAATAGCACGGCTATCGAGAAAAATCATCATCCGGCGCGCCACGGGCTTCACATTGCGTGTCATGGCGCGCAATACACCGCCGCGAAAAACCGGAAAGGACCGAAATGAGCGACAAACCCGAAATGCTGGATGTTTCCGGCACGCCGATCGCGGTGCGGCGCCGGCCCGGCGGCAATCCGGGCCTCGTCTGGCTCGGCGGCTACCGCTCCGACATGCTCGGCACCAAGGCGGAACGTCTGGACACGCTGGCAGGCGAACTCGGCCTCGCCTATACGCGGCACGATTATTCCGGCCATGGCGAATCGGGCGGGAAATTCACCGACGGCACGATCTCGGCCTGGCTCGCGCAGAGCATCGCGGTTTTCGAGCAATGTACCAGCGGCCCGCAGATCCTGATCGGCTCGTCGATGGGCGGCTGGATCGCGCTGCGCATGGTGCAGGAACTGAACAAAGGCGCGGCGGATGACAGGATCGCCGGGCTGGTGCTGCTGGCACCGGCCCCGGATTTCACGGTCGAGCTGATGGAGCCGGAACTGACCGATGCGCAGCGCGCCGATCTCGACCGGAAGGGATATTTCGAGGAATTCAGCGAATATTCGCCGGAGGATCCGAACATCTTCACGAAGGCCTTTTTCGATGACGGCCTGAAGAACCGGGTGCTCACCGAACCGCTCGACACATATTGCCCGGTTCACATCCTGCAGGGCATGGCCGACCCCGACGTTCCATACACCCATGCGCAGAAGCTGATGGAGTTTCTCGGCAAGGACGATGCGACTCTGACGCTGGTGAAGGACGGGGACCACCGCCTGTCGCGGCCGCAGGATCTCGACCTGCTGGCCCGAACCGTTGCGGCCATGGCCGAACGGGTCCGAAAGGACGGCTGATGCGCCTTTCGCTCGCGACCAATGCGATGGTCGCCGCGCTGATCGGTTTCGCCGTGACGCTGCCGCTGATCTTCCAGGCCGGCAAGGCAATCGGCGCGAGCGGCGACCAGACGGCGATGTTCGTCGCGGTCTCCTGTTTCGCCGTGGCCGTCGAGTCGGCGTATCTGTCCTGGCGATACAAGATCCCCGTCGTCTGCGCCTTCTCGACCGCCGGGCTGGCGCTGATCGGCGCGAGCAGCGGCTTCACGCTCCCGGAAGCGGCGGGCGCGCTGACCGCAACAGGCCTGATGATCGCCGTGACGGGGCTGGTACGGCCGTTCACGACGCTGGTGGCGAAAATCCCCGGAGGCATCGCGGCGGGCATGCTGGCGGGCGTCTTGTTGCCTTTCGTGCTCGGCGCCGCGCGGGCCGGACAGGCCGATCCCGGCCTCGTCCTGCCGCTGACGCTGCTCTATTTCGCGGTCCGGCTGTGGAACGGCGCCTATGCGATCCTCGCCGTGCTCGCCGCCGGAATCGCCATGACCGTCTTCACCGGCGCGACGCTTGCCCTTCCGGCGCCGGCATTGCCGGACTTCGAAATCTTCATGCCCGAAATTTCGCTGCCGTCGCTGATCGGCATCGCGATCCCTCTCTATCTCGTCACCATGGCGTCGCAGAACCTGCCCGGCCTCGCCGTGCTGCGCGCCGACGGATACGCGCCGCCTGCCGGATCGCTTATCGCCGTCACCGGCATCCTGTCGGCGGTCTCCGGACTGTTTGCGACGATCACCACCAATCTTGCGGCGATCACCGCGGCGATCTGCACCGGACCCGACACGCATCCCGATCCGGCGCGGCGCTGGATTACCGGGATCTGGTACGCGCTCTGCTATACGCTGATCGGCCTGTTCGGCGTGTCTCTGGTCGCCATGGTCGCGGTACTGCCCAATTCGCTGATCGCGCTGGTGGTCGGGCTCGGCCTGCTCAACCCGCTGATCAATGCGACGATGATCGCCATGAAGGACGAGGACGAGCGCGTGCCGGCGATGACGACGCTGATCGTGACAGCCTCCGGCGTTGCCTTTTTCGGTATCGGATCGGCTTTCTGGGGCCTCGTGGCGGGTCTCGCAATATTTTTTTCATCGCGTCCCGTGTGGAGAAAACTCCAGTGAGTCGCCTCCGGAAGCCCGGAACTCCGGGCTTTCCGGCTTGCAAAGCGAATTGGCGATACCCACCTCGATAGCAGGCAGCGACGACCGCCGCCTTCTTACTTGAAAGGTGTAGCGAATGACACATACCGCAATGATCCGCCCGGCCTGGACGCCCGCGACGATCGCGCTGATGGTTCTGGGTTTCATCATCTTCTGGCCGCTCGGCCTGGCGATGCTGGCCTATATCCTGTGGGGCGACCGCCTCGATGAGTTCAAGAGGGACGTGAACATGAAAACCGACGAAGTCTTCCGGGGTTGCAGCGGGATTGGCCGCAAGCGCCGCCACCGGGATAACCACTTCCATGCCCGTACCGGCAATGTGGCCTTCGACGACTGGCGCGAAGGGGAACTGAAGCGCCTGGAAGAAGAGCGCCGCAAGCTCGACACGATGCGCGAGGATTTCGACTCCTACATGCGCGAACTGCGCCGGGCGAAGGACCAGGAAGAGTTCGACCGCTTCATGCGCGACCGCCAGAACCGCCAGAATGGCGACAATGGCAACGGCAATGGTCCCTCTGTGCCGAATGTCACAGACTGGAGCTGAGCTTCGAGCCTAAAACATGGTCTGACCTCCAAACTGACCTCCCCCTAAGGCTCGGCCCGCGGTTTTTCGAAACCGCGGGCCTTTTCTTTTTCCGGTGCGCTCAACCTGTCCGGGCCGGCCCGCCGCGCAGGACGGCAAGGGCGATCGCCTCTGCAGCCATGAGCAGACACAGCACCCAGTACCCGCCTTTGACAATCACCCGGTCGACGGCCCCGATCATCATCGGCCCCAAAACGTAGCCAAGGCCCCAGGCCAGGTAATAGGCGCTGGAGACCGTGCCTTTCAGATGCTGCGGCGCGCTGTCGTTAAGCTTCGCCAGAGAGGCAACGCAGAAGACGCCGAGGCCGAAGCTGGAGATCGCGAGGCTCACAAAGGTCGCTGGCATCAGGAGCGTCGCGGCCAGGCCCAGCGCAGCGAGGGTCAGACCACCTATCATGAAGCCGTCACGGCCGTAGCGGTCCGTCAGGGGTCCTGCGACGAGCTGCGACAGGCCAATCCCGGCATAGAAGACGGAGAAGAACACGCCGATTTCCGTCGGCCCCAGGCCCCGGAGCGACCCGATCGTGACCGGAAGAACGGTGAGCGACGCACCATAGGCGCCGCCATAAAGCACGATCCCCGCGAGCACGACGAGGGACGGTCGATGGGAAAACAGTCGCATCGCGTCACGGAACCCGGGACGCCCGGTCCTTTCGGCGAGCCCCGCGGCCTTCATCCCCGGGAGAAACGCGGCCAGGACGGCGGCGCCGGCAACGCAGAAGGCCGAAAACAACAGGAAGGGACGTCCGCCCGTACCGGACGGATCGACCCACAGGCCGGTCAACGGCCCGATCGTCAGGCCGGCATGGATCGCCGCATTGTAGATGCCGATCGCCCTGCCTTTTGCGCTTGGATAGGCCAGCGACAGGACCGCGGGGCCGAGCGCCCAGATCGGCGCCTCGCCCAGTCCTTGCACGATGCGGCCGAGATAGATGTGACCGGCGGTTTGCGAAAAATAGAAGGCAATTCCTGCGACGGCGCAGAGGAGATAGCCGGTGACGAGGAGCGGCCTTGCTCCGTTGCGGTCCGCCAGCAATCCGACGGGCAGTTGGGCGAGCAGATAGGCAATGGCGAAGACGGAGGCGACGAGCCCGACGCTTTCCAGACTGCCGGTCTGATCATGCACCCTTTGCGGCAGGAGCGGGACGATCATCCCGACGCCGATCATCAGCAGCGTCGCCGCCGCACTCAATGCGATAATGGTTCTGTTTCCAGCCATCACAAGCTGACCTCTCGAACATGCGAGATCGGCGGCGGACCGGCTTCCGGCCGGCGGATTGGCCGCGGATTCGCGAAAATACAGGATCCGAGAGATCGACCGGAAACGCTGTCGGCCGAGATTCGCGACGCGAACCCGGCAGACCCGGCAACCTCCCGACGTCAGGGACTGCGCGCGGCCGAAACCGCATCGCGGTCCTCAGAGCGCGGAAGGCGGAGGAGGCGCGACGGTAAAGAAAGCGGCGTTTCGTATAGGCATCGGAGTTGGGTCCGTTCGAGACATGACGCGAGGCGCGTCACAGCAACTATGCGTCGCGAACGATGCGCTTGCAATCGCCACCAGAATTTTTATCCAACCGCCCCGAGAATCGGCTAGATCGCTTGCATGGCATTCGGTTTCGCGCGCAGAAAACCCGTCAAGACGGACGGCTCGGCGGTGCAGACGCTGACCCACGAGGTGGGCGGGCGGAGCCTGCCGCTGCGCGTCTCGGAAAATCCCCGTGCAAGGCGGCTGACGCTGCGGATCAAGCCCGGCGCGCAGGGGCTGACCGTGACGACACCGGTGGGCGTGCCGATGCTGGAAGTGGAACGCTTCCTCTACCGCAACCGGGCCTGGCTGGAAGAAAAGCTCGAAAAGGCGCCGGACCGGCCGGAAGTGCGGCCGGGCATCAAGATTCCGATCCGGGGCGTCAACCACGAGATCGTGCATGAACCGGGCCGGGGCGTCACAGAGGCGGTGCGCGATACCGACAGCGCGCGGCTGATCGTGCGCGGCGAGCGCATCCATCTTCCCAGACGCGTCGCTGATTATCTCAAGAAGGAGGCCAAAGCCGAGATCGGCGCGCTGGTGGAGAAACACGCGCAGACGGTGAAGCGGCCAGTCAAGTCGATCCGCTACAAGGATACGGTCAGTCGCTGGGGCTCATGCTCTTCGGAGGGGAACCTGTCCTTTTCCTGGCGGATCATGATGGCGCCGCGTCCGGTGATCGACTACCTGGTCGCCCACGAAGTCGCGCATCTCGTGCATATGAACCACGGACCGAAATTCTGGGCGCTGTGCGAAGAGCTGTGCCCAGACACCAAGCGCTGCAAGGCGTGGCTCAAGAAGAACGGCTCGGCGCTGCAGGCGATCGGGTTTACCACCTGATTATCAACCCTCGGGCCTTTTCGTCGCGGCATCATTTTTCCTAACTCCATGAACAAACTGTGCCGCAATATCTAAAGTTGACCTTATGCTATCAAGTTCAATTTTTTCTTTCTCTATTTCAATTGTTGTTTGTCCTTTTTCGATTACAAAATTCCTCTCTGTCGCCAAGAGCGTATCGATTGATCGTCTTATAAACTCCTGATTATTTGAGGCTAACGAGATGTTTGTTGCGAGCAGCTTTGATTCAATATTGGTCATTTCGTTCTGAACATAACGAAGTTCGCCGAGCGCTTTGGCATATAACTTAAGAAAAAAGAAAGCAATAATTTCTATTATTAGCACCAATGACAATCTAGGCGCGTACTCCTTAAGAATCGCGATATAACCTTGTTCTGTTTCTAAAATTTTGTCAATATAAAATGAATAATATATAACAAAAATACCGAGTAAAGCAAATAACATTCCCCAAAGTAAACTGAAGTTAGCTCTTGACCCCAGGGCTTTTATTTGATTTTCAACGCGCCTAATTGCTCTATCTTTAAGCTTCTCAAATTCTTCTGACAGGATAGATTTTCTTGCTTCGTCAGTAAATAATTTTGGTAGTTCGATCCTATTCACTTTAATTATTTCAGAAATTATATTCGCTCGCTCTTCCGATGTTATCTCTATTGAGCGCCCACCTTTCTCCGATTTTAAACTACGAACAAGAGACTTAAGTTCCTCAATCTCTAGATACAGAGGTTCCCTCGCCTCACTCTCATATCCACCCTCGGAACTCAAATTGAAGAATTTACTAAGAAAAAGATAAACCAGTCCCGCAGTTATAGTAGATATTATTATAGAATCTGATAGAGAAAATAACTCTGTGCTTCTTCTTGGGAAAAATAGATCTATTATATTACTATTTGAATATGTAATATAAAACGCTATCACAAACAGATATAAAGCGCCCACCAGCGGGAGCATTCTTTTTAAACGATATCTAAACATGAGCCTCCCCCTCGCTAAACAGAAATTTATCGTACCTAAAATAGCCTATCGTGACAAATTATTATCTAGCTCGGTTTAACTCGATTATGCTCGAATGGGCATTTGTGATTAATCTCGACTCTTCGTCCCTTCGCCCCTATTTCCACCGCATGGCACTGGACATCAAAATCTGCGGGCTGAAGACGGAAGAGGCGGTGGACGCGGCGCTTGACGGCGGCGCGAACCATATCGGCTTCATTTTCTTCGAAAAAAGCCCGCGCCATGTCGATCGGGACGTGGCGCGCGACCTCGCCATTCGGGCGCGGCGGCGGCTCGCCATCCCGGTCGCTGTGACGGTCGACGCGGACGACGCGACGCTGGCCGAGATCGTCGCGACGGTCGAGCCCGGCATGCTGCAATTGCACGGCAAGGAAAACCCGACCCGCGTCGCCGATATACGGGCGAAATTCGGCCTGCCGGTGATGAAGGCGCTATCGATCCGCGACGCGGACGATCTGAAGGCGATCGAGGCCTATTACGGCATCGCAGACCGCTTCCTGCTCGACGCCAAGCCGCCCAAGGGGTCCGAGCTTCCCGGCGGAAACGGTGTCTCCTTCGACTGGTCGCTCCTGGGAGCGCTTGACGGCAAGACGAATTACATGCTTTCCGGGGGCCTCGACGCCGATAATGTCGGGGAGGCGCTGGCGATTTCGGGTGCGAAGGCCCTCGACGTGTCGTCAGGCGTCGAAAGCGCCCCAGGCGTCAAAGACATCAACAGGATCGCCGCATTCCTCAAAGCGGCAAGGGCGGCCGATGCCCGCAACGGGAGTTGACCATGAACAAGCCGGTTGAACCGAATTCCTTCCGCACCGGACCCGACGAGCAGGGCATGTTCGGCATTTTCGGCGGACGTTTCGTCGCCGAGACGCTGATGCCGCTGATCCTCGACCTGCAGGCGGAATGGGAAAAGGCCAAGACCGACCCGGACTTCCAGGCGGAGTTGACGGCCCTCGGCAAGCATTATACCGGCCGGCCGTCGCCGCTCTATTTCGCAGAGCGGCTGACCGAGCATCTCGGCGGCGCGAAGATCTATTTCAAGCGCGAGGAGCTGAACCACACCGGCTCGCACAAGATCAACAACTGCCTCGGCCAGATCCTGCTGGCGAAGCGCATGGGCAAGACCCGCATCATCGCCGAGACCGGGGCGGGCCAGCACGGCGTGGCGTCCGCCACCGTTTCGGCACGCTTCGGCCTGCCCTGCGTCGTCTATATGGGCGCAACGGATGTCGAGCGGCAGGCGCCGAACGTGTTCCGCATGAAGCTGCTCGGCGCGGAAGTGAAGCCGGTGACCTCGGGCCACGGCACGCTGAAGGACGCGATGAACGAGGCGCTGCGCGACTGGGTGACCAATGTCGAGGACACCTACTACCTGATCGGCACCGCGGCAGGGCCGCATCCCTATCCGGAGATGGTGCGCGACTTCCAGTCGGTTATCGGCCAGGAAGCCAAGGAACAGCTGATGGAAGCCGAAGGCAAGCTGCCGGACATGGTCGTCGCGGCGGTCGGCGGCGGCTCCAACGCGATCGGCATTTTCCATCCGTTCCTCGACGACCGCAGCGTTCAGATCGTCGGCGTGGAAGCCGGCGGACACGGGCTTGAAGGCGACGAACATTGCGCCTCCATCACAGCCGGTTCGCCGGGCGTGCTGCATGGCAACCGCACCTACCTGCTGCAGGACAGCGACGGGCAGATCAAGGACGGCCATTCGATCTCGGCGGGGCTCGATTATCCGGGCATCGGGCCGGAGCATTCCTGGCTGAAGGATTCGGGCCGCGGCGAATATGTGCCGATCATGGATGACGAGGCGCTGGAAGCGTTCCAGTTGCTGACGAAGCTCGAAGGCATCATCCCGGCGCTGGAGCCGAGCCATGCTATTGCCGAGGTGATGAAGCGCGCCCCGAAGATGGGCAAGGACCAGATCATCCTGATGAACCTCTCCGGCCGTGGCGACAAGGACGTCCACACGGTCGGCAAGCATCTGGGCATGGAACTGTGACCGCCTTCGAGATCTACCAGTCGAAGCAGAACCCGCTGCATTACGTTGCGGTCGAGGAAGGCGATGGCCGCGAGAACGCCGAGGGCGTGCGCACGAGCCAGAACCTCAAATTCCTTACCCGCGTGCCCGATGACGGCGAACCGCGCATCGCCTTCGACCCGAAGGAAGCGGTTTCGCGCATCGCGAAATACGGGTTCTACGCCTTCAACGTGACGATCACGATCCGGGAGTCTGCGGACGGATGACGGTGACGATCTACCACAATCCGAAATGCAGCACGTCGCGCACCGTGCTGGAGATGATCCGCGAACAAGGTGTCGAGCCGGAGGTCGTGGAATATCTGAAGACGCCGCCGGGCAGGGACAAGATCGCGGACATCGTCAAGGCGACCGGCGAGCCGGTGCGCGCGATCCTGCGCGAACGCGGAACGCCCTATGGCGAACTCGGGCTCGACGATCCGAAATGGTCGGACGACCAGTTGATCGATTTCATGGTCGAACACCCGATCCTGATGAACCGGCCGATCGTGGTGACAGACAAGGGCGCGGCGCTGTGCCGGCCGAAAGAAAAGGTGCTGGAGCTGCTTTAGGCGGCCCGCAAAGAGGGACAGACGAGAATGACCGCACGCATGGATGCCCGTTTCGCCAAGGTGAAGGAAGAAGGCCGGCCCGCGCTGGTGACCTTCGTGATGAGCGGCGACCCGGACTTCGACACGTCGCTCGCGATCCTGAAGCGGCTGCCAAGCGCCGGCGCGGATGTGGTGGAACTCGGCATGCCGTTTTCCGATCCCATGGCCGACGGACCGGCGATCCAGGCGGGCGGCTTGCGCGCGCTGAAGGCCGGGCAGACGCTCCACAAGACGATCGACATGGTCAGGACCTTCCGCGAGGAGGACGCCGACACGCCGATCGTGCTGATGGGATATTACAACCCGATCTACATCTACGGGGTCGACACGTTCCTGGCGGACGCCAAGGCGGCCGGCGTGGACGGGCTGATCATCGTCGACCTGCCGCCGGAAATGGACAATGAACTGTGCATCCCGGCGCTGGCCGCGGACATCAATTTCATCCGGCTGGCGACACCGACCACCGACGACAAGCGGCTTCCGGCCGTCCTCGCCAATACGTCGGGCTTCGTTTACTACGTCTCGATGACCGGAATCACCGGCGGAGCGATCGCCTCGACGGCTGCCGTCGCCGATGCGGTCCACCGGATCAAGCGCCACACCGAGCTGCCGGTCTGCGTCGGCTTCGGCGTCAAGACGGCCGAACAGGCGAAGGTGATCGGGCGCGACGCAGATGGCGTGGTGGTCGGCACGGCAATCGTGCAGGCCGTCGCCAACACGCTCGACAAGGACAACCGCGCGACCGCCGACACGGTGGAAGCGGTGGCGACACTGGTGGGCGGACTTGCAGCGGGCGTTCGGGCCTCGCGCCTTGAAGCCGCCGAATAGCTGCGCCACATTGTCGCTAGAATAGATACGGGGCTTTTCCCATGAACTGGATCACCAATTACGTGCGCCCGCGGCTGAACTCGATGCTCGGCCGCCGCGAAATGCCGGAAAATCTCTGGATCAAATGTCCGGAAACCGGGGAAATGGTCTTTCACCGGGATCTCGAGGATAACCAGTGGGTCATTCCGGCCTCCGGCTATCACATGAAGATTTCGGCCGCGGACCGGCTGAAACATTTCTTCGACAACGGCGTCTACGAGACTCTCGCAAACCCGGACGTGCCGGTCGATCCGCTGAAATTCCGCGACCAGAAGAGATACACGGACCGGCTGCGCGAGAACAAGGCAAAGACCGGGCTCGACGATTCCATCGTCAATGCGCTCGGGTCGCTGGAAGGCATGCCGATCGTCGCCTGCCTGCATGATTTCAACTTCATGGGCGGTTCGCTCGGCATCGCCGCCGGCGAGGCGATCGTGAAGGGTTTCATGACGGCGATCGAGAAGAACCGCCCGATGGTTCTGTTCGCCACCTCCGGCGGGGCGCGCATGCAGGAAGGCATCCTGTCGCTGATGCAATTGCCGCGCACGACGGTGGCCGTCGAGATGCTGAAGGAAGCGGGCCTGCCCTATATCGTGGTGCTGACCAACCCGACCACCGGCGGCGTGTCGGCCTCCTATGCGATGCTCGGCGACGTCCATATCGCCGAGCCCGGCGCGGTGATCGGCTTTGCCGGCGCGCGCGTGATCGAACAGACGATCCGCGAAAAGCTGCCGGAAGGATTCCAGCGGTCCGAATATCTGCTGGAGCACGGCATGGTGGACATGGTCGTGCATCGCCACGAGCTGCGGCCGACCATTGCGCGCCTCCTGCGCATGCTGATGAAACAGCCCCCCGCCGGGTTGCGACTGCCGGCGCCAGAGCCTGCCGAACAACCGGCGGACGTCTCGCCGGCCGCGGCCGGGACCGAAAAGGCCCCGGAACCGGCGGAATCGACCTGACTGCATAATTCACGGACGCAAATTGACCATACCGGCCCCCCGCCCTTCCGACGCGCCCCGTCCCTTCGACGGCGGCAGCGAAGCGGAATACGAAATCGACAAGCTGATGGCGCTTCATCCGAAGGGTTTCGACCTTTCGCTGGACCGCATCACCCGTCTGCTCGAACGGCTCGGCAATCCGCATGAGCGGCTGCCGCCGGTGATCCATATCGCCGGTACCAACGGCAAGGGTTCCTGCGCCGCCGTCAGCCGGGCGCTGCTGGAGGCCGACGGCAAGTCGGTGCATGTACACACATCGCCGCATCTGGTGCGCTGGCACGAACGGTTCCGGCTCGGCCGCAAGGACGGCCCGAGCCAGATCGTCGACGACGCGGTGCTGGCCGATGCGGTTCGCCGTGTGGCGGAAGCCAATGGCGGCGAGATGATCACCGTTTTCGAAATCCTGACGGCGGTGATGTTCGTCTTGTTTTCGGAACATCCGGCCGATGTGGCGATCATAGAGGTCGGGCTCGGCGGCCGTTTCGACGCGACCAATGTGGTCAGGAATCCGGCGGTATCGGTCATCATGCCGATCGGCCTCGACCATGAAGCCTATCTCGGCGACCGGATCGAGCTGATCGCGATGGAAAAGGCCGGCATCATGAAGCCGGGCGTTCCTGTGGTGATCGGCTACCAGGAGAACGAGATCGCCCGCGAGGTGCTGACCGACACGGCGGAGCGCCGGGGCTGCCCTATGGCGGTCTACGGACAGGATTTCTTCGCCTTCGAGGAACATGGCCGCATGGTGTTCCAGAGCCAGGCCGGCCTGATGGACCTGCCGCTGCCGAAACTCGCCGGACGCCACCAGCTGTCGAACGCGGCGGCGGCGCTGGCCGCTGTCGCGACGGCCGGCTTCGAAATCCAGCAGGAAACTGCCGAACGGGCGATGGCGGAAATCGTCTGGCCGGCGCGCATGCAGCGGCTGACCGACGGGCCCTTCCCGGCGCTGTTGCCGGCCGGATCGGAACTGTGGCTCGACGGCGGGCACAATCCGCATGCGGCGATGATGGTCGCCGAAACGCTGGCGGGCATGCAGGACCGGATGGAACGTCCGCTCTTCCTGATCGCCGGGATGCTGAACACCAAGGATACGGACGGCTATTTCGGCGCGTTCGACGGCATGGTCCGGCATGTCTTCACGGTGCCGATCACCGACAGCGATGCGGGCGTCGACCCCGAGGCGCTGGCGGAAAGTGCCGGCCGCGCCGGGCTGACCGCCCAGCCGATGAAGAGCGTGGAAGAGGTTCTGCGGCTGCTGGGCGAAGGCTGGAACCGGCTGGAACCCGCCCCGCGCGTGCTGATCGGCGGGTCGCTCTATCTGGCCGGCGAAGTGTTGCGCGACAACGGCACGCCGCCGCAATAGCGAGTCTTGCAGGCAATAAAAAAGCCCGGCGCGAAGCCGGGCTTTTCAGTTCAGGGGATGACGTCGATCAGGCGACGGATTTCTTGATCCAGTCGGACAGCTTCGCCTTCGGGGCGGCGCCGATCATCTGGTCGGCGATTTCGCCGTTCTTGAACATCAACAGCATCGGGATCGAACGGACGCCATACTGGACGGCGAGTTCCTGATTCTCGTCGACATTGACCTTGGCGATCTTCACCTGG
>Ga0070728_10003512_pt1 | contig 17258 bp, 16 predicted proteins | sample tdDd471_FD_66723 | JGI IMG/M metagenome (GOLD analysis project Ga0070728, IMG submission 66723) | Marine sediment microbial communities from the Atlantic coast under amendment with organic carbon and nitrate - tdDd47.1 | ecosystem: Environmental > Aquatic > Marine > Coastal > Sediment | place... | reverse complement strand
CGGATTCATTTTTGCTCGCGGCGGCTCCAAGGGAGTACCAGGCAAAAATATCAAGCTCCTCGGCGGTATTCCTCTTATAGGGCATGCCATCAAAGCTGGCCAGGACAGCGGCATGCTTGATCGAATAATAGTTTCTACGGACGATGAAAAAACTGCTTGTGTTGCCGAAGAATTTGGTGCCGAAGTTCCATTCATGCGCCCTGCAAACCTTGCCAAGGATGACACTCCTGAATGGCTCGCATGGCGTCATGCTATCGAACAGGTCGACGACTTCGATGTCTTTGTCTCACTTCCCTGCACCTCCCCATTAAGAATCGGGACCGATGTTCGAAATTGTATCAAAAAATACCTTGATGAAGATTGTGATGTAGTTGTGACCGCCCGCAAGGCTGACCGACACCCATCCTTCAACATGATCACCTTGGACACAGCTGGATTTGCCTCAGTCGCCATGCCGCCGAAAAAGAAAATATCGCGCCGACAGGATGCTCCTGAAGTCTTTGACATGACAACGGTTGCCTATGTTAGCAGCCCGTCATTCATTCTGAAGAATGATGCGATCTTTCAAGGAAGAGTGAAGGCCGTCGAGATACCATCAGAACGTGCCATAGACATTGATACCGAACTCGATTTTTCATTTGCAGAATTTTTATTGGAGCGAAAATAATGAAAAGCATCAAAGAATTGATGAATCTTTCAGGACGAACAGCATTTGTCACAGGAGGAGCCGGTCACATTGGCATGGCTTTCTGCGAAACTCTGGCTGAAGCCGGTGCCAATATTGCGGTACTCGACATTTCCTCCGACCGAGTTTCCGAGACAGCAACAGCGCTATCCAACAACTTTTCAGTGAAGACAATGGGGCTTACAGTCGACCTTGCAGACGAGGCCACAGTAATTGCATCCCCCCAACAAGTTGTGGATGAATTGGGAAGCCTGGACATACTCATCAATTGCGCTGCATTTGTTGGCACATCCGGCCTCTCCGGCTGGGTGACCCCTTTTGAAGAACAAAGTATCGATACATGGCGTGCAGCCTTGGAAACCAACCTCACCGCAGCATTTGCTCTCATACAAGCAGCCACTCCGCATCTACGCAAATCAGGCCACGGATCAGTGGTCAATATTGGCTCAACTTATGGAGTTGTAGGGCCCGACATGTCACTCTATGAAGGAACCAGCATGGGCAACCCGGCAGCATATGCGGCAAGCAAGGGCGGGTTGACTCAACTTACACGCTGGCTCGCCACTACTCTGGCTCCTGATATCCGGGTAAATTGTATCAGTCCTGGCGGCATCACCAGAGGACAGCCTGAAGAATTCGTCAAAAGATATGAAACCCGTACTCCACTTAAGCGGATGGGAACAGAAGAAGACATGAAAGGCGCGCTCTTGTATCTCGCAAGCGATCTTTCATCGTATGTTACCGGACAGAATTTATTAGTAGATGGAGGCTGGACCGCTTGGTAAGCCTAACTATTTTTTTTCTTTAGGCTTCTTTCAAGAAGCTTCAAGGCGTCTTGGATGCAATCCTCAGGATAAAACTCTTCAAGACATTTCCGAGTATCACACTCATTTTTGTTACAGGAATAACACTCGAGATCCTTCCTGACTGCGATATGATCATCTGACGGGAATCTCCATCCGAATCCTGTCGCACCATGTACAACAAGAGATGGCGTCCCGACGGCCACAGCAAAGTGCCTTGGAGCAGAACAGTTGCCTAGATGCAACGCAGCCCGCTCCTGCAAAGCGGCCATTTCACGCAAACTCAAAAGGATATCAGGAACAACAACTCCATCCCCGGCAAGTTCCGCAACCTCATCAGCAACACTCTTTTCATCCGGACCATAAATGGGAAGAAAACGCATGTCAGGATGCTGTTCTCGGATCAAGCGAATAAGACCTGCGAAGTGCCTTGTTGGCCATTTCCTGGTGATACGCCGATGGCTGGGGTCGACCGTCACAAACGGGGCATCTCCGATACCGATTGAATTCAAATACTCAGTTGCCCACTGACGTTCCTCATCTGTCAACCACAGTTCAAGTGGCTTGTGATCCCATTCAATTCCAAGGACTGACAAGGTATGCGCCTTACACATTGCGGCATATCCCTGTTTTGGACTTTCAGGCCAGTGGGTATATAAAAAGCGGTCATACCAATGAGGTTTGAAACTCAACTTCACAGGAGCATCAGAAAACATCGTAACCCATTTACATCTAGGTAGCTGCTGACAATCGACGATTAGGTCGTAACCATCACGACCTACCTGGCGATAATACAAGAGTGCTTTGAAAGGGTTACGCAACGCCTTACGATCTATAGGCCAAACATGACTGACTCTAGGGTTATTCTCCAAAACAGATATACATTTCATCTCGGTCAGGACATGAATCTCAGCGTCAGGATATCGTACATTGAGCAACCTGATCAACGGAGTGGCTAATAGCACATCACCGATCTGTCGCAGCTGACAGACAAGGATACGTTTTGGGTTAAGCATAGTTAAATCATTCATCAACCACCTTCCTGCAGAAAACACTATTCTATCACCACAAGCAACTAGAGAGCTATAACTTAGCATGAAAAAGGGTACATATATGTATACCCATCAGAGGGTCAAGTTGGAAAATCAACGACAGATACTGCAATATATCAACACTACTCATTCCAAAAACATCTGGAGAACTTTGTTTTTTGGCAATAAATAACACGTTTTTCTCCGAAAGCTGATCGTGTATTAAATTTCATATAATCCATCCGTTGGTTGACGGCTGTTGACCGGCTTGATAATCACTCTGTCTCATGAACATACGAGTTATTCCCCGGCTGGACATCAAAGGTCCAAACCTTGTAAAAGGCGTCCACTTGGAAGGCCTGCGCGTCTTGGGCAAGCCTGAAGATTTCGCGCATAGATACTACATGAATGGCGCTGATGAGCTCATATATATTGATTTGGTGGCCTCCCTTTACGGAAGGAGTAACCTCAAAGAAATTGTAAGCCGGACCGCCAGTAATATTTTCATCCCACTCACGGTTGGAGGCGGAATTCGTAGTGTCACCGACATCCGAGAACTCCTGCGAGCAGGAGCCGATAAAGTCGCAATAAATACGGCACTGTTCGAGCACCCAGAGCTATTAACCGAAGGAGCAAAAACCTTCGGATCTCAATGCATAGTTTTGTACATTGAAGCAAAGAAAACCTCTGATGGGAAATACCTGTGCATGCATACCAATGCCAGAGAGAACTCTGGTCGCGAAGTCGTCGAATGGGTTTGCGAAGCAGTCGATCGGGGTGCCGGTGAAATATTGCTTACAAGTGAAGACAGAGAAGGTACTGGCGAAGGCTACGACCTGGACCTCCTTGAAATGATCAACAATGCCGTAGATGTCCCTGTCATAGCGTCTGGTGGAGCGGGTAATATAAACCATCTTATTGAGGGCGCTAAAGTCATTGGCACAGGTGCGGTAAGCGCCGCTTCAATGTTCCACTATCATCGCCTTCAGGAACTGACCGATACGGCACAGTTTGAAAGCGAAGGCAACACCTCATTCATCGAACAATCTCGCTCAAAAACTATTGCTTTCCTTGAAGGCAAAATCCACAATCATCCCATATCTGACGTAAAGGAAGCTCTGGTTGAAGCTGGCAGCCAATGCCGTATGGATTTACCCTCAAGAGATGTCCGGTGCAGCACAGATTCGATTGATGTCGCTATCGTCGATTATGGTGTCGGTAACCTTTTCAACCTTGGACGCGCAATTCGTTGTTTAGCGGGGCAAGACCCCGTCATCACCGATGATGTAAACATTATAAAAAAAGCTAACAAAGTCATCCTACCCGGTGTAGGTGCATTCGGTGACGGAATGGCGAGTCTCAAGCAAAGAGGACTGATTAAAGTCCTTCGAGAACGCGGCCAGGAAGGCCGGCCACTCCTTGGGATCTGTCTGGGAATGCAACTCCTTCTCTCCAAGAGTTTTGAATTCGGAGAACATGATGGACTTGGATTAATTCCCGGTTCTGTTGTACATATGTTTGGCGACCAACAATGCAAAGATACTCCACTGCCACATATCGGCTGGGCACAACTTGAACCAAACATAGACATGCATCAATGGAAGCATACTGAATTTCAAAGTATCAAAGAAAAAAGCTCGGCATATTTTGTCCATACATTTGTTGCCAAGCCCGACGACGAGACAGATATTTTAAGTGTCACACAATACGGATCGACTCAATTCGTTTCGGCTGTGCGGCGTGGCAATATATGCGGTTGCCAGTTCCATCCAGAACTGAGTGGCCCGGACGGACTATTAATCCTCAAAGCTTTTTTAGATAAAACATAAGAAGAAAAATCATGAGAAAATTATTCAAAGAACAGCCATCCGGTTTCCCGATCGCAGACAACCAGCTCCCCAATCTCCCTAGGGAGGTTAAATTTTGCAAGCGATGTGTGACATCAAACCAACGTCCTCGCATAACGTTTGATGAGAATGGGGTTTGTTCCGCATGTACTTTTGCAGACCTAAAAGAGACCTTGAATTGGGACGAGCGTGAACGTGAACTGATCGAACTTCTTGCTAAGCATCGCTCCAAAGACGGAAGCTATGACTGCATCGTCCCCTCAAGCGGAGGCAAGGACTCCGCCTATGTCGCCCACATGTTGAAAGCACATTATGGAATGCACCCGCTGACAGTGACCTGGACGCCTTTCATGTACACAGACATTGGTCGCAGAAACTATGAACAATTCGTTCATTCCGGCTACGACAATATTTTTTGCATGCCCAATGGAATATTCCACCGCAAACTGTCCCGCATAGCACTCGAATGCAATGGAGATGCATGGGATCCTTTTGCATGGGGTCAAAAATCTTTCGCCATGCAGATAGCCCAGCGCTTCAACATCCCTTTGGTTTTTTACGGAGAAAACGGAGAACTCGAATACGGTGGTAGCTTACGCGCCCTCGATAAGCCATGTGAGGACATCCGAGATTGGAAGGACCTCTATTTCCGAGGAAACGGTGTCGAAGATTTAACTGAAATTGGTAAAGAATGCGGTGTATTCGACAAGGATGAAATCCTTCCTCACACACTTGATATCTACAAAGCTCCACAACCCGAACTCGTTGAGGAACTCGGCCTGGAGATGCATTGGTTCTCATACTACAAGAAATGGATTCCTCAAGAGAACTATTATTGTGCGGTTGAAAACGCGGATTTTGAGACCAACCCCGAACGGAGCGAAGGCACCTACACTAAATACGCAAGCCTCGATGACAAAACCGATGGATTCCATTTCTGGTTTGGATACCTCAAGTTCGGCATGGGGCGTACCACCCGCGACGCTTCCATGGAAGTTCGGAGTCAGCATATTACTCGCGAAGAGGCCACCGCCCTTGTTCATCGCTATGATGGTGAGTTCCCCAAAAAACACTTCGCAGAATTTCTGGATTATCTGGATATGGGAGAAGATCGTTTCTGGGAAATCGCCGACCATTTCCGCACACCCCACCTTTGGGAGAAAGTTGATGGCGAGTGGAAACTGAAACATCTGGTAGAAGACCTCTAAGGACGACTCCCATGCTTTGCGCCATTCCGCTTGAAATTGCCGTTCGGGAACTAAACGGCATGCTTTATCAAGCTCTTCATTTAGCCGCCAATGACTTGCCCACCCTTCTGGGTGAGCGAATGGTTAACGAGTATGTTTTAAGCAACAAGAAGCCTGTCACCTACTTCGATAGCGACCAATCCACCTCGATCAACGAAACGATCTTGAACAACGGAGGAGTCGTATTCAATGTCAATCCGGAAGGTATGCATATAGCCCAGGAGCAACAAACACTGGATAATTTTTCCCGCATTGCTCCCTGTGTATCACTCATTTGCACATGGGGAGAACACCAGGTAAAAGATCTCCACTCCGTATTCCCACAGGAGATGCATGACCGCATTCTGGCAACCGGCTATCCCCCATTCGACCTTATTCAGGAGAAGTTCAGGCCATTTCACGAAGATGCAGATATCATTGAAAAACACGGTCGGGACTACATCCTCATCAACACAAGCTTTGCATACGCAAACAACATGATGGGCTTTGACCGGTATATGAAAATGCTGTCAAAGATGGATGAATGGCAGATATATGCCGACCCGGAATACCTGGCGATCCAAAAAACAATTTACGACCATCAAATGCTGATGCTTGAAGCGATAGTTGATCTGGCACAACGGCTTGGCGAATGGTTCCCAAAACGCCACATTGTCATAAGGCCCCACCCAGGAGAGGATGCCAATTTCTATGCAGACAGGATGACAGATCATCATAACGTCTATGTTGAGAGCATGGGAACTGCCCGTGAATGGATATCATCAGCAGGCTTTGTCATCCATCATGATTGCACAACCGGAATGGAAGCCTTGCTGATGGGGTGCCCCGTCATACAATATCGACCATATTACGACAAACAAGCAATGGCTCCAATCATGCCATCCCTGGGAGTCAAAACGACAACTCCGGAAGAAGTCGCAAAAGTCATCCACAGCGGCTCCATGCCCGATGAAATCAGGCAAAAACAACTCAACCTGCTAAAACCATACCTCACAAATTTCTCTGGTAGTGCTGCAAAGACTATTGCGAAACTTGCTGCCCAATACGCGCAAGACAAACCAACATGGCTCCCCAAACCTCTCGGTCTGTGGGGCAACATTAAATGTTGGCGCAAGTACATAAGCAAATTGATCCGTGCACATCAGCCCGGAAGGAACGGCAGAAAAGTCCGGTACGCTTTGAATAAATTCCCCAGGATGAGCCTAAACGAAGTAGTTTCCAAGCTCGAAAAACTCCGTGAGATCGAGCCGGACCTTCCCGAAGTGGATGTTCAAGAACTATGCTTGAACACTTTCCTGATAACACCTCGCGAGAACTAAACCTGACGCACTCACTGTATAGGAAACTATTCCGCAGCTAACAGGTTTTTCATCGAATCCTGCCACGACATGAAGATCACTCGTTGTCTTGATCTTTCTTGTCGTCTTGCCTGTTCTTATAAGTAATGGAAGCGAGGCTGCCAGCCAATCCGCCTAGGACTATGGCTTTGCCCGTGGGGATGAAGTCGGTCAGACTGAGAAGATAACCGATGGCACAGCCGGCAATGATGCCTTTGGCAATAGCATCAACCCACTCAAGGAAATTTTTATTTTCGTCGCTCATGGAATATCCTGTTGCGGCTATATTTTATAGGAATGAATGCAATTGCACGTACTGTTGAGTTGTCATGGACTCGAAACTGGCTCCGATACCGGGAATTCGCATGGATTCGCCCCAGGAGCGCTTCCAGCGGATCATGAGCTCTATGGGCGTCTGATCCTCCAACTCCTGAATAACCACCCAGGCGGATGTGTCTAGAGGCCAGTCGAGTACGGAGTAAACGAAACAACCATGTTCAGAGACATTTACGGTAACAGTCTGTTCTCCGCCCTGCTCCAACTTGGTCAGATCATCGAGAAGCATAATATTGAACACAACTTCCTGACGCCTGGCAACCCGGATTGACCTCGGGAAAAACGGCACACACTGAGTCAGTATGAATTCCGTGAGATCTCGATTGTCCCGAACCGTACCGCCCTGAGATAAGCCTCGAATACCACCGTATTTCGGATTGTACATGAGGCGCAGGACAGGAAAGCGATCCATAATACGTGTGATGCGGTTCTTGTCACCACATTCACATCGAATCATGGTCGGAACATCGATGAGCAAACCGCTATACGGCGCATCGATGAGCGCACCAGTTATCTCGGCCGGAGAAGCTATACAATCCACTTCAATATCAAGATCTCGCAGGACCTCAACATAGGCTGTGCGGGCGGGGCCTTCCTCGGCTATAAGCAAGAGTTTGGTCTTCACTTCTTTCCTATCTCCTTTAATCAAGCGGATGCATATGAGCATAAAACATTCATATTGACAAGCGAGGTGAACGATTCTCTTCTGTATTATGACACCCCTACTATATAATTCCTATATATTAACCCCTTACCTCTTCTTAGCTCATACATCTTGCATTATTAGCCATCTCCACTTGACATTGATTCTCAATGTCACTACTTAAAACCTAACCGGCCAATAAATCGGTCGGAAAACTTTGAGGGAAGTTATGTTTGATACAATTATTGTAGTGGCGATCATCGCCATAGCGGCCTACTTTGTTGGGCGCAGGCTCTACAGGCAGTTTTCATCCAAGAACGTCGGAAGCGGTTGTTCCGGGTGCGGTCAATCCAACTCCTGTTCTACCATCCACAAGAAGCAGTCACATACAAACTGCTGTGGATCAGAATAATATTTTTTTACCACTCGATTGATAACGATTATCAACCACTCAAAAAGGAAATACAATGGGCAACTCGATTTGCTTGAGAAACGCCAAAGTTAACCAAAAACTAAAAATCTCCACTGTTACTGCAGCGGGAGAATTAGGCCGTCGCATACGCGATCTGGGGCTTATCCCAGGAACAGAAGTACACGTTATCGGTAAGGCTCCTCTTAAGGACCCTGTTGCCCTTCGTCTCAAAGATTTCACGCTGACCCTTAGAAACAGTGAAGCAGACAATATCACTGTAGAAGTCCTGGAGGACTAGATTAAATGAGTAATTTTACAATCGGTATCGCAGGTAATCCCAACTGCGGTAAAACTACTATGTTCAATGCCCTGACCGGAGCCAGGCAGCATGTTGCCAACTGGCCCGGTGTTACCGTCGAAAAAAAAATCGGCAATCTCCAGACCGGTAAGGACTCAATTGAAATAGTCGACCTGCCCGGCACTTACTCCCTGACCGCCTATACACAAGAAGAACTCGTTGCTCGTAACTTCCTGGTGGATGAACGCCCCGAAGTGGTCATTGATGTCATGAACGCAGATGCCCTTGAGCGTAATCTGTACCTCGCTGTTCAGATAATGGAACTCGGCGTCCCCCTTGTTCTTGGATTGAACATGATGGACGAAGTCCGCAGCAGCGGCAAAAGCATTGATAGCGAGAGACTTGCGCTGCTCAGTGGTTGCAAGGTTGTGGAAACCATCGCAAGGAGCGGGAAAGGGACTGATGCCCTCCTCGACGCCTCCATTGTTCTCGCCAAGGAAAAAAATGGAGAATGGTCCCCTCTAAATATTTCATATGGTCCCGACCTGGATCCTGTTCTTGATGAAATGGAAGCACTCATTGCCGCAGAAGAGTTCCTCACTGACAAGGTTCCGGCTCGCTGGACAGGCATTAAATACCTTGAGCGTGATGAAGACGTCATCGTCAAAGGACGTATGGCTAACTCAGATATTTCAAAAAAACTTGAAGCCATGTCCAAGGAAGTGGGCGCGCACACTCAGAAAACTCTCAATGCAGCACCTGATGCTCTCATCGCCGACCACCGCTATGGCTTCATAGCAGGCATGATCAAAGACGTCGTATCTTACCCGGTACTTGATCAGGACCGCATCAGCCGTTCTGACCAGATGGACAAGGTGCTCACGCACACGTTTCTGGGACCGATGATCATGCTCGGCATCATCTATTTCATATATCAGGTCACATTCACAGTGGGCGAAATCCCCATGGGATGGCTCGAAATGCTTTTCGGATGGCTTGGCGACACCATGTACGCGGCCTTACCTGAAGGGCACCTGCGATCTCTGATTGTCTCCGGCATCATCGACGGCGTCGGTGGCGTACTAGGCTTCGTACCCTTGATAATGTTCATGTTCCTGATGATATCCGCTCTCGAAGATTCCGGCTACATCGCCCGAATGGCATACATGCTCGACCGCATATTCAAGATTTTCGGACTGCATGGCACCTCCGTACTTCCGTTCATCGTATCCGGCGGCATCGCTGGAGGCTGTGCAGTTCCCGGAGTCATGGCCACTCGTACCCTGCGCAGCCAAAAAGAAAAGCTCGCGACTATTTTTGTTGCTCCGTACATGACCTGCGGTGCGAAGGTACCGGTCTTCCTCATGCTAACCGCTGCCTTCTTTTCTGAAAATGCAGCCGGTGTCATGCTCACAATCACCCTCGGCGCATGGGGCATGGCCCTTATAGTGGCCCGAATCCTTCGGTCCACCATCATTAAAGGCGAGTCGACTCCGTTCGTCATGGAGTTGCCACCTTATCGCATGCCTACACTACGCGGCGTACTCATCCACACTTGGGAACGCACTTGGGAGTATGCCAGAAAGGCGGGTACCATCATCCTTGGTATCTCTATCCTCATTTGGGCAATGATGACTTTCCCGCAACTGCCGGAAGAACGTATTGCCCAGTACGAAGCACAACGAGCTCCCATCGCAGAGCAGCTTGAAGCTCTTAGCGAGAATGGTTCCGAAGAAGCCAGAACTGCCCTTGAAGATAAGATAACCAACATCGATAACGCAGAGGCCGAAGAAGCTGTTCGCCACACCATCGCAGGTACTATCGGCACTACAATGGAGCCAATCTCCAAGCTGGCAGGCTTTAACTGGCGTACCAATATAGCCCTGACTGGTGGCTTTGCAGCCAAAGAAGTCATCGTCTCCACACTTGCCACAGCTTACTCTCTGGGTGAGGTCGATGTCGAAGAAACCGAACCATTATCTGCACGTCTTGTGGCAGACCCCATGTTCACGAAAGCTTCAGCCATCGCGCTGATCATCTTCACCATGCTTTACGCACCTTGCTTCGTAACCGTGGTTACCATGGCCCGCGAATCGAGCTGGACCTGGGCCGCTTACAGCGTAGTCGGCTCCACAGCGCTGGCCTATGGCCTGGCTGTAGCCGCTTTCCAGATTGCAAGTGCGTTCATGTAAGATCTGAAACCATCCTCCAAAAAACAAGGGAGTCCTTCAAGGACTCCCTTTTCTTTTATTACTGAATACCCTATCGTCCCTTCTGCGGATGCAAGGAGTATCATGGCGAAATTCATCGACATTACGAAAGAAACAGTACGAGACGCCGTTTCTGCCAGCATAGAGTTATTCAAAGTCATGATCCCGGTCATCATCGGGGTCAAGATCCTCCAGGAACTGGACCTGATCAAATATCTCGCCCTTCCACTGGAACCGATCATGGGCCTTCTCGGCCTGCCTGCCGAACTGGGGCTGGCATGGGCTAGTGCCATGGTCAACTCCATATACACAGGCCTTATCGTTTTCCTCTCCCTTGCCAAAGATTTCAGCATGACTGCGGAACAAGCTACTGTCTTTGGAGTACTCATGTTAATTGGGCACGGCTTCCTGGTGGAAGGAGCCATTGCCAAACGCTCAGGTGCAAAATTCATATTCCAGATAACCGCCAGACTGGTTGGTTCATTTACTCTGGGCTTCATACTACACACGATCTACTCGAACACCGGAACCTTGCAGGAACCGGCTATCATAGTCTTCCAGACAACCGCAGCAGACAATCCGACACTACTGCAATGGGCACTCGGAGAAGCAAAGAATCTCCTCTCTATATTCGGCATAGTGCTCGGCCTGATGATCATGATGCGCATCCTGCATGCCATCAGGGCCGTCGATCTAATGAACACACTACTCCGACCAATTCTCAAGCTAATTGGCATTGGCCCCAAGGCATCAACCATCACAATCATAGGTTTCACCCTTGGACTGTCATATGGCGGAGGACTGATTATCGCCGAGGCTCAATCCGGACGCGTTGGTAAGAAGGATGTCTTTTACTCCCTAACGCTAATGGGCTTGTGTCATTCCATGATCGAAGATACTTTACTAATGATGCTCATAGGAGCCCAGTTGTCCGGTATATTCTGGGGTCGACTTATTTTTGGCCTGATAGCTATGGCTATTCTGGTCCAGGTCACCCGACGGGTCCCCGAATATATATGCGACAAATACCTTTGGGGTGACCCCAAATAAACGATTGATAAATTAAGGAGAATAATATGTCCGAAATCAAACTTATTCACACAGAAAAAGCACCGGCAGCCGTAGGCCCTTATTCCCAGGCCACCACTGCTAACGGTATGCTGTTCGTTTCCGGCCAGCTCGGCCTGATCCCCAGCGAAGGCAAACTCGCCGATGGTTTTGAAGCTCAGACAAGGCAGGCCCTTGAAAACATGAAGGCAATTCTGGAAGCCGCAGGTTCTTCCCTTGAGAAAGTGCTGGCCGTAGATGTATTCGTCCTCGACATGGGCAAATTTGCAGACCTCAACGCCATCTATTCTGAATATTTCACGAATCATAAACCAGCCCGCGCTGCAATCGAAGTTGCAGGCCTGCCCCTTGGTGGACTTGTCGAACTCAAATGCGTGGCTCTGGCCGAATAATCATCCGCAAAAAAGATCACGGATATGAACCCGTTACGAAAACTATACTTGACAATGATCGTTTTGGTCGGCTAATCGAAAGACATGCACAACAATACCGACCGATTCTTTTTCTTTTTTAGCTATTATTTCAGGAACGCCTGCGGTCTTGGTGTGTGTTAGTTTAAAACGACAAGAGAACATCAAAGAGGCCGCGGGTACAACCCGCGGCCTCTTTTTTTTGGGCCGCACCGCCGGTCAAAAACTAAGGAGAGAGAATTATGCATCTGGGTAAAGCAATTCGCATGGAAAGGATCATGAACCGCAACAATGGACGCACCATCGTTGTTCCGCTCGATCACGGCGTGACTGTCGGCCCCATTTACGGACTTATAGACCTGCGCGAGACTGTCAATCAGGTCGCTGAAGGCGGCGCAAATGCCATGCTTATGCATAAAGGCCTTCCCCGCTGCTCACACCGCGCAGGCGGCAAGGACATTGGTCTGATCATTCACCTGTCAGCCTCGACCACTCTTTCGCCTTTCCCGAATGCCAAAAGCATGGTGGGTTCCGTGACGGACGCTGTCAAACTCGGTGCAGACGCAGTATCTATCCACGTCAACCTGGGTGACGACACCGAGTCACAAATGCTCGCTGACCTTGGCGCACTCTGTTCCGAAGCAAATGAATGGGGCATGCCCGTACTTGCCATGATGTACGCACGCGGTCAGAAAATTAAAGATGAATACGCACCTGAGGTAGTGGCCCATTGCGCTCGAGTCGGTGTCGAACTTGGTGCAGATATCGTTAAGGTCAACTACACAGGTGACTCTGATTCTTTCTCGAAAGTAGTGGATGGTTGCTGTGTACCTGTTGTCATTGCAGGCGGCCCCAAACTGGAAAGCGATCGCGACCTGGTACAAATGGTCTACGATTCAATCCAGGCTGGCGGCTCCGGCCTTTCAGTTGGAAGAAATGTATTCCAGCACAAGAACCCGGCCAAGATCATGGCCGCTCTGAATAAGGTTGTACATGAGGACTGGGAAGTGGATGCCGCAATGGAGCTTCTGTAGTAAAATAAAAAGGGTGAGAGTTGAAACTCTCACCCTTTTTCAATGTCAAAACGATAAAACCAACCGTCAATTTCCCATCACTTTCCGCCCTCCTGGCAGCCTTTGCCATGCCTTAGCAAAACGCCATGAATCACCCAGCGCAACATACTGAATTGACAAGCTTTAAAAATACAAAAAACACCCCTTCCCTGTGGCATGGAAAGTGCTTATAATAAGTATAGCCTGGAAGACAGGTGAGGCTGGAAAGAGATTGGGAACGAACTAAAGCAGAAGGTTGATAAGGCTCAGGCCTAATTAAGCATGCGTTCCAGTCCACCAACCCACGGTTAACTGGGCATTCCGGACCATCGGGGCGAGCGCAACAAGGCTCGCCCTTTTATTTTGCCTACTCGCCGTATTCGACTTTTACATTATCAAGATAGTGAGCCATCCGCTCCACCAAGGTTCGAACCTCTGATTCGTTCCCGGCTTTAGCCGCATCTTCGAGTTCCAAACCGATATCGCCCATTCCTCTGAAGCCGTAACCATAGCCAGTCCCCTTGGCCGTATGGCCAAGCCGTGACAGCAAATCCAAATCGTTAACATCCAGAGCAGATTGCATTTTAGCCAGATCTTCTCTGGAGCCTGCGAAAAACCGCTCCATCAATTCTTCAAGATCAGGATCAATTCTTTCAATAATTGGACCGTCAGTCATGACAATACTCCTCGAATGAAAATCACGCTAAACAGTAACTTCTATAGCTTGTATTTCTGCAAAAAGGCTAATAACCTGCACCACATATTCTCCTCTGACACATGATGTGTCAAGAGCTATAGAATGTTACACTATATGAAACGACTTATTCTTATTCTTCTTATCCTGCCGCTCATGGCATCGTGTTCCAGATACGATGCGGTGCGAATTGCCCGTGCCGCAGCCTCTGGTAATCCAGCCGCTGCGGCCGAAGCTCTGGCCCGCGACAAGGCATTGGGCTACGCCACGCATCCCGAAGCCATTGCCGGAGACATAAATCAATTCAAAGAGCTTATTGACGATTTCATCACATCTGTCCAAGGGGTTTGGGGGGAAGATGACACCCGCATCCCCTTGCCCAAGGAATACGTAAAATACACCCATAACTACCTCTCGCGTGCCAGCGTTGATTTCGACACAGGCATCATTACTGTTGAAACAATTGATCAGCAACGCCCGCTGACGAGTCTGAAAAATGCCATTGTCACCACTATGCTCACGCCGGGCGATCCTCGCGCCGTAGACCTCTATTCCGCCAAGACCGTCAAACTCGGAGAAACGCCTTTCCTGCTTGGCGAAGTCAAAGATAATGAAAACAGGAATATTCGGTGGGCATGGCGAGCCGAGAGATTCGCGGATCACCTAATCAAAACCGACCTCAGGACACGCACTATCAAAGGGAAGACAGCCCGCTACGTCTCCATCCCCATGACCCGAGACCATCTGAGTATCCGGGCGCACAAATACAAAGCGTTGGTTGAAGCCTCTGCCGAGCGGTTTAATGTCAGCAAGAATCTCATTTACGCCATCATGAAGGTCGAATCAGATTTCAACCCCTTCGCGATCAGTTCGGCAATGGCTATCGGATTGATGCAGGTAGTACCCACCACCGCCGGAAGCGACGTCTACCAATTCCTGCATGACAAAAAGGGTTACCCCTCGCGCGAATCCTTATACAATCCGCCGACGAACATAGCCTACGGCACTGCCTACCTGCACCTTCTCCAAAACAGGTTCCTCAAAGGCATCGACGATCCGGTTTCTCGTGAATACTGCATGATCGCAGGTTACAACGGAGGACCGGGAGCAGTACTCAGAACATTCGACAAAGACAGAAAACGCGCTCCCAGCAGAATAAACAACATGCCTCCAAATCAAGTCTATGACACTTTACGCTCAAGCCTGCCCCATGCCGAAACTCGGCGTTATCTTGGCAAGGTTCTTGAAGCCAAGAAAGAATTCGTCAACTTCTAGCCACAACCATATCATGACAATACAAGAAACAATCTCATCTATCGGGCAGACATTCACCGAACTGACCCAACAGCTTATCCCCGGGGCATCTCCCGAGTTGGTCCGTTACGGCATAGCAGGTCTGCTTGGAGTGCTGGCATTCATTCTTCTCATCTTCGCTCTCCGCATGATACGAGGCACTGGGACCAACAACACATCCTCCACCTACACGGATATCCCTCGCGCCCTACAGCATGAAGGTATTGTCGTGGATCTGCTCAATAGTCCGGATGATGAGGATATCTCGGTCAGATGCGTCATAACATCGGCCAAATCCGGCAAAATACAATGTGAAATCATTGAACGTCTGGATGTGATCAAAGCCACTGAAGGCAAGGAAGTTGTTTGTATTTTCGCACCCATGAAAACCGAGACCGGCAAGATCAACTCCTTCACGGCAAAACTAGTGGAGTCAGACAAATCAGGCCGAAAAGTTGACCGCCTGGTGCTTTCCAGCCCCACAACCTATGCCATGACCCCACGCCGCAAGCACTCTCGCAAACGGGTGGCAGACCAACAATTCATCCGCGTCAAGCTCTGGGTATCCAGCCCCTATTCCTCAGATATATCCTTTGAAGATGCTGCCCCACAGATCGGCGTCAATTCCTTTGCCACAGACGGCCCGGACCAGACGGCCAACGCAGTGGTCAATATTTCCAACGGGGGCCTGGGCCTGAGCATTCAGAATCGGGTGATTCCCGAAACCTGTGCAGTTGGTGCTTCGGTAGCCATCAACCTGTTCATGTTCAATTTCAAGGAAAAGAGCTTCAAACCCTACTGGTATTCAGGCCAGATTCGTACAATGGAAGAAGGCCGCCCGGGCTTCACGCGGATGGGTATCGAGTTTGATGGCTCGGCTGAAACAAGCGACGAAACAGGCCGCCTCAGGTGGTCAAAATTCTAGCAGGCTAATCAGTACATTCTTAGAATGAAGAAAAGCCCCGGCTAACACCGGGGCTTTTTATTTTTCATATACCTTTCGAGGTCGTATCAACTTTTCTTGCTGAGAAATCGTTCTCGTGCAAGCCGGGGCATATTGCCAGAACCTTGGCTATAGCCTGAGAAACGACGATTCTGCTTCTTCATACTGGTGAGATCATCTTTTAACGAAGAATGCAGTTTCCTGGCCTCACCGGTAATCTCAGCATGCAAAGACTTCATCTCAATTAATTTGTCGGCCAGCTGTTCCAGGTTTTCCCGGTCAAGATCTCCGATAGCTTCGTCAAGAATCCGCTCCCGATCACGAGAGAGCTTTTCCGCCTCAAACACATCGCCCTCTGTCAGGCAGCCTAGCTCCCTGCGGCCGATGGACAAGGCCTCATCGATCATCTGGCTTCTAGCAGTCATATCTACCTCTTTGCGATCCGAATGTCGTCGCGGAGATGCTTGATGACTTTTTTCCATTTTTCCACCGCCGGAAGGAATTCGTATTCAAGAAGGTCGGCCAAAAGAATCCAATCCTCGTTCTCAAGGACAGAACCCATTTCAGTGAACATATTGTTCAGCTCTTCCGCGCTATCCAAATACTCGGGATGATCCTTGAGAGAATATTCATCGCGCAGTATGCCGATCATATTCAGGAAATTCCGGATAACCTCGATCAGGTCCTGATAGGTTTCCAGGGCCTCGGCATCATCTGCCTGCCTGAAAAGCTCTGTCACGCGCTTGCTACCTTCAGCCATGATATTGACGACCTTGTAGAGTTCCAAGGTGATTTCGACAGCCATGTCATCGGTTGCCATGGTCACGATCTCAATGGATTGGACCTCGGTCATTTCGATGTCTTCTGCCTGATGGGGGTAAATTTCGGTGAAGGGCTCTTCATTGATCATGACATCAGTCACGATACGGTCTTCAAGATAGCCTTCTTC
>Ga0070728_10003511_pt1 | contig 17260 bp, 14 predicted proteins | sample tdDd471_FD_66723 | JGI IMG/M metagenome (GOLD analysis project Ga0070728, IMG submission 66723) | Marine sediment microbial communities from the Atlantic coast under amendment with organic carbon and nitrate - tdDd47.1 | ecosystem: Environmental > Aquatic > Marine > Coastal > Sediment | place... | reverse complement strand
ATCGACGACTGGGACGTGGGCGCGATCACCCCGGAGTTCCGCGTCTACCAGCTGATCGGGGACGTCGCGATGGTCCGCCTGCGCTACCGCTACTACGACCAGACGGACTCGTTCTTCTACCAGGACATGTACACGGGCACCGAGCGCTACTTCTCGGCCGACCAGAAGATGGACGACTTCAACAGTCACCTCTTCGGCGCCCAGCTCCGCGTCTCGATGGGCTTCATGCGCCGCGGCCCGCTCGACTTCCTCGCCCGCGCCACGCTGGACTTCAGCTTCAACTACTGGGTCCAGACCAGCGGCTTCGGCAACGGCATCCTCTCGCAGGTCGGCTTCCGCACGCCGTTTTGATCGGGGGCTCCGCCCCCGCCGCGCCTGGCGGTCGGTGCGCTGGCGCGCACCTCCCTTGGGCGCGCCCCCGCGCGGGGGAAGTGCTCGGCTTCGCCTCGCGCCCCCGCGGTCGCCGCGCGGCCTCGCCGCTGCGCCGTCGCTGCGCGAACGGCTCCGCGCCTTCGGCGCGCGACGGGTCGGCCGGCCGGCTTCGCCGCCACGGCCTCCGAGGCGCGGAGTCGTGGCTCGTCCTCCGCGCCGTCGGCGGCTCGCGCTTCGCGCTCGCCGCCTCCGGAGTTAGTCAAGGGGACGCGACCCTTGACTAACTCGAGTTGGGGGAGGGGACGCGACCACTCGGAGACTCTGCGGTCTTCGGGGGCTCCGCCCCCGCCGCGCGGCGGTCCTCGGCGGCGCCTGCGGCGCCCCCTCGAACCACCCCGCGCCCCCGCGCGGGGGAAGTGCTCGGCTTCGCCTCGCGCCCCCGCGGTCGCCGCGCGGCCTCGGCGCTGCGCCGTCGCTGCGCGAGCGGCTCCGCGCCTTCGGCGCGCAGCGGGTCGGCCGGGGCGGCTTCGCCGGCCACGGCCTCCGACGCGGAGCGGGGGCTCGTCCTCCGCGCCGTCGGCGGCTCGCGCTTCGCGCTCGTCGCCTCCGGAGTTAGTCAAGGGGACGCGACCCTTGACTAACTCGAGTTGGGGGAGGGGACGCGACCACTCGGAGACTCTGCCGCTTGGAAGTCAGGGGGACGCTCCTCATCGTGTTTTTCTTGTCGGGTGGAGCGGGAAACGAAAACTCGATGAGGAGCCTCCCGGGCTCAGCGCGGGCGGCGCCGGGCTCTGCGCGGGCGGCGCGGGAAACGAAGACTCGATGAGGAGCGTCCCGGGCTCAGCGGTCAGTAGAAGAGCGTGTCGATTCGACCGTCTTGCCGATCCAGACCGAGGAGCAACTCCGTGGTTTGCCGTATCCACTCCTCGATCGAGTGATCCACGGGGTATTGAATGGAGACGTCTTCACTCGTGACCCAAGCTCGCCCCGCGGCGTCGAAGCCGATGAACTGACCCCGCCCCCCACGCTGGGCGACCACGGTGAGCTCCGGGTTGCCTCCTGAGGAAAAGACGCGAAGTCGTTCGCGCGAAGCGCGATTCGCGGCTTTTCCGAAGTTCGGGGGGAGCTCGAGGGGGGCGAAGCCCCTCTCGACCTCGAGGGCTCCGCGCTCACGGTTTCGCGTCGTCGCACGATCGACGGTTCCGGCGAAGAAGCCCCGCTGTCCAAGACGTTGCCGTGTGGACTCGTCTCGCTCGTGCCTCGGCAAGAACAGAAGGCCCCCATCGGCGACCAGCGCCCCCTCGAGTCGCTCCATCGGAGCGCCGCCGCCCGAGCGGCGAGCCATCGAGGTCATCGGGTGCTCGAGGATCCTCGTCACCCAATCGTCGTCGAGGCCGTTCTCATCATCCGAGAAGTCGGCCAGGCTGACGTTCGCGGCGCTCCCTGCGGTCGGTGGACTCCAGGAGTGTTCCGAAGACGCGACGACCCGCACCGGCACGAACACCGGAGGCACGAAGCCCAGGCTCGACGCGGCGTCCACACACGCCGCCGCGAGCTCTCCGGACGTCAGCAAGGCTGTCCAGGTCCGTGGCAAGTCGGCGTCGAGCGGCGTGGACGACGCGAGGCAGGATGCGTCCGTGCGGAGCGAGGTCGAGTCGTCAGCGAGCGGCCTGCCCCATCGGCCGTCCTCGGTGAGCTTCCTGGTCTTGCGCTTCTTGCCGAGCCGCATGAACCCGGTCTTCGGCTCGAACGTCGCAACGCGGCTGCGCTGCAGTCGCACCACCGCCTAGGCGTTACGGCGCCAGAGCAGCAGCGCGAGCAGGGAGCTCGCCGCGAGCACGAGGGAGCTGGTGCGGGCGAGCAGGCCGATCGACAGCGCGCGGGCGGGCGCGAGGTCGAGCGCGGAGGCGAACATGCGGTAGGCGCCCTCGACGACGCCGACCTGGCCGGGGACGAAGTCGCCGAGGCCCGCGCCCACGAGGTGCACGCCCTGGGTGGCGAGCGCGCTCGAGACGGTGAGGGTGCCGCCGACCGCGACCAGGAGCACGCCGTACTGCACGGTCTGCGAGACGCGCGCCGCCGCGGTCGCGGCCACCGCCTTGGCGAACGTCGCGCGGCGGACGTGCAGGGCGACGTCGGTCTCCGGGCCGCTCACGCTCAGGGCGTCGAAGCGCTCCGCGAGGCGCGCGCCGAGCCGGCCGCGGCGCGCGAGGACGAGCGTGAACGTCCCGATCGACAGCGTGATGACCGCGTTGCCGACCACGAGCCAGCCGAGGATGGAGCTCACCCCGAGGATCGCGAACACCGCGAGCGCGCACGGGACGCTGACGATGGCGTTGCCGAGCAGCGACGCCGACTGCACGTTCGCCGCGGCGGCCACGGCGCGCGGGCCGCCCACGTGTCTGGCGACCGCGACCGCGCGCGCGATCTCCGCGCCGGTCTTGCCGAGCGGGGCGAGCACCACGAACGCGAACGCGGCGAGGTTGGCGCGGACCAGCGCGCCGAGCGGCATCTTCGGCGCGTCGTCCTCGAGCAGCACGCGGTGCGCGACCACCTCGCCGAAGAACCACCCGAGGTCCGCGAGCAGGATCAGCGGCAGGTACGGCCCCGCGTCGACGAGCGCGCCCCAGACCCGGGCCGGACCCGCCTCGTAGACGAGGTAGCCCAGCAACGAGAAGCCTCCGACCAACAGGACCCACGACAGGATCCGTCGCCAGCGCGGCACCGGCGCCCGCGACGTCGGCTCGCTCACACGGCTACTCGGCGACGTCGAGCGCGTCGGCGAGGTCGAGCGCTTCGGCGTGGAGCGCCGAGCCGTTGCTCCCCGCGGGGTAGCCGTGGCCGTTGCTGCCGTTGGTGCCGTTGTCACCCGACGGCGGCGGCGACATCGGCACGAACTCCACCTCGCGGCCCGACAGCGGGAAGGGGCTCTGCAGGTAGTCGCCCGTCAGCGCCAGCGATTCGAGGCGCGCCCACATGTCCCGGTGCTGCGGGCGGCGGTCGAAGCGCGAGTACACGAACCCGCGGAACCACATCGCCCGCCGGAAGAACTCGCTGAACGCCTGCGGGAAGTGCTTGTCCATCATGAACAAGAACCCGCGGTGGGCCTCGAGCGTGTAGCGCGGGTCCGTCGGCGTGGACGCGCCGCCGATGTGGGTGACCTTGTCGGGCACCTGCTCGAGGCCGTAGCCGGCGCGGCGCACCCGCAGACACCAGTCGGTGTCGTCGTTGTAGAAGTGGAAGCGCTCGTCGATCCCGCCGATGTCGGCGAGGACGTCGCGGCGGGTCATCAGGCAGGCGCCCGAGAGCAGCCCGACGCGCGAGCGCCGCGTCGTCGGCACGTAGTTGCGCAGGTTGATCTTGCCGAAGACCTTCTCGCGGTTGCCCTCTTCGTCGACGAGGACCGGGCCGACCGCGCCCACCGTCGGGTCCTCGTCGAGGATGCGCTTCATCGACGCCGCCGCCTCCCGCGTGAGGAAGACGTCCGAATTCAGCATCAGCAGGTACTTGCCGCGCGCGGCGAACAGGCCCCGGTTGGTGGCGTGACCCCAGCCGAAGTTCGGGCGCTCGAGCAGCCGCACGTGGCGGAACTCCTCCTTCACCATCGCCGCGGAGCCGTCCACGGAGTGGCCGTCGATCACGATGACCTCGGCCTCGGGAATCTCCTTCGCGAGGCTGGCGAGTGCTCGACGGAGCACATCCCGCCCGTTGTAGGACGGAATTGCGATGCTCAGGTTGACCACGGCGACCAATACATGCCAAAGCAGCGGGCGTCGGCAAGCGCCGAATGCCCAGCGAGTTGTTAACACGCCAGACCGGGGGTTGGCGAGCCGCCGCCCCCCTCATTTCGATCTGGCTCGTCTGCTCCGCCCTGAATCTCACCAAGGCGGTGCACATCGACGACACGGCGCATCTCGAGATCGCAGTGCACATCCTGCGCGATCCGTTGCACCCGATGGCGGCTTCGGTGTTCTGGTCGGACGCCCCCGCGCCCGCCCACGAGCTGAACCAACCCCACCTTTTCTTCTTTCTCCTCGCGGGGTTACTGGCGCTCGCGGACTCGGCGCTCCTGCTCCACATGGGGCTCTCGGTGTTCACCGCGCTCACCCTGTGGGCGACCTGGCGGCTCGTGACCGATCGGACGGGTCGGTGGCGACTCGGGGTGTTCGCCGCCGCCGCGCTCGGCCTGGGTCCCGCGCTCGGTCCGTCGCAAAACTTGATGACGGACGTCCCCCTGCTCGCGCTGTGGATGCTGGCGTTGCAGGCGATTTCGAGCGCGGGGACGGATCGCCGGGTCGGCCGGATCGCGCTCGCGGGGCTCTGGATCGGCCTCGCGTGCCTCGTCAAATACACGAGCCTGGTGCTCCTGCCGGTGTTCGCGCTGTGGCTCTGGCGACACCGGCGGCGCGAGCTGTGGGCGGTCCTGATCCCGATCGCGGCGCTCGGCGCGTGGTCGGCGTTCAACCTGTGGGACTACGGCGGCGTACACCTGATCGGCCGCCGCATCAGCGTCGCCGAGGACGCGCCGGGCCTCGGCGCGAGGCTCGGGCTGATCGTCGGCCGGGGCGCGCTCTGGGTGCTGACCCTGGGCGCGCTCTGCCCGTTCACCATCGCGTTCGCGAGCCGCGTGCGCGAGCGGTTCGGCGCGACGCGCGTCCTGGTGGGCGCAGCGGTGCTCTTGCCGCTGCTCACCGTGGGCGGCCAGCTCCTCGCCGGGTACGGGCCCGAGGTCCTGCGCGGCGAGACGATCGTGCACTCCTTCTTGCGGGGCCTGTTCTTCCTCAACGGCGTGCTCGTGATCGCGCTCGTGGTAGGGGCCTGGCGCCGCCGGCGCGACGACGCGGTCGTCGAGCTGCTCGCCCTGTGGGTCGCGGCGGCCGGCCTCTTCATCGTCGTCCTGTCACCCTTCGTCGCGGTCCGACACGTGCTCCTCGTGCTGCCCCCGATCCTCGCCCTGCTCCTGGGCGACCCCGAACCCGCGCCGCGCCCGACCGCGCGCGGGGTCGCGATCGCGCTCTCGCTCGCGCTCGGGCTCGGCGTCGGCGTCGCCGACTGGCGCATCGCCGACGCCTACCGGCGCCTGCCCGACCGAGTCGAGGGCGACCTGCACGGCGCCGACCGCGTCCTGTACCTGGGGCACTGGGGCTTTCAGCACTACGCCACCGAGGCCGGGTGGGCGCCGTACGTGCCCGGCCAGACCGAGCTCGCGCCCGGCGACCGGATCGTCCGCCCGCTGCAGGTCGATCAGCCCGCGCTCACCCCGGCCGACGAGGCGCGGCTGAGGGTGCGGCGCGAGCTCGTGCTCGAGTCGGGCCCGCTCGATCTGTTCCGCACCGTGACCCCGCGGCTCGGCTACTACTCGGTCTGGCACGGCCTGCCGTGGACCCTGACCACCGAGCCGCTCGACCGCGTGCAGATCCTCGAGGTCGACGAGGCCGGGGCGCCGGGCGCATGAACGAGCGGCTCGATCGACTCGCCGCCGCGCAGGCGAAGCGGCCGTGGCGCTTCGTGCTCGCCGCGGTCGCGATCACGCTCGCGAGCCTGCCGCTCGTCGCGCAGCTCGGGCTCAACGGCGACCTCACCGCGCTGCTGCCGGCCAACGCCGCGAGCGTGCGCGACCTGCGCGCGATGGGCGAGCGCTTCCCGTCTCGGCAGACCTTCGCGATGGTCGTCTGGAGCGACGACGCCGAGGCGACGCACCGCTTCACGCGCGACCTGGTGCCCGCGCTCGAGCCGCTGCGCGACCGCGGCGTGGTCGCGATCGACTGGAACATCTCCGGCTACGCCGAGCTGATCGAGGACCACGCCGGGCTGTACGCCGACCTCGACGACCTCGTCGAGATCCGCGACGCGATGGACCTGCGCCACCGCTACGAGATCGCGCAGGCCAACCCGTTCGAGGTCTGGCTGGACGATGAGCCGGGCGACCAGCTCGAGCGCCTGCTCGAGCGGCTGCGCGAAGAGTCCGACGACGTCCGCTGGGACGCCTACCAGGTCCGCTACCCCGACGGCTTCTTCCAGCACCCCGACGGCCGCTCGGTCGTGGTCCTGATGCGGACCGACCTCGGCGGCGGCAGCCACGACGACATGCTCTCGTTGATCGACGCGTCGCGGGCGATCGTCGACTCGCTCGAGCCGACGTCGTACGCGCCCGACCTGCGCGTGGAGCTCGCCGGCGGCGTGCTCGAGATGCACGAGGAGCAGCAGGCGCTCGCCGACGCGGCCGCGCTCGCGACCGCGATCACGCTCGCGCTGGTGATGGTCGCGATCCTCGCGTTCTTCCGGCGCGGCCGCGCGGTGGTGATCCTGCCCCTCGCCCTCGTGGCGCCGATCGCCGCGACGTTCGGGATCGCCGAGCTGCTCGTCGACTACCTCAACGCGTCGAGCGCCTTCTTGAGCGCGATCGTGATCGGCAACGGGATCAACCCGCACATCATCTGGCTCGCGCGCTACTTCGAGCTGCGGCGCGGCGGCGCCCCGATCGAGGCCGCGATCGCGCAGACGCACCGCTCGACCGCCGGCGCGACCCTGACCGCGTCGCTCGCGGCGGCGCTCGCGTACGGCTCGCTCGCGGTCACCGACTTCCGCGCGTTCCGCGACTTCGGGATCATCGGCGGGATCGGGATGGTCCTGTGCTGGATCGCGGCGCTGACCCTGACCCCGGCGCTGTGCGCGCTCTGGGAGCGCCGCCGCCCGATGCCGCCGCAGACCGACGAGGCGCGCACCCCGCTGTACGGCCGGCTGCTCGCCGCCGCGCAGCGCGCCCCCCGCGCCGTGCTCGTCGCGACCGCGCTGCTGACCGTGGCCGCCGGCGTCGTGGTCGCCGACTGGGCGCGCACCGATCCCTTCGAGTACGACTTCCGCAACCTGCAGTCGCTGCGCCCCGAGGGCCCGCTGCAGCGCGCGAACCGGCGCGTCGGCGACAGCGTCGACCAGACCACCGGCGGCGGGGCCCTCGCGGTGATGACCGGCGCGCCGAGCGACACGCCGCGCGTGGTCGAGCAGCTCGAGGCGCAGCTCGAGGACGACCCCGAGCTGTTCAACCGCTTGCGCACCGTGCAAGACCTGTTGCCCGCCGACCAGGACGCGAAGATCCCCGTGCTGCAGGACATCCGGCGGATCGGGCTCGCGATGCGCGGCGCGCTCGACGAAGAGACGCGGGCCGAGGTCGACCGCGTGCTCCCGCCCGAGGACCTGCGCCCGCTCACCGCCGACGACCTGCCCGAGACGATCCAGCGGCCGTTCCGCGAGCTCGACGGGACGGTCGGCGCGATGGTCTACGCCGAGGCGCACCCGTCGCAGAGCCAGTCCGACGGGCGGTACCTCCTCGCGTGGACCGGCGCGGCGCGCAGCGCGCGCAACGCCGACGGATCGCCGGTCGCGGTGGCCGGCGCGGCGCCGATCGTCGCCGACCTCGTCGCCGCGATTCAGCGCGACGGCCCGCGCGCGGTGGCGATCTCCTTCGCCGCCACGGTCCTGCTGCTCCTCGTCGCGTTCCGCCGGTGGCGCGCGCGCGGGCTGACGCTCGCGAGCCACCTCGTCGGCATCGTGTGGATGGTCGGCGCGATGGCCGCGCTGGGCATGAAGATCAACTTCCTCAATTTCGTCGCGCTGCCGATCACCTTCGGCAACGGCGTCGACTACGGGGTCAACGTGATGCGCCGCTACCTCGCCGAGCGAGAGGACGCGCCCGACGGGCCGACCGCGATCCGCGCCGCCGTCGGCCAGACCGGCGGCGCGGTGCTGCTGTGCGCGCTGACCACGGTGATCGGCTACCTCGCGCTCTACACGAGCCCGAACCAGGCGGTGAATTCGTTCGGCGCGGCGATGAGCATCAGCGAGCTGACCTGCGGCGCGGCCGCGCTGCTGATGCTGCCCGCCGCGCTGCGCTACGCCGACCAGCCCTCGTCGCCGACCAAGGGCACGTAGACGCACGGGTCGTGGCGGGTGTGCTCGAACCCCTCCGCGGTGCGCTCGACGACGGTGAGGTGCTGCATCGCGCGCCCGCCGATCGGGAGCACGGCGCGGCCGCCGACCGCGAGCTGCGCGCCCCAGGACGGAGGGAGATCGGGCGCCGCGGCGGCGCAGACGATCGCGTCGTACGGCGCGGCCTCGGGCCAGCCGCGCGATCCGTCGCCGACCACCACGCGCACCTCGAAGCCGAGCTCGGCGAGCCGCGCGGCCGCGCGCTCGGCGAGGACCGCGATGCGCTCGATCGACCAGACCTCGCAGCCCATCGCGGCCAGGATCGCCGCCTGGTATCCGCTGCCCGTCCCCACGTCGAGCACGCGCGCGCCGGGCCGCACCCGCGCGAGCTCGGTCGTCTTGGCGACCATGTAGGGCTGGCTGATCGTCTGCCCGTCCGACAGCGGCAGCGCGCGGTCGTGGTACGCCAGGTGCGCGCGCGACGCGGGCACGAAGCGCTCGCGCGCGACCGCGCGGAACGCCGCGAGGACCGCCGGGTCGGCGATGCCCCGCGCCACGAGCTGGCCCTGGACCATCCGCTCTCGCTCGGCCTCGCTCATCGCGACGCGGCCTCGACGAAGGCGGCCAGCTCCGGCGGCAGCGGCGCCTCCACCTCGACGCGCGCGTCGGTCGCCGGGTGGTCGAACGCGATGGACCACGCGTGCAGGAAGTGCCGATCGAGCCCGTCCGATCCCCCGTAGAGCCAGTCCCCGACGAGCGGGTGCCCGAGGGCGGCGAAGTGGGCGCGGATCTGGTGGCGGACCGCGCGGCTCACCCGGACGCGCACGTGGGTGTAGGCGTCCGACAGCGCGCGCGTCGAGACGATCTCGGTGCACGCCTCGCGGGCGGCGCCCCGGCGCCGGTCCGTGGGGCCGAGGCACACGTGCACGCGGCGCGGATCGGACGGGTGGTTGGCGATCGGGCCGTCGATCACCGGATCCTCGCGCTCGAGCCGACCGTCCACCACCACCTCGTACCCCTTGTCGATCGCGCCGGCCTTGAGCGCGGCGCGCAGCGCCTCGAACGTAGGCGCGTCGCGCGCCGCCACCAGGAGCCCGGACGTGTCGTTGTCCAGGCGGTGCAGGATCCCGGGCTCGCGAGCCGCGTAGCCGACGCCCTCCATCTCCGGGTACCGGGCGATCAGCTGGTTCGCGAGCGTGTGCACCTCGTCGGGCCGCAGCGGGTGGCTCGGGAGGCCGGCCGGCTTGTCGACGACGACCAGCTGCGCGTCCTCGTGGACCACGCGCAGCGCCTCGGGGTCTCCCGGGCGCGGCACGAAGTCGGCCGGCGGCGGCACCGACGCGAGGCGCACCACGTCGCCCGCGGTCACGCGGACGCCCTTTCGGGCGGGTCGGCCGTTGAGGTGCACGCGGCCGTCCTGGATCATCCGGCGCGCGCGCGTCCGGCTGAGCCCGTCCACGGCGCGCACGAGGAACACGTCGAGCCGCGCGCCCCCACCCGCCTCGTCGACCTCGACCTCGAGGGCCACGCGATCAGCCTATCCTCCCCGACCTCGATTCAAAAGCCGGCGCATTAGTGGTTGAATCGGGGGATGGACGCGCGCGTGGAGGTCCTCCTCACCGATCCGGTCGGCGAGATGGTAGCGGCGTGGGAGACGGCCTTCGCCGATCCGCACCGGGTGCGGATCGTTCAGTCGTCCCCGGTCGACGTGAAGGCGGACGCGTGGGCGATCACCGCCCGCCGCGGGGTGCCCGACGGGCCGTGGGACGCCGCGCTACCCGACACCGTCACCGACGCCCTGCGCGAGCAGCTCCGCACGCGCTTCGGTGGATCGCTGCCGGCCGACCACGCGGTGACCGTGCCGACCAAACACGCCAACCCGCGGTTCGTGGTCGCGGTGTCGAGCACGCCGACGCACCCCCAGGGCGTCGACGACGTGCTGCGGGTGGCCCTCGCCTCGGCGGCCGCGCTGCAGGCGGTGCACATGCAGAACGCGCTGGCGCCGGGCTCGATCAAGACGATCGCGCTGCCGCGCCTCGGGGTGCCGGCCGTGCCCCCAGGGCGCCGCGCCGAGCTGATGTGGACCGCGGTCGAGCTGTTCCGCCAGGCGGAGCTGCCGGACTTCAAGGTGATGCGGCTCGCGCTGACCGAGCTGCTCGCCGACATCCCGCGCGACGCGCCGCCCGGCGCGTTCATGAAGCGCTTCGACGTCCAGGCCCGCGCCATGAAGTCGACCATCCCCGACGGCACGGCCGCCCAGGCCCAGCGGCGCGTCAAGGCGACGATCCCCGATCGCTCGGCCGCCCTCGCGCAGCGGCGCTCGAAGGAGACCGTGCAGGAGCGGGCCGCCGCCCGGGCGCAGCGCCGCCGGCGCGACGGCGACGACGAGTCCGACGGCTGATCCCGGAGCATCTGCGATACGTCTGCCGCGCGCGATCCGCGAGGCGCGCCGGAACGTCGCGGTACTGCAGTTCACACCGTGCACCGATCGGCACACGCCGCCCCACGGGATCGGCGGCTGACCACGGTGGCCTCTTCCTTGCGTAGCGGACCGACCGGAGGGGAAACCAACGATGCGCTATCACCTGATCCTGATCTCGACCCTGCTGCTCGCCAACGGCTGCTTCTTCCTGCCGTCCTGGGGCGGCGACGACTACTACGACGACTGGGACTCGTACGACGAGGTCTACGAGGTCGACGGGCGCATCTCGGACGCGTCGCTGAGCGGCAACATGTACGACCTCGGGACCTTCGAGGGTGACGTCTACGACGCGGAGTACGTGGGCGGCTACGGCTCGTCGACGATCACGCTGCACGCCGGCGAGAACGGCGGCGCCGACTTCGGCTGGGCGATGATCGCCCTGACCACGTACGAAGAGGGCGGCTTCGAGGGCGACGCGTTCCTCCCGGGCAACACGGTCACGCTCGAGGACGGCGCCGGGCTCGACGCGCAGGGGTGCACCGGCCCCGAGCACGGCAACTGGGACTTCGACGGACACGCCGAGGTGGTCGAGATCACCGTGGAGGAGGGCCCGACGCCGAGCTCGCGCCTGTTCCACTTCCGCGCGGTCTACTCGCAGTCCGACGGCGGCACGACCGAGGGCAGCTTCGTCATCGAGCTCCCCGAGGACGGCGCGGGCGGCACCGTCCGCGGCTGAGCCTCTACAGTACCCCGGATGGCCGGGACCGCGTTCGAGCTGGCGGTGCTCATCGCCGGCGTGGGATGCGCGGTCGACGCCCGGACCGAAGCGCGCTGGCGAGCCCTCCTCGCCGGCGCGTTTCTGTATGCGGTGGCCTTCGAGTGGTGGGTCGCCGCGGACGCGAGCGGGGGCTTCTTCTACCGGCGGTTCGGAGTGCACGGGCCCGGCGGCGCGCCACTGTGGGTCCCGGTCGGCTGGGCGTGCCTGCTCTACGCCGCGGCCAGAACCGCGGAGCGCTGGGACGCGCGTCCGCGCTGGCTCGTCGTCGCGGCCCTGGTGGGCGCGGTCGGCTGGCAGCTCGACCCGGTCGCGGTGGCGCGCGGCTGGTGGGGCTGGGCCGAGCCGGGTCGGCCGCTGGTGCTCGGCGTGCCGACGAGCACGCACCTCGCGTGGCTGATCGTGGCGTTGGCATACGCGCCCTTCATCCCGGCCCGCGATGCGCCGGGCATCCGCGCCCACCTGCCGCTGCTCGGGGCGCCGCTCGCGCTGGCGCTCGTCGCGGTCCTCGCCTGGACCCTCGACGCGCTCGGCGCCGCCGTCGGTCACGTGACGACGCTGGCGGTCGCGCAGGTCGCCGTCTTCGGAGGCGCCGCGGTCGCGCTGATCCGCGCCGGCGTGCCCGCCGAGCGACCGCGCCCGCTCGTGCTCGTCGTGCCCGCGATCACCGCGCTCGGCGGGGTCGCGCTCGCCCTCGGCCAACCGGGCGCTCTGGCCGCCGCCGCCGCGAGCGGCGCGGCGACGCTGGCCGCCTACGGCGCGTTCACTCGACGGTGAACGTGCCCGTGGTGACCTCCATCGGGTCGCCCACGGTCGGGATCGAGACGCGGAAGCGGTAGTCGCCGCTCAGCGGATCGTGGTTGGAGCCCGCGCGGCGCGACACCGGGAAGTGGAAGGTCCACGCGAACGTCCGCTCCGACGCGGTGAGGGTCTCCTCGTAGGTCGGCGACACCGCGAGCTCGAGCCACAGGTCGTAGCTCGCGCTCGTCACCGGCAGGCCGTTGGGGTGCAGCACGGCCGTGCCGTCGGCCTGCTCGAGCACCGCGGTCGGGGTGCCGAGCCACGGATCGCCGCCCTGCACCGTGAAGGTCACCTCGTCGGCCGAGGTGACCGTCGCGGCCACGTCCGTCGCGATGGTCCCGAGGCCCACCGGCGTCTCGGCGACGTACAGCTCGTAGCCCTCGTAACCGGTGAACGGCTCGACCCGCGCGGGCTGCCACCACGGCGGCTCGGTCCAGCCGTCGTGGTAGGTCTCGTAGACCTCGCGCAGGCGCGCCGCGAGGTAGTCGCCCTGCTGCGGGCCCCAGAGCGCGCCCGAGGTCTCGTAGCCGCCCTGCCACCAGTCCTCCTCGCCGATGCTGTAGCCGGTGTAGTCGTTGGCGTAGCCGATCATCATCGCGTCTTCGCCGCTCAGCTCGCGCACCCGGTCGAGCACGCCGTCGGCGAGCGCGGTCGACCACTCGCCCGGCGCGGTGACGAAGTGCAGGCCGCCGACCTGACCGGTCGAGAGCAGCGTCTGCTTGGGCAGGCCCTCTCGGCGACCGATCGGCACGCACGCGCTGTCGAGCGAGTCGTTGCGCATGGAGTCGACGCAGTTGCCCTCGCCGCCGCCGCCGCAGAACGCGCCGCCGAACTCGTAGTTGAAGGTGTCGGCGTCGTAGCCGATCGCCTGGCGCGAGATCTCCACGCGGAACGTCCGCGACCGGATCGTCGGCTCGGCCTCGAACGTCAGCGCCTCGACCGCCGGCACGAGCACGTCGGCCACCACGTCGCCGAGGCGGTCCATCCGGTCGTAGCCGCCGGGCTGCTCGGGGCCGACCGCGCCGGGCCGCTCGGGCGGCGACGCGGGGGACATGTCCCCGCCCCACGAGTTGAAGAACAGCACCGCCACCGGGTGGTCGTAGCGCTCGGCCACGCGCTGCTCGACCACTGAGCCCATGTCGCCCGACAGCGTGAGGTCGCCGATCCCGAGGATCGTCCCGTGGTACGCGTAGCTCGCGATCACCGCGTCGAGCTGGCCCGCGCGCCGGATGGCGATCACGGGCATGTCGCCCGACTCCTGGATCTGGTCGAGCGAGTCGTTCTCGCAGCGCCGGTCATCGTGCGCGTCGCTCGTCGCGGGCACCGCGGTGCCGAGCTCGGCCGGCGCGCGGTCGTCGAGCGCCTGCTCGACGACGTCGGCCAGCGCGTCGATGATCCCGTCGTAGAACTCGGGGAAGAACTTGTCGCCGAGCGCGACGAGCGCGCCGGTGGTCATCAGCATCCGGCCGGGGCCCGAGTGGGTGTGGTTGCCCGCGAGGATCAGCGAGTCGTCGAGCCGGCGGCCGATGCGGTCCTCGAGCTCGTCGAGCACCGCCTCGCGCAGCTGCTGGAACACGCCGACGGTGTCCATCCGCACGAACACGACCTCGAAGGCGTCGCCGCGCGAGATCGCGACCGCCTTGAACGTCAAGTCACCTTGCTGACGCACGGTCCCGGGGAACTGATCGGAGAACGGGGTCGGGTTCGGATCCTCGCCGAACGCGCCGAAGCCCATGGTCCCGATGCCGACGGGCGCGGGGATGCGCACCTCGGCGATCCCGGCGGTGAGCGCCTCGGGATCGGGCAGCTCCTCGGGGACCCGCGGCGGCGGCTCGCGCCCCGCGTCGACGCCGGCGTCGGTGGGCGCCGGACCGGCGTCCTCCCCGGGCTCGGTGGTGGGGCCGTCGCAGGCGATCAGCAGGAGGAGACAAGCAAGGAACGGGAGCTGACGCATCGTGGCCGAGACTGTAGCGGTGATCGCCAGCCACGTCGCCGCCACGCCGGCCGTGGCGTGGCCGGACTCACGGGTCAGGAGCGGCGATCGCCGGCGAACGGCGGCGGGTTCGCCGATCGAGGCGGCCCAAGTGCCCGAGATCACACGAGCCGATCTCCGGCACGGCGCTGGCGAGGGCGTCGTGACGGAGGTGCACGATGCGAGAGCTCACGATGATCACGATCCTGGCCGCGTCCCTGCTCGGGTGCGCGGTCGACGGCGGGCCCGGCGCGCTGGTGCTCGACCGCGCGTGGTGGCGCGCGCCGGGCGAGCTTCGCGTGAGCCTGTGGGTGAGCCCGCCGGGTGAGCTGCGGCTCGCGCACGCCGCGGGGACCAGCGAGGGCGACGCCGACTGCCGGGGCGAGCGCTGCGTGGTGACGTGGCGCGACGTCGCCGACCCGCGGGCGGTCGAGCACCGCGTCGCGGGCGTCACGTCGAGCGCGCCGCTGCTCGCGTGCGGCGTCGACCCGTTCGGGCTGTGCCCGTTCGGCTACACCTGCGTCGACCAGGCCTGCGTCCCGCTGTGCGGACCGGCGCACCCGGCGGGGGCGTGCACGGCCGACGGCGCGGTCTGCCAGGACGGCTGGTGCGTGCTGCCCGACCGGTGAGGCCGCGCGCGACGATCCGCGATATAACCCCCGCATGGACCGCTCGCTTTCGCTTCGCTCGACCCGTCAACTCGTCTTCCGAGCCGCGCTGTGCGCCGGGCTGCTCGTGGGCTGCGCGCCCGAGGGCCAGGGCTTCGCCGAGCAGGCGAGCGACAACATGGACGCGGTGACCGCGGAGGCGGCGCTGATCGTCTCCTCGCTCGACGGGATGACCGCGACGACCACGCCCGAAGAGGCGGTCAACGCGAACGCGGCGAACGCGGCGACCTTCTGGACCGAGGGCTGCTTCACCTTCGTGATCGACGGCGACTCGATCACCTACACCCTCACCGGCTGCAGCGGCCCGTTCGGCCTCGTGGAGGTGAACGGCGAGATCACGATCACCTACCGCATGACGCGCAGCTCGATCGGCTTCGACATCACGACCGCGGACCTGACGATCGGCGAGGCGTCGGTGAGCTACACGGTCAACGCCGACGTGGCGACCGACGCGCGCAACGTCTCGGTGAGCTCGATGGGGAGCATCACCGGCCGGCGCGGGAGCTCGATCTCGTACTCGAGCAGCTACGACCTCCGCTACAACGCGTCGTCGGAGTGCGCGGGCGTCGACGGCTCTTGGTCGGCCACCGTCGGCGCGGCCTCGTGGACCACCACGGTCACGAACTGGCAGCGCTGCGCCGACCGCTGCCCCCAGAGCGGCGGCACCGTCACCTACAGCGGCCCCGCCCGATCGGTGACCCTCACCTACGACGGCAGCGACCAGGTGAGCTGGACGAGCGACAGCGGCGGCAGCGGCGAGGTCGAGCTGTTCTGCAGCAACTGACGCTCCACTACGCGAACAGGCCGCCGGCCTCCTCGGGCTCGCCCTCGCGGCCGCGGTCGGTGGCCCGGCGCAGCAGCGCCGCGAACCGCTCCGGCCCCAGCGCCACCCGGCCGCCGAGCGCGGCGGTCGCCGTCTTCGCGTCGGCGCCCAGCTCCACGAGCGCCGCGCCGACGAGGAACGCGCCCAGCGTCGCGTCGTCGCAGAGCACGCACGCCCGCCGGCCCGCGCGGGCGTCGGCCGCGAGCGCCGCGATCTGACGCTCCATCGGGTCATCCCGAAGCGGCAGGGGCAGGTGCCGCACGTCGAGCTCGATCACCTCGGACCACGCGCTCGCGTCGCCGGTGACCACGAGCGCGATCGTCGCCTTGTGCTTCTTGGCGAGGTCCGCCGCGGCGACCTCGAGCGAGGCCCAACCGAGCCGCCCCTTGACCGCGGACTTGGCCCAGCGCGGCGTCGACGACGCCCTCGGCGCCGCGGACCCGTCGTCGTCGGGCTCCCCCGCGCCGAACAGGTCGAGCTGGTCCTCGCGGTCCTTCTTCACCCCCCGAGTATGCGTCGATTCGGGCCCGCGCGTGACGGCGCTTTGCCAGCGGACGCGGGGGCGCTAGGTTCACGCGGCTCCATGGCGCGGGACTACTACGAGGTGCTCGGCGTGAGCCGTGGCGCGAGCGAGGACGACATCAAGAAGGCGTTCCGGCGCGTCGCGTTGGCGTCGCATCCGGACCGCAACCCCGGCGACGAGGCGGCGGAGGCGCGCTTCAAGGAGGCGTCCGAGGCGTTCGCGGTGCTGAGCGACAGCGAGAAGCGCCGCCGCTACGACCGGATGGGCCACTCGGCGTTCCAGAACGCGGGGGGCGGCCCCGGCTACGAGCGGGTCGACTTCAGCTCGTTCGGCGAGGTGCTCGAGGGCCTGTTCGGCGACCTGTTCACCGGCCGCCGCAAGGGGCGGGTCGGCGGCGACATCGAGGTCGACGTGACGATCACCTTCGAGGAGGCCGCGCTCGGCGCCGAGAAGACCATCACGGTGCAGCGCCGCCAGGCGTGCGACCAGTGCGGCGGCTCCGGCGCGGCCAAGGGCAGCAAGGTCACCACCTGCGCCGCGTGCCAGGGCCGCGGCGAGGTCCGGCTGCAGCGCGGGTTCTTCAGCGTGTCGCGCCCGTGCACGACCTGCGGCGGCACCGGCAAGCGCGTGGAGAAGCCGTGCGCGGGCTGCGCGGGCGACGGCAGCGTCCCGCGCGACGCGGAGATGGTGGTCAAGGTCCCGCCGGGGGTCGAGGACGGCTCGGTGCGGACCATCAAGGGCGAGGGCGAGACGGGCCCGGGCGGCACCGGCGATCTCCACGTCGTGATCCACGTGGCGCCTCACTCGCTGTTCACGCGCGACGGATCGGACGTCCGCGTCACCGTGCCCGTGAGCTTCCCGCAGGCGGTGCTCGGCGCGCAGATCGACGTGCCGACGCTCGAGGGCAAGGTGAAGATGCGGGTCCCCGCGGGCACGCAGTCCGGCAAGATCTTCCGCCTCCGCGGCAAGGGCATCCCG
>Ga0070728_10003509_pt1 | contig 17262 bp, 16 predicted proteins | sample tdDd471_FD_66723 | JGI IMG/M metagenome (GOLD analysis project Ga0070728, IMG submission 66723) | Marine sediment microbial communities from the Atlantic coast under amendment with organic carbon and nitrate - tdDd47.1 | ecosystem: Environmental > Aquatic > Marine > Coastal > Sediment | place... | reverse complement strand
AAGGAAGAAAAAAGCCACGGTCGCAAAGGACTGGTTGTGGGCGTGGACAACATCCCCCAGGGCGGCGATGTGATGATGCTGGAAGACGTTGTCACCACCGGTGGCTCCACCCTGAAAGCCATCGACCATGTACGGGACGCGGGCCTCAATCCCGTGGGCGTCATTGCCCTGGTTGACCGCATGGAAGGCGGCGCCGAAGCCCTTGCCAAAGCCGGAGTGGATTTCTTCCCCATTTTTACCAAGGATGATTTCCTGGCGGAATAACTCCCGGGCATTAGAAAGTCTAATAGTTTCATTATGAGGGGAATCCGGCTGTTAACGCCTTTAATGGCATGGCAGTGTCATGTTTTTTCGATTTTATATCTTCAACGGTATCAGCATTTTCGATACTCCCCTTTAGGTGGTTAATAATATTACCGTTTTTTCGTATTTTTATAGGCTTGACACCCATGCAATTCTTTATTACCGTTCCCTATGTTTCAAGAAGTGTGTCCCGCAAGGTCGACGCAAAGATTTTTTAACTGATCTATGTACTAGGAGGACATCTAATGGCAGCTGCTAATGTCATCATCTTGGGCGCGGCAGGACGCGACTTCCACAACTTCAACACCTTCTTCCGCAACAACCCCGTGTATAACGTCGTTGCCTTTACCGCCACACAGATTCCCGATATCGATGGCCGTAAATACCCTGCGGAATTGGCGGGTGAACTGTATCCCGAAGGTATCTCCATTGTGGAAGAATGCGAAATGACCTCGCTGATTAAAAAACACAATGTGGACTTCGTGGTCTTCTCTTATTCCGATGTGAAGTATGAGCACGTCATGCACCTGGCCGCCGAAGCCCAGGCCGCAGGCGCATCCTACTGGATCATGGGACCGAAACACACCGAAGTTAAATCCACCAAACCCGTGGTTTCCATCTGCGCCACCCGCACCGGCTGTGGCAAAAGCCAGACCACCCGCCGCGTGGCCGAAGTTCTGCAGGCTGCAGGCAAAAAAGTCGTGGCCATCCGTCACCCGATGCCCTATGGCGATCTGGCGGCCCAGAAGGTTCAGCGCTTTGCTACCCACGCCGACCTGGACTTCCATAAGTGCACCATCGAAGAGCGCGAAGAATACGAGCCGCACATTGACACCGGCGTCATCGTGTATGCAGGCGTCGATTACGAAGCCATCGTTCGCGAAGCCGAAAAAGAAGCCGATGTTATCCTGTGGGATGGCGGCAACAATGACCTGCCCTTCTACGCCCCGGACCTGCACATCGTTGTGGTCGATCCCCATCGTCCCGGCCATGAGCTGAAATACTATCCCGGCGAAGCCAACCTGCGTATGGCCGACGTTGCCCTGATCAACAAGGTCGACACCGCCGACGCCGCTGGCATCGAAGAAGTCAAAGCCAACATCGCCATGCTGGCCCCCAACGCCAAAATCATCATGGGCGAAAGCCCCCTGACCGTTGAAAACGCCGAGCTCATCAAGGGCAAAAAAGTCCTGGTCGTCGAAGATGGCCCCACCCTGACCCACGGCGAAATGAAGTATGGCGCAGGCACCGTGGCCGCAGATCAGAACGGCGCTGCCGAAAAGATCGATCCCCGGCCCTACACCGTCGGCACCATTACCCAGACCTTTGAAAAATATCCGCATATCGGCATCCTGCTTCCCGCCATGGGATACAGCGATCAGCAGATCAAGGATCTCGAAACCACCATCAACGCCACCCCCTGTGACGTGGTTGTTTCCGGTACCCCCATCGACATCACCCGCCTTGTCAAATCCAACAAGCCCATCGCCCGTGTGCGCTATGAGCTGAAGGAAACCGGCGACCTGACCCTCGATGACGTACTGGCCCCCTTCACGAAGTAAGAACCGAATTTAACGCAGGCAGTTACACCACATGAGCAGTATTACACCAAACGGAAAAACAGCAGTCGTCGCCCTGGGCGGCAATGCCTTGTCCCGCAAGGGTGAAGGCCAGATCGAAAAACAGTTTGAGCAGACGCGCAAAACAGCACGGCTGATTATCAAATTGCTGCTGCAGGGCTACAAGCTCATTGTAACCCACGGCAACGGCCCCCAGGTGGGCGACCGGCTTGTGCAGGTGGAAGCTGCTATTGATAAAGTTCCTGATATTCCTCTGGGTGTCCTCGTTGGGGACACCCAGGGGGGTATGGGCTATATGATCGAACAGTGCATTCACAACGTTATGCGCCGGGAATTCGGCATCAGCCGTCCCTATGTGGCCACCGTTCTGACTCAGGTGATGATCGACCCGGATGATCCGTCCCTGAAAAATCCCATCAAACCCATCGGCCCCTTCTATACCGAAGATCAGGCACAAAAGATGATCGAGGAAAACGGCTGGTCCATGGTGGAAGACGCAGGACGGGGCTGGCGGCGCGTGGTGCCCTCTCCCATTCCCAAAACCATTGTGGAACGGGAAACCATCAAGTGCCTTCTGAAAAACGATTTTCTGGTTATCGCCGCCGGTGGTGGCGGTATTCCCGTATATCGCTCAGAGGACGGATGGCTTGAGGGTATCGACGGCGTGGTGGACAAAGACCGCGCCTCCGCAGTGCTTGCGGGCACCATCATGGCGGACGAACTCTTTATCCTCACCGATGAAGAAGCCGTGGCCCTTGACTACCGGAAACCGGAACAGCGGTATCTTTCCGAAGTAACAGCATCCGAACTTGAGAAACACCTCAAGGACGGACAATTCCCGCCGGGAAGTATGGGACCGAAAATCGAGGCAGCCATCGACTTTATACGCTGCCCCAACAACCCCGGTGGCCGGGTGCTGATCACCAGCCCGGAAAAAACCATGGACGCCCTGGAAGGCAAAGCCGGTACCTGGATTGTTCCCGATCCGGAGTAACCATACAATAGTACGAAGCAGATTTTAACATACCTTATTGGAGGTTCTATCATGTCATCTGTCGGATATTCGATGAAAGGCAGACACTTGGGGTCCATCCGCGATCTGACCCCTGAGGAATTCTGGCGTATTCTGAACACCGCCAAAGAACTGAAGCTGCGCCTGATTACCGGCGAACGCCCCAATATTCTTGAAGGCCGCACACTGGGTATGATTTTCCAGAAACCCTCGCTGCGCACCGTGGTGTCTTTTGAAGTCGCCATGAACCAGCTTGGCGGCAAGGCCCTGTATCTTGGTCCGGACCAGATCAGCATTGGCAAACGCGAAACCACCGAAGACATCGCCATTGTGCTGTCCGGTTTTGTCGATGGCATCATGGCCCGTGTATTCGGTCATGACATCATTGAAGACCTGGCAAAATACAGCCAGAAACCCGTCATCAACGGTCTGTCCGACTATGAGCATCCCTGCCAGACTCTTGGTGATTTTTTGACGATATGGGAAAACAAAAACCAGCTAAAGGGCCTGAAACTGGCCTATATCGGCGACGGAAACAACGTGGCCAACAGCCTGGCCTTCGGCTCTGCCCTGATGGGCATGAACATGGTCGTGGCCTCGCCCAAGGGCTTCGAGCTGGATAGCTCCGTGATGGAACTGGCCGCACAGGACGCCGCAAAATTCAACACCGGCGGCACCGTGGAACAGGTCAACGATCCCATCGCAGCAGTAAAAGACGCCGACATCGTGTACACCGATGTCTGGGCCTCCATGGGTCAGGAAGCGGAAAAAGCAGAGCGCCTGAAGCTGTTTAAGGGCTTTATGGTGGATGAGGCCATGATGGCCCACGCCCGTCCCGACAGCCTGCTGATGCATTGCCTGCCCGCCCATTACGGCGAAGAAATCGCTCCGGGTATGAACCGTCATCCCCGCACCGTATTTTATCCCCAGGCAGAAAACCGGCTGCACGCACAGAAAGCCGTGCTGGCGCTGACCATCCGCTAATATAGATTATGACCGCATCTGCACCGAAACTAAACGACATCCGGGCGGTGTTTTTTGACGCCGGCAACACTCTGTTGCAGGCAGATCCCCCGGTGGCGATTCGCTACGCCGAAACCGCCAATCGTTACGGTGCGGGTGCTGATCCCGATTCTATCCAGGACCGCTTTGTGACCCTGTGGACCGTCTTTCAAAAGCAGCGTCAGGCGATGCTGTTCAAGACAACCCGTCATGGCACAAAGCGGTTCTGGAATCTTTTTGTGGCAGAAGTCTTTGCCCCCTGGCGTGAGCAATTCTCCGACTTCGACGCCTTCTTTGAAGAGCTCTACCTCGCCTTTGCCTCCCATACCGCCTGGGTGACCTATGATGACGCCCTTCCCACCCTGCAAGCGTTGCAGCAGCGGAACATCCGTCTTGCGGTTGTGAGCAACTGGGATGACCGCCTTACCGGTATTCTCAATGGCCAGAAGCTGACCCACTTTTTTGAGGAGATCATTATTTCTTCAGAGGAAGGCGTTGAAAAACCTGCGCTGGAACTCTTCAGCGTTGCCCTGGACCGCATGGGCGTTGAGCCCCGGCAGGTGATTCATGTAGGCGACAGCCTGAGCGACGATGTGTACGGAGCCCTTGCGGCAGGGATTCATCCGGCGCTGATTCATCGCAACGATGCCCCGCTTTCCGCCACGGTTCCCCGGCAAAACGGCCCTAAAGTTGAAGGCAATCCCGAGGCCCCCTGGTACAGTCTTACCGATTTACGTCAGTTGATGGATCTTATCGACTGATCATCCGCATACAATCCTGAGGGCCAAAAGCACAAGGGATACCACTACAACCACCATTCCCATCCAGTGCCGTTGCAGGGCCTCAGGCTTCCAGCTCATCCAGCATGCTCCGTATGCCGGGATCATCGCTTTCCAGCCGCAGCAGTCGATGCTCGTCGGGCAGCAATTCGAAGGTCATCCGCAGCAGATGCCGCGGATCGTCAAACTCCAGTTGTTCCTGCTTGTCAAACCACTCTATAGCGGCAATGTAGGGCGGCTCAAGGTATTCCTCAAAGCCAAAGCCTTCCAGTTCTTCAAAACTCTCCACCCGGTACAGGTCAATGTGGGCCAGGGTTTCCCGCCCCGGATAGATGTTCACAATATTGAAGGTGGGGCTGTTAACCGTTACATGGGACAGCACCTCTACGCCCCGTGCAAGACCTCGTACAAAGGTGGTTTTGCCTGCCCCCAGAGTACCGGTCATTCCCAGCACCATACCCGGTTGCAGCAATGATCCCAGTTTCCGGGCGAATGCCTCGGTCTCTTCTTCGCTACGCAGCAGAATTTCCACAGTGCCTACTCTCCTCAGCTATCCGCAAGGTCAACCGGCAGTCCCTGCAGCCAGAATCCCATCACCGTGCCCGCCATGCGGGCCAGCATCATGGGAGCCACCGATGGGGCCGGGGCTTCCTCGTCAATGATATCCGCAGCCACGCCGTGCAAAAACACACCGGCGGCAGCGGCAAACATGGCAGGATATTCCTGCGCCAGCAATCCGGCGATCAGCCCCGTCAGCACATCACCGGTGCCACCGGCGGCAAGACCGGGATTGCCCGAAGGATTCAACATAACCGTAACACCATCGCTGATAAGGGTCGACACACCCTTGAGCACCACAATAGCGTTGCAGTCTTTGGCAAGACGCCGTACCGCGGCCATGCGATCCGCCTGCACCTCGGCAGTGCTGACGTCCCTGCCCTCAAGGGCGGAAAGCAGACGGGCGGCTTCGCCGGGATGCGGTGTCAACACTGTCTGGCGGGGTTCACGCCCACGCAGCAGTGCGAGCAATTCTTCAGGTTCTTCGGCAATGGCGTTAAGGGCTTCAGCGTCCAGCACCACCGGCATCTTCCCGGAGATATTGGAAAGCATGAACTCCAGAGCTTTGGGCGTTGCCTCATGCACCAGTCCCGGCCCAACACCAATGGCAGAGGCACGTTCCTGCAGCTCATCAAAGATGGTTTTAAAGGCATCGGAACCCACAGCCTGCATGTCCCGGGCCATGGCGGAAGGACAATGTCCCAGCACCACCGGCACCGCATCTGCACCGGTCATGGCGGTCACAAGACCGGCACCGGACTGCACGCAGGCGGTAGCGCACAAAGCGGCGGCCCCGGCATATCCCGGTGCGCCTGCAACCAGCAGAGCATGACCAAAATCGCCTTTATGGGCATCCAGGGTTTCGCGGCTGTGTTCAAACTGCTCCACAAAATCTTTTTCTTCCAGCAACAAAGCAACCCGACCGGAAAGAACGTCGGCTTCTTCTCCCTCTGCGGAAAACCAGGGGTCGACATCACCGCCAACATAGCGGGCTATCTGGCATTGTTCATCGTCGACAGGTGTGGCGGTAAGCCCGATGTCCCGCTCGATAATATCGCCAACAGCTTCCGCAATGGCCGGAGACATCAACATGCCGGTTTTTGTGGGAGCAAAGGTAATGGTCATATCCGCCTTAAAGCAGGCCCCCTCTATGGCGCCGGTATCGGCGTTCATGCCCGATGGAATATCAAGGGCAACCCGGGAGCCGGGAAACACGTTCATAAGGCTGATGGCCTGGGCAAGATAACCCTCGATTGGCCGCTGCAAACCCGTGCCAAACAGTGCATCAACCAAAACCATTTGATCTGCAATGGCGCTGCTGTTGAGAGCATCCAGCGCATCAAGCCCTTCGTCGCCCTGCAGCACATCCCAGCTAATGCCAAGATTCTGCATAGCCCGCAGTTGTATGGCTGCGTCGCCTTTATACGCATCCGGAGCCGCAGACAGCAGCACTGAAACCGAATACCCCATCACACCAAGCCGCCGGGCCAGCACCATGCCATCGCCGCCGTTGTTGCCGGGTCCGCACACCACCACCACCAGAGCAATGTCATCCACGTTATCGATGATCTCCTCTGCCACCGCAGCTCCGGCGCTTTCCATGAGCGCCAGCGACGGAATCTTCAGGGTATTGATGGCATAATCATCCACCCGCCGCATTTCCTCACGACCCAGCAATACTTTCATCAGAATTCCTCCCAATGGGCAATGTTTGCCGTGGCGTCAATAAGAACTTCGGTACCAAGCAGGTCGGTTATCAGATTCAAATCTTCATAGAACCAGTCATCGGCGACATAGGGCTTCAGTCCTGCCTTGCGCAGGGCTTTCATGATCGCAGCGCTTCCCTTCCCTAGCTTGGAATAATCGTCCTGGGCGCATCCCAGCTGCTCCAGCCGCAGACTGATGGCCTGAAAAGCGGCAAAGAGTTCGCTGGCAATGATACGCTTTACGTTATCCGCCACCTGCAGGGTGTGATGCGCCGTAATGCTGCCCATGCTTACATGGTCCTCGAAATTCTCCGATGTGGGAATAGTGTCAACCGCCGAAGGATGGGCCAGCACCTTGTTTTCGCTCACCAGTGACGCCGCCACATACTGGACAATCATGACACCGGAGTTCAGGCCCGGAGTGCCCTGAGACAGATACGCGGGCAGTCCTTCGTTAAGATGCTGATCCGTTAGTTTATATGTACGGCGCTCGGCAATGGAGCCAAGTTCCGCCACAGACACTTTAAGGTATTCAAGTGGCAGAGCCAGAATTTCGCCGTGGAAATTACCGGCGCTGATGACTTCCTCGTGATCCGGAAAAATCAGCGGATTGTCTGTCACGGCATTGAGTTCCATGTCCACCACTTCGCTGACATGCCGTAGGGTATGACAAACCGCGCCATGCACCTGAGGCACGCATCGCACAGAATATGCGTTCTGCACCACTTCCCGCCGTCCGGTAGGATACGGTGCGGCATCGTTTGCCTCACCCTTGGGGAAGGGATAATCGATCAGATCGCTGTCATCCAGCAGATTACGCAGCACCGTGGCCACGGAAGCCTGACCGTCGGCCTTTGCGCTGTGGCGCAGCATATGCACCTTTGGGTCTAAAAACGACGACCGGGCAAGCAATGCCTCGGTGGTCAGGGCCGCCGACATGGTGGCATATTTCAGCAGCTTTTTGGCGTCATACAACGCAAAAGCGCCCACGGCAGTCATCACCGGGGTGCCGTTGTTCAGGGCAAGCCCTTCCTTGTAAGTGAGCTTATGGGGTTTGCGCCCGGTGTCCTTCATCCACTTTTCCGCAGACACCTTTTTACCTTTGACATATACGCTGCCCTTGCCCAAAAGCGGCAGCACCATATGGCTCAGGGGCGCAAGATCACCGCTGGCCCCCAGAGAACCCTTGGCGGGAATGGCGGGATACACACCGCTGTTGAGCATGTCCACAAAAAAGCGCAGGGTATCCTCGGTTACACCGGAATGCCCTTTGAGCAGGGTGTTGATACGCAGAGCCATGGCTCCGCGCACCACATCTTCCGGCAGATCGTTGCCATAGCCAACCGCATGGCTGACAATGAGATTCTGCTGAAGCTGTTCCGCATCGGCGGGATCAATAATTTTATCCTGATTGGAGCCGAAACCGGTGGTGACACCATAGATGGCGCGGCCATCGTCCACCTGACGACGAATCCACTCCGCCGCCCGTTTCACCCGGTTTACCGCATCCTTTGAAAGTTCTATATGCTGCTCACCATCGAGCTGCCGGGCAAAGGTCACCAGTTGTTCAACCGCAAGGCCTTCGCCGGACAAGTACAGAGTCTTCATGTTGTTCCTCCTTGTAATGACTGATCCATACCATTCTACCTGCGGCTATGCAAGCCCCCAGGCACCCGGAATCATATTCGGAAACAGCTCATCCCGGTCTGACACAGGTGCGTGTATCCCTGTGCATCAGCCCCGGTCATGCCTGTTGGGGGATTACCCTTTTTTCTTTTTCTGCAGTTCTTCCCGGGTGGCGGTTTCGGGGCCTTTACCGGCGATCTTTTCGTACATGCCGTCCCCGGCTTTTCGGTAGGTGGCAAATCCCTTTTTTGCGGCCTTGTCGTAGTCGGTTTTACCGCTGACAAATTTTCCGTATCCGGTATGTTTGGCGGGCAGACTGATTTTACGCTCAAGTTCGCCGTCGCCGGGCTTGCCTTCGGCCAGACATTCGTCGCCACACAGTTTTTGCGGTTCCGTGCTGCTTTGCAAAATCTCCAGAACCTTGCCACACTTTTTGCAGGTATATTCATATATGGGCATTTAAGTCTCCCTGATGTCAGGATTCACCATCGCCATCGGCTTCGGATGTCCCCTCGTCTTCGCTGTCTTCACCGGCGGTTTCGGCATCCTCCGCCTGTTCCACATCTTCCCCATCCCCGGCATCGGCTTCGACATCACCGTCACCCTCGGTCTCCCATTCGCCTTCGAGTTCGTTTTCGTACTCCCTGCCGGGAACCTCGGCAAAGGGGTCGGCGGGGCAGACAACATCACCGGGATCACCGGTAAAAAAGGTAATGGCGGTGAATTTTTCCAGCACCTGACGTCCATAGATATCCTTGACATCCTCGGTGACAAAAAGCTCGTAGCGGGTGTTGGGGGTAAGCCGTTGGTATGGATAGTAAAACACGGTATGAGTATGGGGGTCGTAGGTTACCTGGCCACGGATGTGCTCCCGTCCGCTGCCCAGCAAAATACTGTAGCGGGTAATGGTGTTCACATCCACCGGCCCGGAAAAACGCACCCATAAATTGCTCTCTATGCTGATGTTCTCTTCATCGGCAACAGGGCACCAGTCCGCCACTTCCACCGCAGACACAAGGTTCAGCGGATACAGTGACTGGCTGCCCGGTTCGCTGCAACCGATATACAACGCCATCCCCGCCAGGATCGATATCAACGCCGTCAGGGCGTGCTGTTTCCGTGACATTTCCTGCACATATCGGGGTTTCGTTGTTTCATATCATTCAATTGCCCCCGGCTCATATGCCGGTGAGGGCTTAACAGACCGCCGCATTCACCACCGGGGCGATGGCAGCGGATACATTGCGATTCACGGTGGCATGAGGCACAATTGCCAATGCTGCGCTTGGCCTGATAGGCATGGTGGCTTGCGTTCAGCGAACAGCTCCCCCAGCCCGGGGGATGAATTTGCGCCGACCGGGCCACGGCTCCGCTCTTTTCGCCCATGCCCAGTCGCTCATGGCACAAACGACAGTCACGGCTTTGCTGGTGGCAGGCAGTGCAGCGCTGGGGATCTTTTTTGGCCTCTGCGGCATGGGTTAACTTAAAATCTCCCGGATGTACCTGCTGGGGCTTTACCAGTCCGCCGTGGCAGTCAAAGCATTCGTTTGGTTTGTGGCAGGCATCGCAGGCCGGTTTTTCGTAACGGGCCACCGTGGCATGACGCACCAGCCAGCGGTCCTGATGATCCAGAAGTCCCCGCCGGGGTTGCGGTGCCTTGCGAAGGGTTCCACCGCTGTCCGCCGGATGGCACAGCATACAGCCCCGGGTGTTGCGGTCTGTATTATGACAGCTCAGGCACAGTTCCTCTGAAGGCAGAGACCCGGTTCCCACTGTGGCAATGTCCGTCTGCCCTGTGTGACAGGCAATGCATTTGATACCGGCATCGGCGTGCTTTTTATGATTCATGATAAGATTTGCCGCCGGATACGTTACCCGCAGGGGCGAGGCATCTTTGGCAAAATCAACACCGGTATGGCAATACACGCATTTAGGCTCCAGGGTTTGCCCTGCGGCTTTGCGGGTAACCGTCTCGTGGCAGGAGGCGCACACTTTTTCCGGGGGCAGGAGACGATCTGCGGTATACAGACTTTCTTTGGCCTCGGCATGACAGCGTTCGCAGGCAATGTTGCGCTGGGCATGAGCCTTATGGCTAAACTTCAACGGAACAGTGGCTTTGGGGTAAAACCCCGGGCGTTGGGCCGGGTCCGCTCCCACCAGGGCCATGGTGGCCACCAGCAGCACCGCCACACTCCCCAACACAATCAGCAGGCGTCGGAGTTGCATCATGGCGCGGCCTCCACATCAATCTGAATCAGCATCCGAAAATCGCGTTCCATCACCGGATTGCCGTTATATTCCGCCATGGCCCGCAGGCCCACTTCCGGCACAATATACCAGGTGATATCCGCCACACCGCCGCCACCAACACCTCCGGCACCGCCGGGCAGAAGCTCGTCGTACCAGGTCACTTCGTTGTAATACTGCACCACGCCGCCAAGGGTGGTCCGCAGTTCACCGTCAAGCCAGGTATAGCTTGCCCGGACGCCACCCAGGGCGTAATCTCCGCCATAGCCATAGGCTCCGATGCCGTACAGCGTAACACTCAGAGGCAGATACGCCGACATATACCGTACCCGGGCGCTGATTTCATCGGCAAAGTTACCGTCTTCACCAAAGCGAACCGGAAAATACGATCCCTCATCATAAAACCGCCGGGTCCAGTCTGCGGACAACCACCACTGCCTGCCAATGCGGCTGCTGACGTGGCACTGAAGGTATTTGTGGGGATTAAAGGGGAAAATCGTAAAAATGGACTGGGCCGGAAACAGCGGCATCAAATACCCGTATGCCGCACCCAACTCCATACCCCAGGCCCGCAGGGCCAAAGAGCCCTCAAAGCGCTGCAATTCCATGGTGTAAAAATTAAACTCGCCATCGGTTGCAATCGACAACAGACGGTCGAACAGATCCTGCCGCACACCCCAGGCAAGACGGTCCTCTTCGATATCGCCGTCAGACCAGGTGCGTCGCCAGCTTACCTTTGCATAGCTGTAGCGGAAATTATCCAGAAACACGCTTGCGCCCAGGGTCACACCCCAGGGCAGAGTGTCTTCCGGCAGTGGAGCCTCCAGGGCAAAGGGATTGTTGTTGGGAGCCGCCGGTTCCAGACGCCGCAGGCTGCGGTTGTCAATATTGCGCACCGGACTGCCCACAAAAACGCTTGCTCCCCAGTACCAGTCACGGCGCATGGTAAGTTTCAGGCCGTCCTGTAAAGCAAGCCCGGCCTCATCCAAAAGCATCTGGCGACCAATGTTGATATCAATGGCGTTAAAAATACGGGGGAACTCTACCTGAGCGATCATCAGATCTGCAAATACCCGCCCCTGTTCGCCCATGAGCTGGGTTTCGGTATCATCGCGACCAAACTCGCCGTACAGCCGGGTAAATACAAACACCCGGTATTCCAGCGGTCCTTCCGTACCCCAGCCAGCAAGACTGAGCTCCTGGGTGCCGCGGGTGCGGTCCAGTATATCGCCAAAAATATCCCGTTCCTGATAAATATATATGGTGCTGCGGGGCATGATAAGGGCTGAAGGATCTGCCATGGCCACCGCAGACCACAACATGATCAGCAAACATCCCGCCAGGGCAGCGCTTTTGGCATACAACCGCATCATACTCCTCATCCTGAAAAATATACACGGTATCGCCACAGGGATCAACTCTATTCCGGGCACCCCATGGTTTCACTGGGGACTATGCCCCCGATCCTTTATGCGGTAAACACTTTGTTTTTTGGGGTTTCGGTACAGGCCATCAAGCCTTTGCCCCGGGCACCGTTGGTGAGAAGCTTTTCAAAACGTTTAACGTTAAAGCTGATCGCCTTGCGGGGGCAGGTCATATGACATTCCCCGCAATGGATACAGGCAGCAGCATCGCTACGCACCGCCCGCTTGTTTTCCCGCACCTCAAGGCGCTGCACCGGACAGACCTGCACACAGGTTCCGCAGCCGATACATTCGCTTTTGTTAACCCGGATTTCCGGACAAATGAGATTATGGAACAGGCCTTCCGGCATCAGAACCTTGGACCGCAGATCCACCCTGAAGGACTGATAACTGAGCTGTTTGGAGATATCATGGACCTTCTTTTTTTCAGCGAACTGAAAGGCGGCAATACGCACCGCAAGCTCCTGGATAATCTCAGCAGCCCCGTCACCGGGTTCCACCGGGTGGATGGGTTGTTCAAAGGTGCGGCTTAAGGCATGGCAGCCAACGATTTTTGCGGCGGTCAGGATTTTACGTCCTCCCAGCCGCAACAGACGCCCCGCTTCTTCCAAAGCCACGCCGGAGCTGATCCCTCCCCAGGTCACAAAGGGGACAGCGGCTTTCCCCATACGCTCATCGGTTTTTGGAAGCGCCTTGATAATATGCTTTACGGTATGATGCAAATGCCCCGCATAGGTGGGCCCACCGATAATAAGAACATCATGGGGCAACAAAGCGCGGTCAAGAAAATCCGCCAGACGATCCTTATCGTTAAACAAATCACGCCGGGCCAGTTCCATGGCCTGCACGTTTACGCCCTTGCGCACCAGGTGATGTTCCAGCATACCAGCGACTTTTTCGGTATTTCCGGAGGGACTGAAGGTCAGAATCGCTACCTGCATTGTTGTGCCTTTCTCTATCTGATACTGCACCAGGAAAGGTGTCGTTGTTGATGTTTTCCCTATACCACACTATTTCTGCTGCGCCAAATTTGGCTTTAGATAGTAAAATATTTGCAATACATATTGTGACATGCTATGTATCCGCTTCAGGACAAATACAAGTTAGAATTACAGACCAAGGAGAGAAATATGAAAAAGAATATCCTTATTGCCTTATTGGGACTGACCATGGTGCTTGGCACTGCCATGCTGATTGGCTGCGATGATGACGGCGCCCCCAGCTGTTCTTCCCTGTGCTCAAAAATCAAAGAATGCCCGGATGCCGATAGCAATGTCGATGAGCAAATCAATGAGTGCCTGGAGCAATGCAACGATATGAAATCAGTACTCCAAAGCGGTGTATTTGAAGAAATAGCCAACTGTGCCGAAAGAACCATGTGCGATGACGTTGACACCGAAGATGTCTGCTTTGCCCCGGCCATGGCATCCTGTTCCCCCAGCGAATCCGCCACAACCTTCCTTAACACCATGTGCGCCAAAATGGTGGAATGCGAACCCGAGGACATGCCGGATGTGGCTTCCTGCCTGGAAATGATGACCGCCATGCCTGTAGTATACTGCCTTAAGACCAGCGTATACGAACAAACCACCGCCTGTATCAACAACTCCACCTGCGACACTGCAGAGTCCTGCCTTGAAGGCCTGACAATGTTCCAGACCAGCGATTCCCTGGAAGATGATTACAGAGGTGAGTGAAGCCCGGTAATCCATCAATATCTTGACAGCAAAAAGCGGAGCCTTCTGGCTCCGCTTTTTTTTTGTTTGTTATGCAAGCAATTGTAGTGGTTCGATATAGGCGGGATCTTCGTCTTGGATGGCCGCAAGAATATGCTTGTGCATGCGCGTTTTCAATTCGCCAAACACACCACGATTTTTGTCAAAGGTAGCGGCCAAAGCCAACGCCTTTTCGTGCAGTTGCTCCGGGGAATCCGCAGTTTCCACTACCACGCCCATGGACATTAATTCTTCGCCCCCGATCCGGGCGCCGGAAAGCACCATCTTTTGCAATGCCGGAGTCGGCACCGCGTTGCGGACAATGGCCATCATGCCCGGCAGGAAGGGAATATTGATATCCACTTCAGGGAAACAGAAAAATCCACGGTCTGTGCGCATAAGCCTGAAATCGCAGGCACAGGCCATAATGCTGCCGTCACCAAAGGCATGGCCGCCCATGGCGGCAATCACCGGCATGGGATAGGTCAAAAGCCGCTTGAACAAATCGTTGAGGCGATAGAGAAATTTACGGATATCGCCGTGCTGCTCCGGGTTTCCCATAATGCCCATCATCCAGTTGAGATCAATGCCCAAAGACCAGAACTTGGGATCGCTGGATTCAATGACCACGGCCTTGATTGATTTATCTGCCTCAATTTCGTCAAGAGCGCCAAGCATTGCCTCAAGGAATTCCGGGTTGTGACGGTTCTCCCCGCCGACCATGGTGATTAGTCCTGTGTTCTGCAGTTTTTCCCACTGTACCAGTTTCATGACTCCTCCACTGAAAATATGTCCTCGTTTACACGGTGCTCGCAGGCTATTCTATTGTACCCAAAGACTTTTGTCCAGAAGGTAAATAGTGTACGCCTTACCATTCCCCCGAATGCGACTATTGATATGATTCAGTAACTGAAAGCGTCAGTCTTCGGACTCCGGGGGGTCCGGCACCGGCAGACTTGCTTTCCATGACCCCACAAACTGCCGAAGGCTCTCCAGAAACTCCGGACGAAACTCTGCAATGGCTTTGATATCCATGACCACTTCATGCTCCGGCCCTTCATTGGCATCGGATACAAGAGGTTGTCCCAGTCCAAGAATCATGGCCACAAGCTGCTTATCCCGTTCCGTGGCCTTGATAAAGGCGGCCATCAGACTATCGAAAAAATTCTCGCCTGCGGCGGTGGAACCGTCCAGGGATTCCAGTGACAGCGCGGAAAGAACATCCTGCACCGTGGACTGCCGCACCTGCTGCCCCTGCTCCAGACGCTGAATAGTGGCAACGCCCACATTGGCCCGCTCGGCCAGTTGGGCCTGAGAAAGACGGCGGCGGCGGCGTTCGCGGCGAATGGCCTGGGCAAGATCACGAATTTCCATTACAAAACTCCGTTTTGCTGCATACAACATCATTAAATGACGCATTTGAGCGCAATGAAGATAATATTATACTACATAAAATCATTTTGTCACGCATTTGACGCATGAATTAGTGTATTGGAGTGAAAAAAACGCCCGACAAACCGGAACTATTCCGGTGCATCGGGCGTTTGCGTAGGGGCATATTCACATTATGGCTGCAGGTAGTACCCAACCCAGGTCAAAAACGGCAGACCTTCACCGTCATTGGTGCTGACGGTTGCGCCATCGGCGGATACGGTGCCGGTGCTGACCCGAACCCATGAACCTTCCTTAACCACGGTGCCGTCGGGCAGGTGACTGCCCACGCCGCCAAGGGCAAAGACGGTCACTTCTGCATCGGGTGCAAGGTTAGCGGTATTGGGGAAGGTCATATGAGCGCCGTCGGCCTGGTCAATGTTGACTTCCGGCAGCAGGGCCACAAGGGCAACCGGCGGGTTTTCGCTGTCCACAAAGCAGGGCCAGCCAAAGCTGTCCGCATCCCAGGTAAGCAGACGAGTCTGCTCATAGCCATACTCAAAGCTGTTAATGGCTTCCGGAATAATGGTCAGGGTGGTTCCATCGGCAATGGACACCGTATGGGGCTGGGTTTCGTCACCCAGGGTCTGCCGGGTGGGTTCCGGCATGACATGAATCCGCATGGGATCTGCCATGACCACATTGCCGCCTGTGCCGATATCAACAGGACAAGCCAGGATGAGCTTGTCTTCCTGACCGGTCAAAGCACGAATGGCCACATGGGACACGCACTGTTTTGCCTCGGGCACCGGGATGGAAAATACGCCGTCACTGCCGGACCACACCGGATTGAGACAGGCCGCGCCGCCATCGGGGAAATCCAGACAGGCAATGGTGATGGCACCGGATATCGGCGCACCGGCTTCATCAATGGCAGAGCCTTCTATGCTCAGCACCTTGACGCCACCGGGACAGGTGTAATCCACCGGCTCCTGATCCACAAGCTCTTCCTCTTCGGTCACCGGATCGCTGTCAGTGTCGCCATCAGGCTCAATATCCTGTTCATCTTCGATGTCATCGGCACTATCACCGTCTTCCTGTGTGTCCACAGTATCGGTGTCGCCGTCCGCAGGGGCGGGATCACTGTCATCGGAACAGGCTGTCATCAAACCAAACAGCAGCGCCATAACCAAAAGCAGGGAGATTCTGGTGTTCATAGGGGCTCCTTACAGTCCACAGTAAAACAGGGAACGGCCGGGCCGTTCCCTGTATGATTACAACTCGTATTGCTTATTCAGCAGGGGTGTTATTACCCTGGGCAATACCCACATAGTCCAGCAGGTACTGGTCGCCCTGGGCATGGGTCAGCTTCATGTCGCTCATGCGAATGGCGCAGGACCAGGGAATGCCGTTGTACATGTTGCTGCGGGCAATCACGCGGCTACCGGCGGTGTTGTCCACATCGGCGATACGATAACCGCCATCGCAACCATAGGCATTGATTTTGTTGTTGGCAAAATAGTTGGTGGCTGCCTGGCCCGGGGTGTTGTTGTCGATCACAACCCACAGAACATCGGCGTTCTCGGCGCGGACCTGATCAAGGATACCGCCATCGTTGCACACATCGTTGGGATAAAAGTCCGCGCAGGCAGAACACCAGCCGGCGGAAACCATGATGAACAGGGTTTTGACGTCCGGGTTGTCGCAACGATACTGACCAAGGTTAAAGCCGACTTCTTCATCGTTGAAGTACGCGCCGGGCCAGCTCATGGGGGGAACGGTGCCGGGTTCGGGATCGCTCTGGCCGGGTTCGGGGCCGAGGAAGTAGTAGGGGCCTTCGGGATAGTCGCAGGTCAGGTCTTCGGGGGGTTCCATGTCAACAAAGCCGGGTTCGGTCAGGGGCTCGTCAATAACATGGTTGTCAAAGCACCAGGTTTTG
>Ga0070728_10003506_pt1 | contig 17270 bp, 13 predicted proteins | sample tdDd471_FD_66723 | JGI IMG/M metagenome (GOLD analysis project Ga0070728, IMG submission 66723) | Marine sediment microbial communities from the Atlantic coast under amendment with organic carbon and nitrate - tdDd47.1 | ecosystem: Environmental > Aquatic > Marine > Coastal > Sediment | place... | reverse complement strand
GGCAAACATCGCCGAACTTCGTGCCATGGATGCCCAAGCCGTGACCGATGGCGCCCTGGCCGCCGGCTATCTCACATCCGGAACGATCGACGGGCACGTCCTGCCCCGGCAACTGGTCGCGACCTTCGACCGGGGGGAGCAGGCCGCCGTGCCAATCATCGCCGGGTTCAACCAGGGCGAGATCCGCACACTGACAGCGCTTGCACCGCCCGTGCCGGAGAGTGCCGAGGTCTATGAGAACCGCATCCGCGAGCTCTACGGAGACATGGCCGATGATTTCCTGCGGCTCTACCCCGGCGACAACCTGCAGGAAAGCATCTACGAGACCACTCGCGACGCCTTGTACAGCTGGACCGCAGAACGTCTGGTGCGCAGTCAGGAAGCCCTCGGGCAACCGGGTTATCTCTACATGTTCGACCACGGCTATCCCGCCGCTGACGAACGGGGCCTGCATGCCTTTCACGCGGCCGAGCTACCCTACATGTTCGGGAACACTGATCGCACGCCGCCCTACTGGCCGCCCCTGCCGGATACGCCGGAAGAAGCCACCTATGCCGATGCGATGACCGGCTACTGGACCAGCTTTGCTCGTGCCGGCGAGCCGGTCGCGGACGGTGCTGCGCCCTGGCCGAATTACGGGCAGACACGCGCCTACATGCATTTCGCCGAAGTCCCGCAAGCGGATGAGAACGTGCTTCCGGGCATGTATGAGTTTGTCGAGGAACTGGTTTGCCGCCGCCGGGCTGCAGGGGGCCAGGGCTGGCACTGGAATGTCGGGCTGGCGTCTCCGCCGGTCCCGGCCCTGCCGCCGGATTGCGAATAGCCCGCACCTGCGGAGACCTCGACACCCCTTGCCTTGACGCCACGCCTCAACCGGGCGTGGTGTTACTGTTTGAGTGCGACAAAGCCGGCGGCCAGAAAATCGCTGATCCGATGCTTGATGGCGGGAAAGTCGTCGGCATGGCAAACGCCATCCGAGAGGCGGTCGATCCGGCCAGTGCGGGCCAGCGTTGTCATCAGGGCGCCCGTGACGAAGTGATAGCCCCAGAAGATGTCCTCTTCGCTGTGATCGGGCAGGGCGCGCTTCAGTATGCTGACCAGTTTCAGCACGACAGGATCGAAGTGGGCGTCCATCAGCTCTGCGCCTTCAGGGGTGTTGCTGACCCGGGCACAGAAGGAGGCATAGTTCATCCACGCCTCGCCGCCCTCAAAATAGAGATCCAGATCGGTATCGAGAAACGCGTGCAACGCGCCTTCCACCGTCGGCGCGTCCCCGGCCTGTGCCTCATACTCCGACAACGCCGTCATGCGCCGTTCGCTTGTCACGGCGGCCCGCCGCGCGAACACCGCCTCGAACAGGTGTTTCTTGTCGTCGAAATAGTAGTGCAGCAGCGTGGTGTGGATGCCGACACGCTTGCCGACATCGCGCAACGTCACCCCGTGCAGTCCGTGCCGCGCAAACAGATATTCCGCAGCATCGAGGATCTGCTCCAGCGTTTCCGCGCGCTGTTCAGCCTTGGAACGACGCGCCCGGCGCCGAGGCTGTGACACGGCCTTCGCGCGGGCACCGTCTGTATTTTTTGGCGATTGGCCCGTCATACTCGTCCCGGTCCTATCCTGCCGCCGCATAGTCAAGCCGCAGCCTGCGCTTGTCGATCTTGCCGGTCGGGGCAAGCGGCATCGCTTCGACCAGAATGAGCTGATCGGGAATCCACCAGTCGGCGACCTGCCCGCGCAATGCGCCTTGCAGGGCAGCCCGGTCCGGTTTCATGCCCTGGTTCGGCTCGACGATGAGCACCGGCCGTTCGCCCCATTTCGGGTCGGCACGGCCGATCACCGCGACCTGGCACACATCGGGGTGCCGCCCCACGATCTCCTCGATCTCGGCCGGATTGATCCACTCGCCGCCGGATTTGATGAGGTCCTTGGCCCGGCCGCAGATCGTCAGATTGCCGTCATCGTCGAGGGACGCAAGATCGCCGGTGTCGAAATAGCCGTCCTCGTCCAGAGTGTCCGTCTCGGCCCGGAAGTACCGGTCCACGACGCTCGCACCCTTCACCTTGAGGTGCCCGACAACATTTCGCTGCTCCGCCAGTTCGCGGCCGTCCCGGTCGGTCAGTTTCAGGTCGATGCCCAATGGCGGACGCCCGGACGATTGTAGGGTCTGCGTCGACGCGCCCGGCGGCGCGATCGTACCGACCGGCGACAATTCCGTCATGCCCCAGCTGGTCTGCACCTCCACCCCCAGGCGCGTCTCCATGCGGCGGATCAGGCTGTCCGGGCATTTCGAACCGCCGATCAGAACCCGCTTGAGGTCCGGCAGTTCGCCACCGGTTTCATCGAGATGGTCCATTACACCAACCCAGATCGTCTGGACGCCGGCGGCCAGCGTCACACCCTCGTCGCGCATCAGCCTGGCAAGGCTGGCACCGTCGGCACGGCGGCCGGGCAGGACGAGTTGTGCGCCCACGGCGGGCGCAGCGAAAGGCAGGCCCCAACCATTGGCATGAAACATGGGCACCGCAACCAGCACCGTATCCCGGCCGGTCAGCGCAATGGCATCCGCCTGGAGTGCGCGCAGCGTGTGCAGATAGTTCGAGCGGTGCGTGTATAGGACCCCTTTTGGCCGGCCCGTTGTGCCGGATGTGTAGCACAGTCCGGCCGGCGCATTCTCGTCAAACTCGCCCCAGGCCACCGGCTTGCCACAGGACTGCAGAAGGGTTTCATACGGCCAGAACCGGACGGCCTCTCGTGCACAGCACATTTTTGCCGGGCCATCGCCATCAAGCCAGATCACGTGCTCGATCACCGGACAGAGCGGCAGAAGCTGGGCGACCAGATCGGCAAGACTGGAGGCAGCGGCAATCACCCGGTCCTCGGCCTCATTGATCATGGCAGCCAGATGAGCCGGTGTGAGACGAGGGTTGAGCGTGTGACAGACCAACCCGCAACCCATTGAGGCATAGTAGACTTCAAGATGATGCTGCGTGTTCCAGCCAAGCGTCCCGATGCGGTCTCCCGTCTTTAGCCCCAAAGCCCCCAGCGCACCCGACAGATCGTTCGCCCGCCGTCGCAGTGCCCCGTAGGTAACCCGCTCCACCCCTGCTCCGTCCCCGGCCGACGCGACCCCGCGCTTCCCGTTCCATCGTGCTGCGTGGTCCAGGAATTTGTCGATGGTAAGCGAGTAGGTCTGCATCGCGGATACACACTTGTTGTCGAGGAAACGGATTGCCGGCCGGGAAGTTCGGCAATTCGCCCCGTCTGTTGTTCGGAACAGGCCCGGATGGGGAGCACCGCACCCGCGCGAAGCGGAGGCCGGACCAATTGCGGAAAGAGGGATCCAATCGCAACAGGACGACCGGCAACACGATGCAACCCCACTGGTACACAAGGCAAAACTAGCCGCCTGCCCAGACTCTTGTCAATCTTCATTATACTGTGAGCGAATAAGTTCACATGGCCCGCCCGATCGTGCTAGGGGATGCGATCAGGGCACTTCACCGTGCCGGGTTCGGTTTGTGCGGGACATCGAACGTCCCCGGGGGAGAGGTATATGATCGATCTTTCTGGACAAGTTGCCATCGTAACGGGGGCCGGTGGCGGTCTGGGCCGTTCGCACGCTCATCTTCTTGCGGCGCGGGGTGGTCACATTCTGGTCAATGACCTCGGAGAAGGGGCCGAAACCGTCGCGGCCGAGATCCGCCACAAGGGCGGCTCGGCCATCGCCTTTCAGGGCTCGGTCACGGATGCCTCCGCCATGCAGGTCATGGCGGACACTGCGATGGCGCACTGGGGCCGGATCGATATTCTTGTCAACAATGCCGGCATATTGCGCGACAAGACCTTCGCGAAACTGCCGCTCTCGGACTTCCGGCTGGTCGTTGACGTGCATCTCACAGGTGCCGCCAACTGCACCAAGGCGGTCTGGCAGATCATGCGTGACCAAGGCTATGGACGGATCGTCATGACAACCTCGTCATCGGGCCTGTACGGAAATTTCGGCCAGTCCAATTACGGCGCAGCCAAGCTCGGCCTTGTCGGGCTGATGAACACGCTTGCGCTGGAAGGCAAGAAATACGGCATCCACGTCAACTGCCTCGCGCCGACAGCGGCCACGCAGATGATGGAAGGCATTTTGCCGGCCGAACAGCTCGAGCGGCTGGACCCCGGCCGTGTCAGCCCGGCCGTCCTCGCCCTGTGTTCGAAGGACGCTCCGACACGCCAGATCCTGTGCGCCGGCGCAGGCGGTTTCGAACTGGCCCACATCACCCTGACCCGGGGCATCCATATCGCCGACGGACCGGACATGGCCGAGGCCCTGCTCGAACGCTGGTCCGAACTCGCCGACAGAAGCGGCGAGCTCATCCCCGACCAGGGTTTCGACCAGAGCCGCCTGGAGCTTGAAAAAGCCGGTTACACACCGCCTGACGAAGCTGCGGAGTAGCCGGCCCGACCTTCCTAGTTGACGATGATGGAGGTTTCTGCGTGGTGCTGTCAGACAAAAGCGAAGCGGTCTCGAATGTCGTTCCTTCAACCTACATCAGGCAGCGAGTTGACGCCATTCGGCCAAGGCGGAGGCGCGGCTGTTCTTGAAGTCGCCGCGGCGATAGAAGTGGCGTTCGAGGTTGAAGTGATTGCGGACTGAAGCGTGGGTGGCGGCGAGCTTTTGCAGGCTTCGCATCGACCTTGCGAAGAGAAGGCCGAACCTGGTCCACCAGAACCGGACCGTCTCATGTATGATATCGCTTCCGCGCTCGTGAAGTAGATCCTCGACGTTCCGAAGCGACAGCGAGAACCGCACATACATCATCACGGCCAGGCGGATGATCTCGGGAGAAGTCTTGAAATACCTCAAGGGGTTACGCATCCGGCGAGGCTATGAAACCGGCGCTCCACGCTCAAGCCAAAGTTCCTCTGACACTGCCTTCCCCGGCAATTCCACGCCGAAGTGCGGGTGTTGTTGCATCTGATTCCACCCTCGCTGACCCGCCCGGCTATGCGGGTTCTCGCTCGCCCGTCAGAGCGGGCACGCCGTTGGCGACTTGCCACCGGACAGACCGACAATCCCGTCGATATTTTCCAGGGTCGAAAACGTGGTGACTGCTAGGCCGGCAATGCGGCCGGCATCGGCAAACACGCCGAGCGTGATATTCTTGACCACCTCGCAAGCCATGCCGGCAAGTGCCAGACGCAAGGCCGGCGCAATACCGCCGGCATCCATCAGGATCACACTCATCGCAACCGCGCCGTAGAGCCGCGCCAGGCGCTGCCCGTAGGCCGCAGCAATGCCCAGCGACACCCCACCGACACCGCTCAGCGCTCCGGCCGCACCCGCTGCACCTGCCAGGAGGTTGATGGCCGAGATGGCGCGATCAAGCTCCGACAATTCCCGTGCGATGCGCTCGGCTTGGCTGCCGCCACCACTGGCATCTTCGAGCACGCCGACAATATTGGCGCTTTGCTTGTCGACCAGCCACATGGCCCGGACGGCCCCGCCGGACGGTGCCAGATAGTAGGTCCGGGAGAACGGAAAGGACGGCCTGAGCTGCGCCATCAGATGATGCCAACTCTCCTGTTCGGTGTCAGGCAAGCCGGGTTCCAGATACCGGAATCCCCATCGTCCCAACGAGGCCAGCGAGCGGCCGTCGAGTAGGCCTGCTGTACTGCGCTCGAACAGAGCGGCTTCAGCCAGGTTGAGATCGAGGCTGAGGTCAAAGGCCTGCTGGCGGCGGAACGCGGCATCCGGAGACAGGACGCTGATCCGGCCGGTGGGCAGGATGTCGACGCGCTTCACAAACCGGTCCGATCCCATGACCGGGTGGGCGGAATAGAGAATAGCCCGCAACCCTTGCTCGGAAACCGAAAAATCTTCTCCCGAAAGATGACCGGTGCGGGACATCATCGTCACCAGCTCGCCCGGCAGGACCGGAATACCGGCCTCGATGGCATCGATCATCTGCTCGAGCGAAGCGGCAGGATCTACGAGCGTCCGATCGAGCCGTTCCAGGCCCAGCTTGGCGCGCAACACATCATCCAGCAGGACGGACAGAGCCGGCGGTGCCCCCTCGAAGCCGATCATGTGCAATCCAAGCATGGCGCCGTGCACAGTGCTGACATGATCGTCCGTCACCTCGCCCAGCCCGTCATGACCGGCCAGGACCCGATTGACGGTATGGCCGCCGACATCCAGCTCCAGACGCAGAGACGCCAGTTTCCGCGCGCGCCGGCGCGGCGCCGCGTCAATCGTGTAGCGTGCCGTCTGGCGCACGGATCCGGCAGCAATATTCACCTGCCGTTCCCCGGGTGACGCGTCCAGGGCACGATAGGCCAGGGTGTAGAGCGGGCGATCCTGGGTCCTCAGCATGCGCTGGATTGCAGCGGCGATCGGCGCCATGTCATTTCCTTCCGGAGCGTCCATGGCCTCGCCACCCGTGGCCTGTGCCATGGCGTCGAAGACATTGCCGGACCGGTTGCGCTCCTCCGCTAGATTGCGGTCGACATTGATCACCAGGGCTGGCGGACCCGCCTCCAGGAAGCGCAAATCTGCCGCGCCGGGCGCCCCGCCGACCAGATCGCCATCGGTTGCGTAGACAACGAGATCGGCCTGGCTTTCCGCGGCTTCGATCAGGTGCCCCCACAAGCGCGAACTGGTCCCGCGCACTGTCACCCGGGCTCGCGGATGGATCCGACGCGCCATGTCGCGCACGTGATCCGCCAGGGCCTGCATCTCCGGCGCAGCGCCGCGGAAGACCCGCGGCATGGACAGCGACTCGTCGGCGAGGAAAAGAATGCGCGGCGCATTGTCCGACCGGCGCAGGGAATGGCTGACCGTCTCGTCCTCATCCTCCAAGGCAAAATCGGCGACAGACAGCCCCTCGACGGCAGCGCCGCCGGCGTCTCGCGGCGTCAGACCGAGCCGCATATCAGGAAAGCACGAGGCGTCGACACGGACATCGATCGAGGCAATGCGCGGCGCATGTCCCGATGGCCCTGCAGATGCCGCAACGGGCTCGTCATTGACGAGAACGGCGCCGGTCTCGTCCAGCGCAACCCGGTCGCCGTCCAGGGTGATGACATCACCCACGGCCACGGCATCCTCGCCCAGGTCTTCGCCGTCCAGGGCCTGGACGGACAGGACCGGCGAAAACGCCCGCAAATTGCCCAAGCGCGCCGACAGCGTCTCCAGTGTTCCCGCTGCCGGCTTGAAACCGATACGCACCTGGCGGCCGGCGAGTTGTTCGGCAGACCATTGAGCCTGCACAAGTTCGAACGGCGTATCCGGTGCGTCCGTCGTTGTCGCCAGCAGCCGGAGGCAAACCGGCAAGGCCGGCTCCGCTTCGCTGGCAGCGGACTCGGCCAGCTCTGCCGGCCAGGGGCCCAGCTCGCTGCCGGGCCGGACCGGGTCGGCACACAACACCTGCCCGTCCGGCTGCGCGATCCGGACCACGGGGGTGCGGCCTACCTGGCGCCCGTAGAAACGATCCGAATGCCCGAGGGCTTCAAACCCGGCATCGCCGATGGCGGCCCGGACCACTTGTTTGATCCCCGCCCGCTCCGGCGCCCGGGCGAAAATGTCGACCATGCCCGGACCGGATGTGTCGCGCCCCAACCGCATACGCCAGGCTGCAAGATCGCTCGGGCCGATGTCGGGATCGAAACCCTGTTCAAACCCCCTGTAGAAGACGCGTCCGGTCCCGGCGCCCGATCCGGTGGCAGGGGTTTCGACCACCTCGGCCGCAACCCCCGCTTCCTGCAGAAGACCGGCCAGGAGGTCCGCCTTTTCACGGGCTGTGCCGGCCGCGGAACGCAGGGTCGCCCGGCTGCCCCACTGCCGCCCGCCTCCCATGGCAAACCGGTCCGGCTGGCGCGAGATCAAACGGATCTCGTCTCGCACAAAGCGGTGCAGGGCCGCGATATCGCCCTCCGCGACGAGCGCCCGGGCCCGTCCGACACTGTGATCGGGACTGGCCCGCAAAGCGGCCTGCACCTCGCGCCACACCGAATAGGGCCCAGCTTCGGGGGCTGCGTCCGGAGAGCAAGCACCCAGCACCGGCGGCAAGCCGCTCAGAACCAGGCTGCTCACACCCAGCTTGAGCGCGCCGGACATAACTTCGCGCCGCGTCTTTCCCTCTTGTGACATGCCCTTTTCCCCTTCTGGCTTCCGGCCACATCAACAAAGAACGAAAATCAGGCGGGAAGCCGGACATGTCCGTTATGGCACCCGGAACTCGTTTTCCTCCCTGTCCGGTGTTTGCGGACCCGTGTTTGACGCTTGTTCTGGGAGACCCTCATGCCTCACCCCGTCAGCCGCGCAGCCCTCAGCCTTTTCGCGCTGGGCCTGGTTGCCTGCGGCAATGAAGACAGCCCGTCGGCTCCTGCCGGCGGGTCCGCGACCGCCGAGGCGGCGGATGCACAACCAACGGCCCGGTTCGGTTCGGTCGAATGGACGCTGAACGGCCAGCCCGGCACGCTGGGCGTCGACAATGCGCTGGTGAACTCGTCCACGCCCGGCCTCTACTACATTCGCATCGAGGCCAATCCCCCCGAAGGAGCGCCAACGCGCCATGGGCCGGTCCTGTCACTGTCTTTCCAGCTGATACACACAGCCACCACATCGACCACTCGAACTGCACTCTTGTCCTACGACCCGCGCGGTCCGGGCACGGGCTGGTGGAGCGGCCGGGCCGGGCCGGAGAGCCAGATCACGCTGACCATCGACCACGCAGCCGAAGCGGACGGCCGGCTTTCGCTGAGTGGACATGTTTCCGGCCAGCTGATCCCACGTGCGGAAGACGACGCTTCCCCTGCCCCGGTGGAAGCCCGGTTCTCGATCCAGGCCGAAGTCGGCGAATGAGCAAAGGGTGCTGGCCTTGGCCAGCGCCCCCATTTTATCGAAGCTGCGCGCAGACCAGATCGGCCTCGAACTGGATGCGTTCGCTGGACATGACCCGGTTTACCCGGTTCTGCATGCCGCGCAGTTCTGCAGCGCTCAGATCTGAGAAGCGGGGATCGGCAGAGGCATTCATGCCCTGCCCGGCGGACCGGAAGCTCTCGCCCATCAGTTCGCGCTCCCGCGGCGACAAGTGCTGCCCCATCACCTCGGCCTGGCAGGCACACAGGCCGGGGGCATTGCCGAAGCTTTCGCAATCGGCCCGCACAGCCTGCCGCCAGTCCGTACCGGAAACCGGAGCGGCCGGGGACTGCGCAACACGCTCGCCGGCGCGCCGCGCCGCAAGCAGGTCACCATCGCCCGGATCGGTACAGGTCCGCGCTAGGCCGGTATCGTAGTCGGTCAGCCGATCAGCCAGATCCATATTGGCCAGCGCCCGGTTGGGCGGATAGTCCGAGACCGGCTGTTGCGGAGTCCCGAACAGGCTGGACACCAGCACATCCGCCACGAAGGCACGATCCGGTCCGTCCAGCGCGCCGATCGCCTGTGCGAACCCGTCCGCCATACACCGGCAGTCCAGCGGAAACGCACTGTCGCGGCAGGCCGCCTCGACAAATGCCGTCTGTGCGCATGCCGGCGCCGCACGGCGCTCCGACGGTGCCGGACACGCTTCCTGCAGGGCATCCGGCATCAGATCCCCCATCCGGCCGGCAATCCGCTCCAGCACAGGAACCGGTGTTTCCGATATCGTGTTCTCTCCGCCCAGCGAGGCGATCGCCACCCGCGCCAGTCCGGCCTGCTCTTCGCGGTCAGCACCGGTTGCCACCCGGCTGTACGCATCCCCGACACAGCCACAGTCCAGATCGAATTCCGATTGGATACACGCCTGCCGGACATCCTGCAGCAAAGCGGACGCCGCCCGCCCTATGACCCGCGCCGGCGCCGCGGCGGGCAGGCTGGCCGGTGTGGCACAGGTCTGGGCGACCTCGTTCAGCGGCCCGATCTGGGTTTCGAAACCGCGCAACAGGCGATTGATCTCCGCCAGCCGGCCGAGATCGGCGGGCGGGGCACCGTTGAGATTATGGATCGTCAATTCCGCGATGGCCTGCCGTTGTTCCAGGCCGGCGCCTTCGGCTGCTTCCCGATAGGCCGTATCGACACAGCCGCAATCGATCGGTGCGGGATAGCGGGCACATACCGCGCTGACCTCGGCATCGATGGCCGCTTCGGTCAGCTGGCCGGCCGGGACGGGCTGAGCGGCGCACGCATCGGTGAGGTCGTCGAGCGCGTTCAGCCGTTCCGTGACAGACACGATCACGGACATGTCCATAAAGGCCGGGTCCGGTTCGATCCCGAGCATCACGCCGGTCATTCCGGCCAGTGTCTGGCGCTCCCGCGTAGACGCACCTTGTGCCGCAGCCTCGAACCGGGTCGCCACGCAAGCGCAGTCCAGATCGAACATGCCGCGATCACAGGCAGAAACGACGTGTTGTGCCGGTCCGTCGGCAAGAGCCGGCGCAGGCGCTACGCTCACAAGCAGCACCAGAAGCGCGCGCAAAAGGCGTTTGGGTAGAAGGGCCATGAAGGTCTCCGCAGCTTGGCAATACTCTGCAGAACGACATTCGTGACCGGCCCCGGACACAATGTACCGAACAGCGGATCAGTTATGGGCCAGCATCCGGTCTATCTGTGCCAAACGGTAGCGGCCCAGATAGTCTCCGGCCCCGAGCTGCGCGACTTCGGCAGCATAAGCGTCGCGCAGCGAGGCCGCCGCATTGGCATCCCCGGCACCCAGAGCCAGATAAAGCTCGCCCCGCAACCGCTGACGGCGCACAGCATCGCTGTCGGCGAGGGTCTGGATGCGAACCAGTTCCTGCCGGGCATCCTCCAGGCGTCCCGATTGCGTCAGCATCTGGATGCGCAAGGGCCCGAGCGCATGCTTGTGACTGTCCGGCGCGCCGCCAAACTCCGCAAACATGTCATCGGCGGCCTGTACGAGCTGCAGGCCGGCACCGGCCTGCCCTTCGGCCAGCGCGATCTCGGCCTCAAGGACCCGGGCTTCCGCCAGAATCGCACTGGGTCCCTTGGTGTCGTCGGCGATGGCCTGAACCGTTTCCAGTGCCGTGCGGGCCCCCGCAACATCCCCGAGGGCGAAATAGCGCAGATGGGCGGCATTCATCAGAGCCCGGTCGGTGGCGGCACGCCGGGTCGGGTCGACCTGCATCTGCACCGCGACGCTTTGCTCAAGCGCATCAGCCGCCACCGCAAAATCCCCCAGCGCACTGTGGTGCACGCCCTTTTCATTGTAGAGGAAGGGACACCAGAAACAGCCGGTCACCTCCTGGTCGCGAACAATGGCATCTTCCAGCACCGAGATGGCCGTCTGCCGGTCGGTCAGACTGCCACTGGCAACGGCCAGGCTCGACACGGAAGATGCGTGCGACGGCGAGGCATAGTAGTCGGGATCCCGCGCCAGTTCGGCCTCCAGGGCCGAGCGCAGCAGCGGCACAGCCTCCGCATTCCGGCCGACGCCCATATAGGCGCGCGCCAGAAGCGCGTCGCGCTCGGCATTCAATTGCGCCACAGACAGGGTCAGGTCCCGTGCCGGTTCGAGTATCTCCAGCATGGCGGTGTAGTCGTTGCGGCGCAGGAAAATCGACCCGATCGCTACCAGGCTGTAAGCGACATCATCGGGATACTCCTCGATATAGGCCATATTGTCCTGCGAGTATTCGACCAGCTGGTTGCGGACAAAGCCGGGATCCAGCGAATCCGAATCCGCCGAATTGAAGACGCTGAGCAGGGCCTGGGCCTGGGCGGCGCCTAGGCGCCCCGAATATTCCGATGCCTCGAACAGGATTTCGGTTTCACCGAGCAGGGTGTTCGCCCGTTCCGCTTCTGCATTGGCGCGCAGGGCGAAGCCCGTGCTCGCGGTCAAGCCGGCAACAAGGCTGACCAAGAAGGCCGCCGCCAGTCCGGCCCCCAGCCGGTGCCGGTCGACCCAGCGCACAAACCGGTAGCCGGCTCCACCTTCGCGCGCCTCGACCGGCGCCCGATCCAGGAAGTTCTGCAAATCCGTCGCCAGCGCATCTGCACTGGCATAGCGCCGCACCGGATCGGTCGTCAGGCAGCGTTCCAGAATGGCGCGCAGATCACGCGGCAGTATCGCATCCTCCGGCAGGCTTGCCGAACCGTCGGCTGCACGCCGCGGGGGCCGGCCCGTCACCAGCTGGGTTAAGGTGGCGCCGAGTGCAAAAATGTCCGCCGCCACAGACACATGACCACCATCCCATTGTTCGGGAGCGGCAAAGGCCCGGGTCAGCGGCAAGCGGGCCGCCATCTCGCCCTCGGTCTCCGCCAGGCTGGTGGCAACACCGAAATCGATCAGCTTCAACTCGCCGCGCGGAGTCACGAGAAGATTGGCTGGTTTGATATCCCGGTGCAGGACCAGCCGGCTGTGGGCGTGCGCAACCCCGTCACAGGCGGCCAGGATCAGGCGGACCCGGTCCTGCAGACCGAGCCCCCGCTGATCGGCATGATGATCGATCGGGATGCCGTCGATCAGCTCGACGACCATGAAATGGCGGCCTTCTCCGGCGCGCCCGCCGTCGATCAGCCGGGCGATATTGGGATGTTCCAGACGCGCGAGGGTCTGCCGCTCGGCCTCGAACTGGCGATGCCCTTCATCGGCCTCAACACGGGTGAGCTTGATCGCAGCGGTCTGGTCGTAATGGCCATCGGCCCGGCGCGCCCGGTAGACCTCGCCCATACCCCCGCTGCCGAGAAACTGTTCGACAGCCCAGGCGCCGAGCCGCTCGCCCGCTTGCAATGAGCCCGCATCTTCAGCAGCCCAGCCAGCCGTCACCAGAAAGCTCATCGCGCCTTCCATCAGCGCGAGGCGGCTTGTCGCTGCACGGCGATCCTCGGCGCTTTCCAGACGCTGGGTGATATGGTCTCGGCGCTGGTTCGGTGGCAGCAGAAGCGCTTCGTCGACCACGGTCTCAATCAACGCAAGTGCTGCCGGCATCACAACGCCCCTGACGATTCCGGAAGGGTTCAGGCCGTCGCGGTGACCGACAGGCGCGGCTCTATCCAGGCCCGGGCCCTGTGCCAGTCGCGGCGGACCGTCCGGTCTGTCACGCCCAGCAATTGAGCCGTCTCCGGCTCTGTCAGCCCGGCGAAAAAGCGGCAATCGATCACCCGAACCAGGCGCGGGTCCTCCTCCAGCAATTCCTGCAAGAGGCGGGACAGATCGACGACCACATCAAGCCGGTCAAGATTGTCAGGTCCCGCCACATCATCGTCCAGCTCGACGCGGATGGCGGCGCCACCGCGCTTCTGGGCCAGACGTGCCTTGGCATGATCGGTCACGACATGCCGCATGGCCAGCACGGCAGCCCGGCGGAAATGATCTTCCGACTGCCAGGAACCGCCGTTTCGCAATTTCAGATAGGTGGAATGCAAGAGGTCGCCGGTCAGGAATGTATCCCGCCCGTGGCGGCGGCGGCGGACTTTCCGCGCCATAGAAACCAGCTCGTCATAATGGCTCTGGAACAAACGATCCGCGTCGCTGACCGTGCTCTCGCTCCAGGCTTGGGCCTGTACCGTGGACCCGGCGTGTCCGGTTTTCTCACTCGTCATCGTTAGTCCTGTTGAACCCAATCACGTTCGGCGACCCGTCGCTCGGTTGCGGTTGAATACTGGTGCAACGACCGGCGCAGAGCAAGGCATGCCGGAAACAAGAAGGGGGAGCGGCGGGGTCCGCCGTCTGTCCCGCGAGGATCGGGCGCACACCCATCCAAGCTGGAAGTCCAACACAGGGGACAATGATGAGAAACGTGATTCAAGCCTTCCTCGCCGCCGCCCTTTTCAGTGGCGCCGCCGGAGCCGAAGACTATGAAGGCGCCTGGGACACCTCCTTCGGAGAGGTCCGCATCCAGGAACGCGCCGGTGCCTTTTGCGGCGAGTACGACGATGTCGGCTTTGTCGCCGGCTACACCAACGGTCATTTCGCGCGCGGCGTGTTCGTGCATGCCGACCAGGGCAATGGCACGCTGGACGACAAGCAGAACAATCGCGGCATCTTTCAATGGGTGCAGAACGCGGATGGAGCGTTCGACGGTCACTGGCTGTGGGGCACGCAGGTACAGATGTCCCGCGCCCAGCCCTGGAACGGCCAGCGAACCCGCGAAACGCGACCGTCCGGATCACAGTGGCGGCGCAATGCCGGCTATTGTCTGGGCTATCTGGCCGGCCTTCCCGAGGCGGCGCACGACTGGATGCGCGCTGCGCGCGACATGGCGCCCCCGGCACCGGCTCCAGCCCCCCAACCGCCGGCCCCCGAGCCGCGGCCGGAACCCCAGCCGTCTGGACCGCCCATTCCTCGCCATGTCGACACGAGCGAGTTTTCGAACTGCGAGATGAGCGCCGCGAATCCGAGCATCCTCATGTGCAACACCCGCAATGGCGCTCGGGACCGCTTTGCGCTGGACCTCGGCCTGTGCCTCGAAGGCACGGTCGAACCGACCACCTGGGCAAATGGCATCCGCTGCGCGGCGCGGGACGTGGCGGGCTCCTACTCCCGGTCCTGCGATCCGATGATCGTCGTCGCCACGCAGCTCGGCGAAGCCACCGAGCGCGATGCACGCAACTGGTACTTCACGCCTTGCGCCGGTCCCGAGCTGCGCATGATCGGCACCATGTCCAGCACGCGGACCTTGGTCGAGACGGAAAACCGCAGAGCCTACTACGTGCGGGGCCGCGGCGAGCGTGCCTACCGCAACAGCTATCGCGCGGGGGCCTGCGAATCCCGGCGCTTCTGGAATGAAAACGGCTATCTGCGCTGCAGCGGCAACTAGCCCGGTCGAACGATCCGGCCCGACCGAACAATGGAGAACACCATGTCCCGACACCTATCCAAATTCGGGCTCGCGCTCGCCACAACTCTGGCCAGCCTGGGCCTCTCGACGGCCGCGGCGGCCGACTGCCGCGAGTCGATCGAACTCTCTGTCCTGCCCGCAGAAACCTCCCGGGTGGAACGGGAAGAAGATCTCTACCGCCTCATGTCTGAAGCCCTGTTGCTTTGCTCAGGCCACGCACTGGATGCGGGTCAGCTGCTGCTGATCCGCATCCAGGACCGGCGCATCGCCGATGTGCACCTGTCTGCCGGTTTCCGTCTGCCGCCGCGCTCGCGGGCCAGCCTGGCTGGTCTGCTCGGCCGTTCCGGTCACCGCCACGATGAGACCTTCCCGGGGGACAATTTCTTCCCTGGTGACAGCTTCTTCCCGGGCGACAGCTTTTTCCCCGGGGACAATTTCTTCCCGGGCGACAACTTCTTCCCGGGCGACAATTTCGAGCCCGGAGCCCCGCTTTCCGCCGAACTGCGCGAAGCCATCCTGCGCGGCCGCTCCAGCGGCATTGCCCGCATCGCAGAACAGGGGGTGCGGCAGGCCCGGATGGAGAACGGCCTGATCATTTCCGTCATCGATATCGGCAGCGGCCTGCCTTCGCGGATGGTCATGCTGCCCCTGCGGTCGCGCCGCTGATCGCACAGAAAAGGAGTGTGAAACAATGATCCTGCCTGCTCTCACGGCATCCCTGCTTGTGCAGGCGACGCCTGACCTCACCGCTCAGCCCGATTATCGCGCCACTGCGCAGATCTCGATCGAGGGAGAAACCCATGAACTGGAGGTTCGCGCCTCCGGTTCACAATCCCGCATGACCTTGCCGCAGGCGCTGTCAGGCGCCCCGTATGCCCATGTCATGCTGTGGGACTTCGACACCGGGGAAGTCGCCATTTTCCCGGTCGGGCGCGATGTGCCGGAAGCGTCGCGCATCATTCTGCATATGACCCCTGAGCGCACACCGATGGCCGGGGTTTCCTTCCGTCAGCCTGTCAGAACAAGCCGGGGCGAAACCGTCCAGATTGCCGGCGAGACCTGTACCGACCACGTCCAGGAAACACAGAACACCTATGGCGAGATCGTGCGGTCGGCGGCCTGTTTCACCGACGACGGCATCCTGCTGCGCCAGGCCGTGGATGGCCGGCCCCTGTATCTGGTCACGTCTGTGCAACGGGCACAGCAGTCGCCTGCCCTTTTCGAAACTCCGCAGGGCTATCATGAGATGGGTATGGGCGATCCTTCCGGCGCAGCCGCCGGGGAAGATTCCAACCCCTTCGTCAATACCCTGGGCCACTATGGCGACCAGGTTCGCGACCAGGCTGACCGCCGCACCGGCGAGGAAATCGAAGAACGCACCCGCAACGCGCTGAACCGCTTGTTCGGCAATTGATCCCGACTGCCCTCATCGCAAACAAGGACTTCTCATGATGCAGTTTCGTCAAGGCATTCTGCCCGCAATTCTGGCGGGCGCCTCGGTTCCGGCGGTCGCGGCCTGTCAGCAAGAGACGCCGGCCGATCCGCTGCCTGCGGCCACCATACAAGTGACCTACTACGCCCACGAGACCGAAGACGGCATTTGCCAACCGCGTGGCGTTGCCCGGGTCAATGTGAGCGATACCGACCTCTATGCCGTCTATGGGTCCGTCGAGTATACCGACATTCATAGCGGCGGGACGACACGTCTTCCACTGCAACATGTGTTCTACGGCTATGATTCAGACGGCATCGGCGTGTCGGAAGTGCGTACCGGAATCAACACCGATACGGCCTGCGAAGACCTGCGTATCGACCATGTCGTCGATCACTGCCAGCTGAATGCAACCCGTCCGGCTGAGGAGTCCTGTCCCCGCATTGAGTTGTCGGGGGAAGGCTTTGCCGGCCTCGCCATGCAAGAGGACAATTCCCGGCCCGCAGCCCCGGACACCGAAGGCTGACTCGGCTTCACCCGCCCCGCCTCTGGCATCACTATGTCATCTTCGCGCTATGCCTGACACCGCGCCTTGAAAAATCAGCCGATCAGTTCGCTCTCGCGCGCACGCAAGATCGCCTGGTCACCGGCATGTCGGGCGCGGGTCAGGGGGTAGTTGTGAAGCAGCGCGATGCAGATGACGAAGATCAGGGCCGGTGTGATCGTGTTGACGGCGATCAGTCCGAGAGGTGCTGTCAGACAAAGCCGGACTGGTCTCGAAAGGCCAGGGTCGAGGCTGATTCAGGCCGCCAGTTGACGCCATTCGTCGAGGCGGTGGCGCGGTTTTCCTTGAAGTCGGATCGTGAGTAGTGGTGGCGTTCGAGGTTGAAGTGATTGTAGATCGACGATTGGACAGTAGCGAACTTTTGTAGACTTCGTGATCGCCGAAATCGCGCCATGATTTTCTCGCGCCGACGTAAGGGCTGGTGGGAAATTTCAGCTCGGTTATTCAGCCACCTCCCCCGTCTCTTGGCGGTTTGCATTTCCGAGCTTCCGAAGCGCAGCTTTG
>Ga0070728_10003503_pt1 | contig 17279 bp, 12 predicted proteins | sample tdDd471_FD_66723 | JGI IMG/M metagenome (GOLD analysis project Ga0070728, IMG submission 66723) | Marine sediment microbial communities from the Atlantic coast under amendment with organic carbon and nitrate - tdDd47.1 | ecosystem: Environmental > Aquatic > Marine > Coastal > Sediment | place... | reverse complement strand
CCGACTGCTCGAACTGCCATGACGCGAGCGACGGCAGTCTGCTCAGCAGCGCGGTAGGCAAGGACTTCACTATTGGTGGCAACTGCGAGACCTGCCATACGGATAGCTGGGAAGCCACCCATAATACGACCAATACCCCGGATCACAGCATTCTGGTCCGGGTTGATGCGACGAGTTGCGGCGACTGTCACAGCGATCCACCGCCGTTGACTGACAATGGTGATCCGAAGGTGCACAATACCTGCGGCAGCTGTCATAATACCGACGGCAGCACCAGAAGCCTGGCGATTGGTCAGAGCCTGATCACCGGTGGCGACTGCCTGAGCTGTCATGCCGATACTTTTGACACCACCCATTCAGGACATGTCCATACTGTTGCAGAAGGCTCCGGCGATCTCTCCTTTGACGCCCCGGGAACGCCCTGCAGCGACTGTCACGTGGTTTCGACCTGGACCGAGATCGAGGGCATAGAGCACAACGTTGCCACCAACGGCGCCGGCTCCTGCTCCACCTGCCACAACAGCCCACGGCAGGAAGTGATTGATGCTATCGCCCTGGGTGCCGACCCGACTAACTGTCTTGACTGTCATTCGAACAAGAACCTGGCCGTGCACGGCAGTATCGATCATGTGGCCTCCACTGACGTGACCCTGGCCACGGCCTGTGACGGTTGTCACGATCCGGGTGGTGCCGCCAATGCGACGGTCGATGTCACGCATAGTGCGAACTGCACCCTCTGCCATACGACCGTTCCGGCCTTGCAGCCGGGTGTTCCGGCAGGTCCCGCCGACTGCGCCACCTGCCACTCGGCGGCCTGGAATGTCACCCACCTATCAGTGACTCCGGACCACAGCAGCCTGGTGACCACGACCGGTACGGATAACTGTGCCAGCTGTCATGCCGACGTGCTGATCGATGCGACCACTCACCTGTCCAACTGCTCGAACTGCCATAACGGCGACGGCAGCCTGGTGACGATGTATGGGACCAACAACCAGAACTTCCTCGACGGCGGCAACTGCCAGACCTGTCATACCCTGGGTTGGGAGAGTACGCACTTCGACAACAACAACGGCACCACCACGCACAACGCGCTGGTCCAGGTCGGTACGACCAGCTGCGGCAGCTGTCACAGCGATCCGCCGCTGTTGACCGACAACGCTGACGCCAAAGTGCATAGCGCCTGTAGTAACTGTCACAACGCCAACGGCAGCCTGATCGTCCCCATTGTGGGTTTGAATTTCATCACCGGCGGCGACTGTACCACCTGTCACGGTAGTAACTGGGGCACGCTGCACGGCACGGCTCCGGATCACGGCAGCCTGGTGACCACGACCGGTACCGACAATTGTGCCAGCTGTCATGCCGACGCCCTGATCGATATCTCAACGCACCAGACCGACTGTTCGGATTGCCATAGTACAGCCGACGGCAGCCTGCTCAGCAGCGCGGCAGGCAAGGACTTCATCACCGGCGGCAACTGCGAGACCTGTCACACCTCCGGTTGGGGGACTACGCATACCACCAACACCCCGGACCACACTTCTCTGGTTCAGGTGGCCGCGACCGACTGTTCGAGCTGCCACGACAACACCCTGGTCAGCGCCGCTGCGGAGACGCACCTGGAGAACTGTTCGAACTGCCATAGCACCAACGGCACCTTGCAAAGCAGCGCAGTGGGCAAGGACTTCACCGCCGGCGGCGACTGCACCACCTGTCACGGCACTGACTGGGGCGGGCTGCACACTACCGCCCCTGACCATACAGGGATCGTCACCGTCGCCAGTACCAGTTGCGCGAGCTGTCACGACGATACCTTGATCAGCGCCTCTGCCAAGACCCACGATGCCTGCACCAGCTGCCATGCCGCCGTGACTGGTGACCTGGTCAGCCTGGCCATTGGCCAGTCGGCTCCCGGCGATTGCACCGACTGCCATACAGGCTCCTGGAACGCAACCCATAACGGCCACAGCCATACAGTTGAACTGGGCGCCGGAGATCTGTCCAGTGGGGCTTCCTGCGGCGTTTGCCATGTCGTGGCGACCTGGGGCCAGATTAACGGCACCGAGCATAACGTGGCCACCAACGGGCCCAGTTCCTGTGCCACCTGTCATAACAGCCCGAGACAGGAAGTGATCGACGCCATCGCCCTGGGCAGCAACCCGACCAACTGCCTGGATTGCCATGCTGGTAACGCGGCGTCTCACGGCAGTGTCGATCATGTTGCTACCGGTTATGTGACCCTGGCAAGCCCGTGCAACGATTGTCACAACCCGGGCAGTGCCGAGAATGCAACGGTTGATGTCACCCACGGCGGCGATTGCAGCCTCTGCCATACGACTGTTCCAGCCCTGCAGCCGGGTGTCCCGGCCGACGGCGGCACCTGCGCCACCTGTCATACCGGCGACGTGCAAACCGCGCATCCCGACTGCACCGCCTGCCACGGCGAACCGCCGTCAGGCAGCACCGCTCCGAACAGGGACCGGGCCCACTCCGAGCACGACGTGCTGGGCTACGGTTCGGTCACCCCGAGCTGTAACGCTTGCCACAACAGCGCGACGCATTACAACGGCAGCACCCAGGTGAGTATCCCGTCCAGCTTTGACGATAAAGACTTTGGTTCGCCAAGCTTCAACGGCAGCACCTGCTCCAATACCCGTTGTCACGGCGGGCGGACCACGCCTTCCTGGTCCACCGGCTCGCTCAATGTCAACACGCAGTGTAGCTCTTGTCATAACAACCGTGATAGGGGCTCGAACCAGTACAACGATTATGGTCAAACAGATGATCTGCATGATAAACATGTGAGGGGAGAAGGTTTCGCCTGTACGGAGTGCCATAGCGTCACCAAACTGGCGAACGGAAGCAACGGAAATACGCACTTCAGCAACTTGCAAACCACTACGTTCGAACTGTCACCCGGGCTGACTGTCGGTGGCTCTGATACAGCCGTCGGCAACACCTGGAACAACAGTTCGAATACATGCAGCAATTTAAGTTGTCATGGCGAGAATCATGGTAGTGGAGATGAGTGGTTCAAGTATTAGTCAGTGGAACCACTAATAGTAACGATTGACGGCCTTCAAAACGAAGGCCGTCAACCCCAAAAACCGGGTAGCGACTAAATTTTCAACAGTGAGCCTGCAACACTGCGGTGCAATAATTCAGGTTAATTCAACAGTAGGCTTTGCATAAGGGATAAAAGAAAGGCCTTTGCCGATTTAACGGCAAAGGCCTTTTCTCTTTGATGATTGGTGCGGGTCAGTGGCGCGTATGGCACTTGGCGCAAGGGAAGGTGTCAATGTCCTGATCATTGAACTTGCACTCCTCGCACGACATGTCCAATTCTCCCCATACTGGTCTGGTGAAATTCGGAGTCTCTGTGGAGATTTTGCTCTTGTTAGTTTTTTTAATAAGGTCTTTCTGCATGATTCTCTCCTTTCTGTAAATAATTACATCACATAAGGTACATAATAGCCGAAGTCACTAAATTATCAAGCTTTTTCTATTTTATTAAGTGGTGCTGAACAAATTGAGGGGTTTTCTGGCAGTTATCTACTTAAACTAAAAAAACAACCATATTACAGGGGGTTAAATTTGGATAAGGGAGAATTGGTCAAAAATAAAATCAGCCGCCGAGGTAGGCTTTTTTGACTTCAGGATTGCCGAGCAATTCTTCACTGGTGCCTTCGGCAACAATATTGCCAGTATCAAGAACATAGCCTCGGTGGGCTAAGTGGAGGGCCAGGTTTGCATTTTGCTCAACTAGAAGAATGGTCATCCCTTCTTCATTCAACTGCTTGAGCTTACGGAACAACTCGTACTTTAGCACAGGTGCCAGACCCATCGAAGGCTCATCCAAAAGCAGAATTTTGCAGCCGGTCATCAACGCCCGGCCAACCGCCAACATCTGCTGTTCGCCACCGGAGAGTGACTCGCTGCGTTGGTTGCGGCGCTCCTTAAGGCGCGGAAATAGATCGAAGATCCGCTCGTATTCGGCATCAAGATCGGCACCCTTGGCGCGGGAGTAGGTGGCAATCTTTAAATTTTCCATGACCGACAGGTTGCCGAAGATCCGCCGTCCTTCCGGAGATAGGGCGAGATGCATCTTTTTCACTACATCGCTCGGCCTGGCCTTGAGGATCGATTCGCCCATAAACTTAATATCACCGCCGACAACGCGTGGGGCTTCAGGCGGTGGTAGCCGGGTGATGGAGTAGAGGCTGGTGGTCTTGCCGGCGCCGTTGGCGCCGATCAGGGTGACGATCTCGCCCTCGTTAACATGAAAGCTGATCCCGTGCAGCGCCTGGATATTGCCGTATTTGACTTCAAGATTTTCAACTTGCAGCAGCATCAGATTACATCATCTCCCAGATATGCGGTGATAACCGCGGGATGGTTGCGAATTTCTTCCGGTGTGCCTTCGGCGATCGTCTGGCCGAAGTCGATGACCTTGATATGGCTGCAAAGCTCCATGACCACATCCATGTGGTGTTCGATCATCCAGATGCTGACATCGAAGTTATCGTATATCCAGCGTATCAGCCGGATCAGATCTTTGACATCATGCGAGTTGAGGCCGGCGGCTGGCTCGTCGAGCAGCAGCAGCTTCGGATGGGTCGACAACGCGCGGGCGATCTCCAACTTGCGCTGGGTGCCGTAGGGTAAATTCTTTGGGAACTCATCAGCAAAGCGTTTCAGGTCGAACACTTCGAGCAGTTCGTTCGCTTCCTCAGAGATCTGGGTTTCACGCTGCTTGTAACGTTTGGTGCGGAATACGCTGCTGAAGAAACCATAGTCGAGCCAGTAGTGCTGGGCGACGCAGATGTTGTCGAGCACCGTCATATCGTTCCAGAGGCGGATGTTCTGGAAGGTGCGGGCAATGCCGAGTGCGGTAACTTTATGCGGTTTGAAGCCAGCCGTCGGTTTGCCGCCAACCAGAATTTCTCCCTCGGTCGGCTGGTAGAAGCCGCTGACCAGGTTGAAGATGGTGGTCTTGCCGGCGCCGTTGGGGCCGATCAATCCGGTCAGTTTTCCCGGCATCAATTTGACATTAAAATCGTCAACCGCGGTCAAACCACCGAAGCGTTGCGTCAGTCCGTTGATTTCGATGACCGGCGCATTATCTGTCTGTACTTGTGTCCGTGCCATTATTTAAACCTGTAAAATTTCTTCAACTTGGGGAAGACATCTCCCAATTCCCGGTTGCCCATGATTCCTTCGGGACGAAACTGCATGACAATGATCAGCATCAGCGGGATCATGACCCATTTAATGACACCTGCCGAGGGTTCCCAGTCGGGAAACATAAAGGTGACAGGTGAGAGCAGGCCGTCGATGATCGCCTGGGAGCGGAGCACTTCCAGCAAACCGGTGAAGATGATGGCGGAAATGACAGCGCCAGACAGTGACCCCATGCCGCCAAGATAGACCATGACCAACGCCTCGGTCGATTTGAGAATGTTGAAGGACTGCGGATTTACGTAGCCGATTATGTGTGCGTAAAGTCCACCAGCGCAGCCTGCCAGCCCGGCAGCGACCATAAAGTTAATGATTTTGATTTTGTTGGTGTTGACGCTCATGATCTCGGCCGCCACCTCGTCCTGGCTGATGGCGTTGACACCTTTGCCGTATGTGGAGGAGATGAAGCGCCGGATCACCCAGACCGTGAAGATGGTGAAATTGATGACCCAGAAAAGCATCCATGGACCATCGAAGATGTCGATCATCGCCCATGTAGTATCCTTCATCCCCTGAAAACCGCGCGAACCGCCGACGAAGTCCAGGTTCTCTATGGCCGAGATGATCATGTAGTTGACGGCAATGGAAATGATCGCCAGATAGTCGTCGCGGGTCTTGAAGGATGGTACCGACACCAACAACGAGGAGACGGCAGCCACCGCCCCACCGATCAGCAGGATGATGGGGAAAACTATCAGTACTGAGGCAGCCGGCAGCAGCGGTTCGCCAAATTTAGTGCCGAAACAGAACACCGACAGGATCGACGAAATATAGGCACCTATGCACATGAAGGCCGCGTGGCCACAGGTAAATTCGCCCATGTTGCCGTTGACCAGGTTCAGGCTGGTGGACATCATGATGTTGATGCCTATGGTCATGATGACAATTTGGATGTAGCCGTCGATGATGCCGAAATGAGCGGCGAACAGTAGCCCGATAGCGAAGACGACCAGCAGCATGTTGAGAGAGTATTTTTTCATAGCTTTATCTCCCAGCCTATATCTTGGTCGACTGAGGAATGCCGAACAGCCCGGAGGGCTTTATCCACAGAATCAGCAGCAGGATGGTGAAGGCGAACAGGTCTCGGTAGGTCGAGGGGAATACCGATACCACGCCGACCTCGATAAAGCCGAGCAGGAAGCCGCCAACAAACGCCCCCTTGATGTCACCGATGCCGCCAACCACTGCGGCGATAAAAGCCTTCCAGCCGATCAGCATCCCCATAAACGGCTCCAGAACCGGATAGCTCATGGCGAACAGCAGCCCGGCCAGACCGGCAAACCCTGAGCCGAGCACAAAGGTGACGACGATGATGTTGTCGACGGGAATGCCCATCAGCGGGATGGCAAACTTGTCATATGAGATGGCGCGCATCGCCATCCCGACCCGTGTACGGGTCACCACCCACTGTAGGAACAGGAAAACCAGAATAGCGGTCACAACCACCATCACCTTTAGGTTGGTCAGGGTGATGCCGCCAATATTCCAAATCTGTTTTTCAACCAGTTCGGGAAACTTCAAACGGCTTGCGCCAAGCATGGCCAGGTTCGAGTACTCAAGGACCAGACCGCACATCAGCGCAGTGATGACCACGTAGAGCCGGTGTGCGCCTTTGCGCCGCAGGGGCCGGTAGGCGATCCGCTCCAGGGTCACGCCGACGAACGAGGTCAGAACCATGGTTAGGGGCACAGTGATGACGAAGGCTATCATCGGGGAGAGTCCGGCGATCGGGCCGATAAGGAAACTGGCTATGAAAAAGGAGATGTAGGCTCCGACCATGAAGATATCGCCATGGGCGAAGTTGATCAGGCGTAGAACCCCGTAAACCAGAGTGTAACCCAGGGCAATGAGAGCATAAAAGCTCCCCCATTGCAGGGCGTTCAAAATATTTTGAATAATGAAATCCACTAGACATTGCTTCCTTAAAATAATTATTTTGGGTGTTGCAAAGCTTGCTAGCTGCGCAGTTGTTTTTCTTCAGCGCCCTACTTTAATCTTTTTTTGTGAATGCATCAATCGTTGATTTTCTGGTCTTTGATTATCACCTCGGGTTTGGACAAAAAAGGACGGGGGTCCGTGGATCCCCGTCCTTTTTTCTGCTTAATGTGTTTTGTTTGCTACGGGCAGACAGACTCTTCAAAGACAAAGGTGCCTTCTTCGGAGACTTTAACCACGACAGCGCACTTGATCGGGTCGCCCTGCTCATTAAACTTGGACGAGCCGGTGACGCCGTCAAACGATTTGATGGCGGCCAGACCATCACGGATGGCTTTGCGCATTTTGCGCGGGTTGGAGTCGACCATGCCAGCGTTCTTGATCCCTTCTACCATCAGACCAATGGAATCCCAGGTCAGGGCTGCGTAGTCAGCCGGCTCTTCGCCGTACTTTTCGGTGTAGCGGTCGATAAAGACCTTGGTCGCGCCCTTGGCTCCGGCTGCAGCGTAATGAGTTGAGAAGTACTGGCCGTTGCACTGCTCACCGCAGAGTTTGACCAGATCCGGGGTGCCCCAGGAGTCGGAACCCATGAAGGGACCCTTGTAGCCGAGGTCTCGCGCCTGCGGAATAATCAGGGCGACCTGGTTGTAGTTTTCCGGCACAAAGATGAAGTCCGGCTTGGCAGCGATGATGGTGGTCAGCTGGGCGGAGAAATCCTGGTCCTTGGTGCCATTCGACTCGTAGGCGACGACCGGGCCGAGCCCCTTGGCTTCCCAGGCAGCTTTAAATACTTCTGCCAAACCGACAGAATAGTCGTTGGCGACGTCGAAGAGTACTGCTGCGGTCTTGGCACCGAACTTCTTGGCCGCAAAATCGGCGATTACTGGTCCCTGAAAGGGATCGAGGAAGGCAGCGCGGAAAACCCAGGGACGGTCCAGTGTGGTATTAGGATTGGTCGACCAGGGGCTGATCATCGGCACCCGGTTTTCGTTCGCTGTCCCGCCGCCAGGCACGGCCTGCTTGGAGGAGTTGGGACCGATAATCGCCACGACCTGTTCCTGCTCGATCAGTTTGAGGGCAGCGTTGACTGCCGAGTCGGCCTTGGCCTCGTTGTCCATGTAGATGAACTCAAGCATGTACTTCTTGCCGCCGACCTCGAGGCCGCCGGCGCCGTTGATATCGGCGAGGTACATTTCAGCAGCGTTTTTGGAGCCTTCGCCAACTTCCGGGATGTCTCCGGTCATCGGGATGTTGAAGCCGATTTTGATGGTGTCGGCTGCGATCGCTGGGGTCGCGAACAGGGCGACCAGGGCCAGAACTACGAGAAATTTCAGGTTTTTCATCTGTCTCCTCCATTGGGTTGATTTGAGCAACAAGCACCTATTTACCACGAAACGTGGAACGACGATGATACAGTCTATATTTGCCTTGTAAAACCAGACGTTTAAGTACAACAGCCTGAAGCCGGTTTGTCAAGCTCCACGGATTATTTTGTTGTGTCGGGATTAATTTTTTACATTAGCGCCCCTGGTTGCCTGTGGTCAGGCGCAACCCAGGCGGGAGTCCCCCTCACAAGTTCTTGGTAAAAGCTCTTCATCAATAAGTGATTTTGGCAAATGGTGATTGGATCGAAGCCTGGAGAGCATCATCCAGAGTCATGATGCCCTGGGCCTCCAGAAGTGGGATCAGTTTCAGTAACACTTCCGCAGTGACCAGGGCGTCACCGAGCGCCGTATGACGGCCGACGATTGTGATGTTGAAACGTTCGGCTATGGCATCGAGTGAGTGCCCTTCCAGGTTCGGATGTACCACGGATGACAACAGCAGCGTATCGAGGACCGGGTTGTCAAAATGCAGTCTGATGGCATCTTCTTTGAGCTGCAGAAACCGCATGTCGAATGCTGCGTTGTGGGCCACCAGAACCGAATCCGTCACAAAAGCGTGGAATTTCGGCAGGACTTCCGTGATGACCGGTTGTGACGGCAACAGGTCCGGGTCAATGCCGTGAATTTCCACCGAAGATTTCGGTACAGCACGCTGTGGATTGACCAGCTGATCGATGGTTTCGTTATGCAAAAGCCGGTTATTGAGGATGCGAACCGCGCCGAGTTGAATGATCTCGTCTCCCTCGGAGGGGTTCAGGCCGGTTGTTTCAGTATCGAAAGCCACGTACGTAAGGTTGCGTAGCGCGACCCCGCCCAAGGCTTCCTGGCCAGGCTGATGAAAGAGGTCGAATTCAAACGAGACCGGTCGGGGGGCGATCGAAGATTGCAAGTCTGCGGTTTCCTCGACGAGGGCTGTCGGCAGGGTTATCTCGGTGCCATCGCAGAATGTCTGGTCGGTCTTGCAAATGGTCACAGTCCCGTCGTGCTTGTCGATGATCGCTCCCGGAGAGTCGCCGGCTCCGGTGCTGTCCATGAAAAGAGGCACTGTCAGCCAATCACGGATCGACTGGCTTGGCACCCTCTGGTCTGCCCATTGCATTACGAGCTTTGCATAAGAGTCGTCAGCCTGTGTAATACGCAGCGATATCGAAGAGATGCCGTGCTCAGCCTTGAGCAATCCGACCAGGGTCGTGATGGCCTGGAGGATCGCATAGCTATCTATCTTAAGCCAGATATGTCGATCGACACCGGACTCGGTCTCTATGGCGAAGCGTTCCAGGAGGTTGCTGGCAACCAGTGCCAAAAGCGTATCGGCCAGGACGTTTTCACGGTTGCCATAGGCTTGCCGGTGCTCGCTGTAGAGCTGCCTGGCCATGGCCAGATATTCTTCGAGGTCGCTGGAGACCTGGTCGATCGCCTGCCGGTGCCGTTCGCAGTCATCACCACTGGCCCGAACGTCTTGGGCTGTGGTGATTCTCCGGTGAAGTTTACCGAGAGAATTCTGCACCGCATCAATCATCCTCTGCAACATTCTGTCCCGCTCACTGTCGGCATCGATTTCACCGGTAATATCTTCCAGGGAAAGGACGAAACCGGTAATTTTACGGATTTCCTCACCGTTGCTGGTGACCGGGGCCATGTTGACCCTGATGAACCTGTCACCACACAGTTTGGTCATCAGGCCATGTGCCGGCTTGACCTGGCCCTGTTCAAAGGCGTGATTCATCACTTCCAGGGTGTGGACCAGGGGGTCTCTCTCAAGCGTGCCGAAGACAGACCTGCCGAGACCGATAGTGCTGCCGCCATCCTGGTTGTTGCCGGATTTCAGCATCTCCTGAGCCTGGTTGTTGAACAGCATGATTCTGCCGTCCAGATTGCAGACCACAACCCCGTAGGGAAGTTCCGACATCAATGCGGCCAGGCGGTTGCGTTCTTCCTTGAGAGCGAGATTCGACTGACCGATTTTAATGTCCACCTTACTCTGCAACGTCTGGAAGGCATCAGCAGATTCGTTGATCATGTTGGCCAGCGTGATCAGTTCACGAGCCCCTTCAGGTGTGATCCGGTAGTCCGGGTTGGCGGCGGTGATCAGGCGGGTCTGTTCGGCCATGCGTAATACAGGGATGATGTAATAACGAAAGAGCAGGCTGACCATGGTGCAGATGAATGCGACCAGGATAAGTGAGCCGATAAATGGAAAGGGCAGCAGTTTGTTGAAGAGTGTTTCGACCATGGCCTGTTCTTCAGGGGCCAGATGCACAAAGGACGCGGCGAAGCTGCCGAATATGACGGTAAAAATGACCGTAATGATGCCGGTCAGAAAGATCCAGTATTTGACGGCGGGTGACAGTCGGTCACCGAGGCTTTTCTGCAAAATCGCTCTCCGGGGCGCAGATGCGCATGAGGTTCCTAAGATATTAGGCTGTTCTTCGGTCAGGTTCAACCAGAGGAGGCAATTATTTGTATTTTTGGCCGATGGCTGACAGCCTCCTTGAGGATGGCTTCCAGCGCCTTCGCCTCCATGTCGGGGTTGTAGGATGGGTCGGGCCGGTATAACTGCTGCCGATACTTCTTTTCGAGAAGCCGGGTTGCATGGCGGAGACAGTCCTTGTCATTGTCGTACAATAAACCATTGACGTCGTGCTGGACCAGCGCGGCATTCCCCGGGTTGTTCCTGGCCAGAATCGGGATTCCAAGAGTTGCTGCTTCGAGCAGGCTGTTGGCAAGACCTTCGGAAATCGAATTGTTGATGATCACGTCGGCACTGCGCATGGCCCCTGCCATGGCCTCCGGCGGGATGACGCCGAGGTAACTGGCCCACGGACGTGTTTCAACCTCTGCCCGGAACCTTCTGCCGTAATCTTCGTCGAGGACAGGGCCGCAGAACGCAAGATGAAAGGGCTCCCCTTTGGCGCCGAGTTGATCAAATATCTGCAAAAGCCCGATCGTTCCCTTGACAGGGCGCAGTCCGGCGGGCATCAGGAACAAGGGCCGCTCTTGCAAAACGCCAAGGGTTGCACGCAAATGGAAGATTTCATGGCCGAGGATGACTCCCGGTGGAACTGTCTTCAGCCTGGAGACCAGTGTCGGCCGATTCCGGGACAACGCGGTGGCAATGATCGGATTCTGGAGAATGATGAATGCCGCCTGTTCGATGACCGCCTGAATGATGTCGCTCTGCTGCGGGTCATCAAGTCCGTGATTGACGTCGGTACCGGTCAGCATAACCACTGTAGGAATCATCCGCTCTCGCATATTTTCCAGCCATGGTTTGCCGGAGCGGTAGGCGTGCAGCAACAGGGCGACGTCTGGAGCGAAATCAATCACCTTGCCCTGAAATGATGTTTCTCCCTGCAGTTTGATCTCGAGGGTTATGACCCGGTGGCCGATTTTTTCGAGCCCCTGCTGAATCCTTCGAGCAGTCACCCAGTTGCCGCTGGCATGGTCTTGTTGCGGGACAACGATCAGGATACGCATGGCAGCTCTCCGAAGGTGCACAGCCGGATGGCGCGGCGGTTTATAACGTCTTTCGCCTCGGCGGAGCAGAGGGCCTGCACTTCCACCAGGCGTTGTTCCCCTTCAAATGCACGACCCTGCGGATGAGGGTAGCCGGGGTGGGTCATCAGCTCCCAGTACCCTTCCGGTAGCTTCTCGAGGAGCATGCAGAGGCCAGCTGTGTCGAGGCTGTGCAATTGCGGCAACCCCCATAAGCCATCGGGAGTCCTGATGACGGAGGCTCTGATAACCTTCCTGGCTTTTTGCCCAAGACCGTGAAACAGGCTCAAGTCTTCGGCCAGTTCCCCTGGGTTTTCTGCACCAGAAGGCTCTTCCGGACAGAATGAACGCATGGCGTCGAGATCATACTCACGGGCCAGATCTATGACCATTTCGATCAGGGCCGGGTAACTATGGCAATGTTGGTGCCCATCGATATGTCCCGGGTTCAGACCTGTCTCTATGATTTTCTCGATCTGAGCAGAAAATTCCCTGCGGATTCCGGCGAGGTCGTGGTCGTTGCCTAGCAGGTAGCAGCGAAGCCGTCGCTTTCCAGGCAGCTTGTTGTCCTGATCGGTCAGCCCTTTGATAGGTCCGGTCAGGGTGACCCCGTCGGACAGGTTGAGGTGGATCCCGACCGGTATTCCGATGGCACTCGCCTGCACGGTGGCTGTCGCAAAGGAAGGCCCGTTGGCGAGCATGGTCGAACTGGTTACAATCCCGTGTTCAAAAGCTTCGATGATGCCACGGTCACGGTCAGGATTGATGCCAAGGTCGTCGGCATTGATAATCAGGGAGATCATGAAAATCATAGTAATGCAGGAGGGCTCCCTCTGCAATAAATGACGTGGAAAAACGTCGAGTCACAGAGTTGATAGGCAATATTACGGCGGTTCCGATGATCTAAGTTGCGCGGGGTTTTATCTTGGTGAATGACCGCCGGGCAAGATAAAATGCGAGCCTATGCCAACAAAGGATCAAAATTCTCGACATACTGCGCAGAAGATGCATTACGGTTGGGTTATCGTAATGGTCGGGACGCTGGTGATTTTCGCCTGCCTGGGTTTGGCCCGTTTTGCCTTCGGCATGCTGCTGCCGTCGATGAGCGACGGGTTGAGGATGACATACGATGAAATGGGTTTTCTGGGGACCGGAAATTTTGCCGGCTACCTGGTGGCCGTGGCTCTGGCCCCATTCCTGCTGCACCGGTTCACCCCGCGCCAGATGATTACCTCCGGCCTGTTCCTGATTGCTGTGTGCATGTTGGGCATTGCTGCAGGGGACAGTTACCTGCTGATCCTGCTGCTCTATACGCTGGTCGGTATCGGCAGCGGCTTCGCCAATATCCCGGTCATGGTTCTGGTCTCCTTCTGGTTCCGTAGGGAAAAGCGTGGTCGCGCGGCAGGGTTGATTGTGGTCGGCAGCGGTTTCGCGATTATCTTTTCCGGATTCGTCATCCCGGTTCTCAACCAGAGCTTTGGCCAGCATGGCTGGCGGGTTGGATGGATGCTGCTGGGTCTGATCGTGACCATGGTGGCGGTGGTGGCTGCAGTGCTGGTTCGTAACGACCCCGCAGAAAAAGGGTTGTCTCCGATAGGCATGATCAAAGACACCGAATATGACCCATCGACCAGCAGGGGCAGCTTCAGCCCGCTGAGTATCCTGACCCATCTGGGTGGGCTCTATTTCATATTCGGCGCAACATACGTGATTTACGGCACCTTTATCGTCACAACTATGGTCGAAGAATACGCCTATGCCGAGGTCAGCGCGGGAGCCTTCTGGTCCTGGGTCGGTTTCTTCAGCCTCTTCTCAGGCACCCTGTTCGGCCTGCTTTCAGACAAGATGGGACGGAAGGGCGGCCTGATGACGGTCTTTACCGTGCAGACTCTAGCGTACCTGCTGGCGGGCTCCCGGATGGGGACAATGGCGCTGTTCGGATCAGTGGTGCTGTACGGTGTCGCGGTGTTTGCCATACCGGCCATCATGGCTGCTGCGGTCGGTGACTATCTTGGCAAGGCGAGAGCTGCCGCCGCTTTTTCCATCATCACATTCTGTTTCGCTATCGGCCAGACAATCGGTCCGGCGATCGCCGGCATGATTGCCGAGTCAACGGGAACTTTTACCGGCACTTACCTAGCGTCTGCATTATTGACAGCGGTTGCGGTGGTCTGGGCAAGGTTTTTGCCGGAGCCGCATCAGGGCTCCTAATCTCGTCTCCTGCATGCAAGGGCTTGCCGATTCAGCATAAAAAAAGGGGCCTTATAGCTTCAAGACCCCGGAGGCAACTTTTTAGTCGGCTGGAAATTCGGAGACTCGTTCGGTAAATTCTGTCTCTCAACGAACTTCAAGCTTTATTTATGGTTGCACTCTAAAGGACGGGACGTGAAGGGAATGTGGAATATATGTGAAAAAAACGTGAAAAGTTATTTTTTGAAAGAAACTTTGAAACAGCATCCGTTTGGATGATTGTCGCTGACAGAAACCGCCCACTGCTCCTTCTGGCAGATCCGCTGGACCAGGGACAGGCCCAGGCCCAAACCATGCTGGTTGCCCGATTTCCCGCGATAGAATGGCTTGAAGATAGATTCCTTGTCGGTCTTGGAAATCCCCGGGCCTGTATCACAGACCGTGAAGCCTGTGGGCCTTGCGACCAGGGTTATACCACCCTCGACAGTATGGTAAATTGCATTGCGCACCAGGTTGTTGATGACGGTGCGCAGCATGGGCACCGGGAACAACTTGGCCTGCGCACCGTTTGGCCTTGTCTCGTCCTTGACTGTAAAAGTGATCCCTTTTGCTGAGGCCTGCTGTTGCCATCTTGTTAGATTGCGGTTGACGATGTTCGAAAGACTCGCGTTTTCCTGCTCGGTGTCCTTGCCACGAGCCAGAGTCAGAAACGCATCGACCAGTTCCTGAATTTCATTGGCCGCCTTGCTGATCGTGTCAATTCGCTGCCGGGAATAGTTGTCCAGTTGGTCTTTCGCAATCAGCAGGTCGCAGGAACTTTTGATAACCATGAGCGGAGTTCGCAGCTCATGACTGACATCGCTGGTGAACAGACTTTCCCGGAGCAAAGATTCTTGCAGCATGCTGATGGTTCGGTCAAAGGCCTGGGCCAGTCGGCCCACTTCATCGTTGGTGTACTCGATGGAGAGTGGTGGTGCGTCAAGTAGGAGCGGCTCACGGTTATGGACCTGATGTGTCAGCCGCTGCACGGGCGCGATAATCCTTCTGACCATCATGATGCCGAGGATCAGCGAGGCGGCGATGCTCAAGAAAAACCCTGCAATCACTGTCAGCTCGAGCAGGTTCTCGTGTCGTCGGACAGTGGTCTGCTCTTGCACCAGGTAGAAGGGTCTCTCCTGTTCTTTTTTGATCATCACATGGAAGGATGTCTCTTCGTCTTCAACCTTGTAAAAGCCGGGCTCAAGATCTTGCAGATAATAAGGGAGGTCTTCCGTCCCGCTGTAGAACTGGGTGCCGAGGCCGAGATTGGGCATTTCTCCTTGCTCGAGATCATCAACGATGTCTGGGAATTTCCTGTTAAGTTCAGCGGTCATCAGGTCTTCCTCGACGATATCGATTGCGGCCATGATGCCGAAACTGAAGAGACCGCTGACCACAGCGGTCAGGACCACAAAGGAAAAAATAATTCTCTGAGTCAGGGGGGATTTAAATTCCATCGTCTGCGGCCTTCAGGCAGTAGCCGATTCCGTGCACCGTATGCAACAGGGGGGAGCTGAAAGGCTTGTCAATCGTCTGGCGCAGGGTGTGTATGTGGCTGCGCAGACTGTCGCTCCCAGGCAGGTGCTCACCCCACAACAGTTCTTCAAGCGCCTCCCTCTTGACCACGTGCGGACTGGCTTTCATCAGATGTTCCAGTAACTTGAGGCCAATCGGGCTAAGTTTCAGGAGAACCCCCTGGCGGGTCACCTCGAGGCTGTTCATGTCGTATGCCAGGTCGCCGACAGCCAGCATGTTCTGCATCCCTGCCTGACCTCGGCGCAGCACTGCCTCGACCCTGGCGTGCAGCTCCGGAAGGGAAAACGGTTTGACGAGATAATCGTCTGCACCGGCCCGGAAGCCGGTCAGTTTGTCGTCGACGCTGTCCCTGGCCGTGAGCATGATGACCGGTGTGCTGACCCTCGCATCCTGGCGTAATTTCTGACAGAGAGTGATGCCGTCCATCCCCGGCAGCATCAGGTCGAGGATGATCAGATCGAAAGGCTGGGTGATTGCGAGATGCAGGCCACCCAGGCCATCATAGGCGCAGTCGACCAGGTACCCCTGCAGTTCGAGGTAGTCGGCGATGTTCTGTAGAATCTCGGGTTGATCCTCGATGACAAGTATGCGCATTCTGAACCCGTTGTCTGAAAAATGTCTGAACTGCTGCGCGTTCGTTCGGTCTTACACCTGAAAAAATTCAACAGTCAAAACATTTATTTAACGCAAAGACGCCAAGAACGCAAAGTAACATTAAAAAAAATAAGACATCCTTTGCGACTTTGCGTCTTGAGTGAGTAAAGCGAACGGGCGTTAATATCCTATCAAATCATTTGCCGAGTGACTCAGTACGCAAAAGGCTCCAGGCGTACCTTGGGCAGCATACTTTTGTCGCCGGTCAGATATTCATCGACGCAACGGGCAATCTCACGTCCCTCGCTGATTGCCCAGACCACCAGGCTCTGGCCTCGTCGGCAGTCGCCGGCAGCGAACACACCATCTACCGAGCTCATACGGGTTTTTGAACCAGTCGTGATGTTTGAACGCAGGTCTGTTTCACAGCCTATCTGCTTGAGCAGTTCCGAGCGTGGGCCGAGATAACCCATGGCCAGCAGCACAAGATCACATTTCCAGGTTTGCTCACTTCCAGGAACCGGTTCCGGTCGGCCGTCTACCCAGCGAACCTTGACAGTCTCGAGGGCTGTGACGGTTTTGTCCCTACCGATAAAGCGGGTCGTCATGATCTCATAGTTGACATCACCACCCATAACGCGCATTTCCTCAACCGAAGTACTGACGCGCATGATGCGTGACCATTGCGGCCAAGGGTTGTCCGCGCCGCGTTCTCCCGGGGGGTGTTCAAGAAGTTCGAAGTTGAAGACGCTGGACGCTCCCTGGCGCATCGATGTGCCGATGCAGTCCGAACCTGTGTCACCGCCGCCGATGACAATAACTTTTTTCCCCTTGGCACTGATCGTCTGTTTTTTCGGGTGCAAG
>Ga0070728_10003501_pt1 | contig 17281 bp, 18 predicted proteins | sample tdDd471_FD_66723 | JGI IMG/M metagenome (GOLD analysis project Ga0070728, IMG submission 66723) | Marine sediment microbial communities from the Atlantic coast under amendment with organic carbon and nitrate - tdDd47.1 | ecosystem: Environmental > Aquatic > Marine > Coastal > Sediment | place... | reverse complement strand
TTTTTTCTCTTCGTATTCATCCTTGTTGATCTCACCCGAAGCATATCGCCTGTCGAGAATATCCCTTGCGGAATTAGTATCCCTGGTCTGTCGAGAATCAGTGCCACTGGAGCGAGACCCGCACATCATTCCCCCTCGTCCTCTCATTCCGAAAAAGCATAAGATAATCATGACGATGGGGAATATCCACCAATAAGACGTAGCACAAAACCCTGGACCAAACATATTTCCACCTCTCTAATACTGGTTACTTGTCGTATCTTTTCCAGATGCAGACATTTGCATATAAACCCTGATCAATTCCGTACCTCACTCTCCCCCCTTCACTGCTATAGACGTAACAACCTGAAGAAACGTTACACCTGTTGCCAAAAAAAAAAGGACCACCCAAATGGGCGGCCCTTTTCATTTTCTAAAACTAAGTCAGCTTAATCGAAGATCATCCCGATCCGGCTAAACCGAACATCGGTAATCGATCCCCAGGACCAGTAGATAACCAGTGCCTTGCCGACGATCTTCTCGCGCTTCACAGGTCCCCACCAGCGGGAGTCGTAAGAACCCTCGCGGTTGTCACCCATGACGAAGAACTGACCTTCGGGGACTGTGTACGGCCCGAAATTATCGCGAATGGGCTGGATGGTATACTTGGTATGGATGGCATACGGCTCATCAATGGCCTGGCCGTTGATGTAAACGAGCTTTTCCCTGACCTCGATGGTCTCACCGGGCAGGCCGATGATGCGCTTGATGAAATCCTTCTTCTCGTCCTCGGGGAACTTGAAGACTACGATATCGCCGCGTTCCGGGTCGCCGGTCTTGGCGAGTACCTTGCCGTCCGTCGTATCCAGAAAGATGTTCGACGGCAGACGCACGTCGTACGAGAACTTGCTGACCAGCAGATGGTCGCCGATCTGAAGGGTCTCCAGCATGGAGCCGGACGGAATCTTGAAGGCCTGGACCACGAAGGCGCGGATAACGAATGCGAGAAGCAGGGCGACGACGACAGCCTCGATGGTGTCGCGGAATTGTTTCATGGAACTCTGGGTCATTTTATACCTTGTGATTAATCTTCGTCTGCTTTGAGTACGGAAAGGAATGCTTCCTGCGGGATTTCGACGTTGCCCATGCGGCGCATGCGTTTCTTACCCTCTTTCTGCTTTTCCAACAACTTGCGCTTACGGGAGATGTCGCCGCCGTAACACTTGGCGGTGACGTCCTTGCGGAACGGCGCGTTGCGTTCCTTGGCCACGATCTTGCTGCCGATGGCGGCCTGGATGATGACTTCGAACATCTGGCGCGGGATGGAGCGTTTCAGCTTCAATGCCAGCGAGCGGCCGATGCGGGCGGAGTTCTCTCGGTGCACAACGCAGGAGAAAGCATCACAGGCATCGCCGTTGATGAGAATATCGAGACGGACAAGGTCTGCCTCGCGGTAGTCGATGATTTCGTAATCGAGGCTGGCATAACCCTTGGTGGAGGATTTCAGCTTGTCGAAGAAGTCGTACATGACCTCGGCGAAGGGAATCTCGTAGGTGATGACCACACGTTTTTCCGTGATGTAGGCCATGTCCTTCTGGATGCCGCGTTTTTCCTCGCACAGGGCAAGGACAGCGCCGACGTAATCGTTGGGAACGTGGACTTCAAGGCGTACAAACGGCTCGCGGATGGAGCCGATCTTCGACGGATCGGGCAGCTTGCTCGGGTTGTCGATGGTCATGACATCGCCGTTGATGTCTTCAACTTCGTAGATAACCGACGGGGCGGTGGTGATCAGCTTGGCCTCGAACTCGCGTTCCAGACGTTCCTGAATGATCTCGATGTGGAGCAGGCCGAGGAAACCGCAGCGGAAGCCGAAGCCCAATGCCTGCGATGTCTCCGGCTCGTAGCTGAAGGCCGCATCGTTGAGCTGGAGCTTTTCCAGCGCGCTTTTGAGATTTTCGTATTCAGCCGGCTCGATGGGATAGAGACCGGAGAAGACCATGGGCAGGACCGGCTTGAAACCGGGGTATGGCACGACTACCGGGTTGTCGGCCATGGTGATGGTGTCGCCGACCGGGGCATCGCCCAGCTCCTTCATGGAAGCGCACAGGAATCCGACCTCGCCGGGGCCCATATTCTTGATGTCCGTGGCCTCGGGCATGAACGCGCCGAGTCGGGTGACTTCGAATTCCTTGCCCGATGAGAAAATTTTGATCCGCTGGCCCTTCTTGATGGTGCCGTCCAGAATGCGGAAGAGCACAACCACGCCCTGGTATGTGTCGTGCCAGGAGTCGAAGATCAGGGCCTTGAACGGTCCATCCGGGTCCCCTTCAGGCGGGGGAAGCAGATTGATGACGGCGTCGATGACGTCCTGCACGTTCAGGCCGGTCTTGGCGGAAACCGAGATCGGGTTGGTGCAGTCCAGGCCGATGACTTCTTCGATCTCGCGGGAAATCATCTCGGGGTCTGCGCTTGGCAGGTCGATCTTGTTCAGGACCGGGATGACCTCAAGGTCGTTGTCCATGGCCAGATAGACGTTGGCGAGGGTCTGGGCCTCAACACCCTGAGTGGCGTCAACCACCAGCAGCGCGCCTTCGCAGGACGACAGGGACCGGGAGACTTCGTAGCTGAAGTCCACATGGCCGGGCGTGTCGATGAGGTTCAGGATGTACTCTTCGCCGTCGGTGTCAGTGTAAGGGATGCGGACAGTCTGCGCCTTGATGGTGATACCGCGTTCGCGTTCCAGATCCATCTTGTCGAGATACTGCGCTTTTTTGTTGCGATCATCGACCATGCCCGTGATCTCGAGGATACGGTCGGCCAGCGTCGACTTGCCATGGTCGATGTGGGCGATGATGCTGAAATTGCGTATTTTATCGATCTTGCTCATATTCTTCTTTCTAGCTGGATGTAATTCGTCGGGCGCGGATAAAGACCCCGTGCCACGGGTGTTTCGGAAGAGTTTACTACGGTATTTGGGTGGGGTTGTCTAATATATAATATATGGGCGGGAGGATTGAAATCCAGGGGCTTGCAAAAAGAAGCGCCCGACTCTCGTAAGAGAGACGGGCGCGAAAAGTCGTATTACGACTTAGATGCGAAAACTACCAACGGGGGCGTTCTTCGCGGGCTTTGGCTTCGTTGACCTTGATGTTACGGCCGCCGAAGTCTTTGCCGTCCAGGCTCTCGATTGCTTCGAGGGCGCCGGCGTCTTCCATTTCCACGAAACCGAAGCCACGGGGGCGGCCAGTCTCACGATCCTCGATCAGTTTGACAGAAGTGACTTCGCCGAAAGCTGCGAAAGCTGCGCGAACTTCGTCTTCAGTACAGGACCAGGGCAGGTTGCCGACATAGATGTTTTTGGACATTCGAAAATTCTCCTAGAAAATTAAGTGATAAAAACTGTAGCGCCCGTGCGCCAATTACAAAAAAAAGAAGCAACGTACAAGATTGCACACCGCTTCTTGAGATACCTGTTCGATTCAAACCAGCGCCGGCCACATTCAGACCGCAACTCACGGGTGCCGCTGGTGTAAGAAAAAACACCTTTTGCTAATCAAGCATTAAAGTCAAGGGTTTTGAGATATGTTATCAGAGCATGGTCGGCATGAGGTTTCGAGGTCTTTTGTTGAATAATAACAGCTTGTTGTCTGCATCTTGGTGAGTGGAGAGGTGGCTTTTGTCTATGTGCAAAAAAAGTCCCGGGCGAAAGCCCGGGACTTTTAATTGTTTGCAGGATGTGCTGGCTTAGTTTGCGGCTTTACGAGCAGCGTCGAGCCATGCGTTCCATGTGTCCTGATTCTTGGAGATCCACTCGGCAGCGTGCTTGGCGACGTCCTTGTCGGACTTCTCGCCTTCGTTCATGCGAGTGTTCTGTTCGCTGATGTCTGCCAGGGGCAGGGTGAATACTTCAAGGAATTTCGCGGCAGCCGGGTTGGCGGTCAGGAACTTCTTGTTGGCCACGGCCCGGATGTCGGAGACAACGAAGCCAGCCTTGAGCGGGTCGCTGATAGCACCGACAACGCCGGTGGGGGACATTTTGGCTTCGTCAGGAGCCTGGGCTTCGGTGGGCTTGATCTCAGGGACGTTGATCCACATGACATCAGTGCCGGGCTTGAACTTGAAGACAGTCCAGTTGGGTGTCCATGTGTAGAAGAATACGGGCTTGCCGCTCTTGTATGCGCCAAGGGCGGAGGCCATGCCGGCTTCGTAGGCAGCCTTGACCGGATTGATGTGGTCTTCGAGACCATAGACTTTCATGTGGTGGGCGATGACGCCTTCACAACCCCAGCCAGCGGGGCATGCGGTCAGGTCGGCTTTGCCGTCTCCGTTGGAGTCGAAAGCTGCCTTGACTTCAGGGCGTTTGAAATCGTCCAGGGACTTGATGTTGTACTTTTCCACGTCGCGCTTGGAGACGAGGTAACCTTGAAGTCCGCCAGCCTTGACAACATAGCCGACCAACTGAGCTTTTTCGTCAAAGTTCTTGGGGAGCTGGGCATTGTGCATGGGGAACCAGCCGTTGGCCCAGTAGTCGAGGTCGCCCAGAGTAACGGACTTGTAGAAGATGGGGTTGGCGAGGCTTTTGACCTTGTCGACTTCGTATCCCAGCTCTTCCATGCCTTTGCGAATCAGGGCTTCCTGGAAGAAGCCGGAGGTCCATGTGGCGCGGGCTGGTTTGAGGGTGACGCCGTCACCCGGAGTCATGTTCATGGCCATTGCCGTTGTTGCCAATACAGCGACCATACAGATCGTTGCGAGTGCGAGTTTCATCAATTTCATAAAATCCTCCTAAGATTCTTGATTTCTATTTTTGAGCCATTGATTGCGTGATGCGGTCAAGTACGATGGCCAGGAGCACAATGCCCAGGCCGCCGACTACAGCGCGTCCGATATCCAGAGTGTTCAGGCCGTAGACGACCGGTTCGCCGAGGCCACCCGCGCCGATGAGGGCAGCGATGACGACCATGGAAAGGGCCATCATGATGGTCTGGTTCAACCCGGCCAGGATGGTGGGCATTGCCAGAGGAATCTGCACCTTGATCAATACCTGCCAGCGTGTTGCACCAAATGCCTGGGCCGCTTCCACCAGTTCCGGGTGAACCTGTCTGATTCCCAGGCAGGTCAGGCGGATGATTGGAGGCAGGGCAAAGATGATGGTTGCCAGTACGCCTGCCACGTTACCAACGGAAAAGAGCATTACGATGGGAACGAGATAGACGAATGCCGGTGTGGTCTGCATGGCGTCGAGAACGGGCCTGAGGCAGGCTTCAAACCTGTCGCTGCGTCCGGCCATGATTCCCAGCGGGATACCGGCAAGGGCGCATATAAAGACGGATGAAAGGACCATGGCCAGTGTGGTCATGGAGTCTTCCCATAGTCCCAGTAGGCCGATTGCCGTCATGGATGCCGCTGTGAACACGGCCAGTCGTTTGCCGGAGAATTTCCAGGCGATCAGCACGAGGAATACGATGACAACAACTGGGTTGATCGCGTTGAAGGCCAGATCGAGTCCGTTCAAAAGTTGTTCAACGGGCCATTTCATGGTCTGGAATATTTCGCGGTGGTTTTCAACCAGCCAGTCGACCGATGTGGAGGTCCATTCGTCCAGGGGGATTACTGCTTCATCAAACATATCTATTTGCCCCCATTGGATTCGGCGGTGTCTTCAGCTCGGTGAAGTGTTCTGAGAAAACGGTTCTTCGAAACAACGCCCTTGTATTTGTTGTCTTCGTCCACGACCGGAACCGGCCATGGGCTGGAAGCAACCAGTGGCAGGATGTCCTGCATGGAGTCATCGAGTTTGACCGCTTCAGCGTCAGCGAGAAAGGTCTGGCTCAGGGGCGTGTCGGGCAGGCCGTCTTCTATGGCCTGCCTGAGGTTGTCGGCTGAGACAATACCCAGGAATTTGTGTTTGCCGTCGATGACAAAACCATGATCGCGCTCGCTGCTGCTCAAGAGCTCGTGCGCCGCGCGAATACTGCCGACCTTGGTGACTACGATGGTCGGGTGGCTGTTCCTGACAATGTCGCCAGCAGAGATGACATTGGTGGGGTCCACGCCCCTGAAGAATGCCCGTACATAATCATCAGCAGGATTTTGAAGAATCTCATCGGGAGTGCCCACCTGTATAACGCGGCCGCCTTCCATGATGGCGATGCGGTCGCCGATGCGCAGGGCTTCGTCCAGATCGTGGGAGATGAAAATGATGGTGCGCTGGTCCTCTTCCTGCAATTTGAGCAGCTCGTCCTGCATTTCCGTGCGGATGAGCGGGTCAAGGGCAGAGAAGGCCTCGTCCATGAGTATGATTTCAGGGTCGACCGCCAGGCCGCGGGCCAGTCCCACTCGTTGCTGCATGCCGCCGCTGAGTTGCTTCGGGTATGAATCTTCCCAGCCAGCCAGGCCGACCTGTTCAAGCGATTTCATGGCGCGCTCGTGCCGGGTCTTCTTGTCGACGCCAGCCAGCTCCAGGCCGAATGCTGCGTTATCAAGGACGCTCAAGTGAGGCATCAGGGCAAAAGACTGAAATACCATGCTCATGTTGCGCAGCCGAAATTCGACGAGTTCGTCGGCGCTCATTTTTGTGACATCCTGGCCATCCACGAATACGGAGCCGGAAGTGGGCTCGATCAGTCTGTTGAGCATTCGTACGATGGTGGATTTGCCTGAGCCGGAAAGGCCCATTATGACGAAAATTTCTCCGGCCTCGACCGAAAAACTGGCACTCTCGACACCGACTGTCATGCCGGTTTTGTCCAGCACGGAAGCCTTGTCGTGGCCTTCGTCGAGCATCTTCATCGCTTTGCGAGGATTCGGCCCGAATATTTTGTAAAGGTTCTCTACGCGAATTTTTTCCATTGTTTCTCCAGTAGATATGGCAGAATATCATTTTCGCTGTGGGCGAAAACGAGCAAAAAAAGCAAATGTCAGGTGTCGTTATGATGGTGCAATCAGGTCGCGCAGTCCGCAGGGGACAGAGGGCAGAGGTTCCCCGTAGATCGGAGAGTTTTTGAATATGATGTAGTGTTTTATTACTAAAGGCATCTGTCTGTATTGCATCCCGAGTGTTGTGCGGTTTTACAACAATAACTCATGGTTTTGATACAAAACAGAATTGTGAGCTTATTGTAATTATGTATATTTTATATTCTGATTGTAGGGAGAATAGATAAATAAGGTGAATATGTCAAATTGGTGAATTTATTAATGATTTACATCTTTTTTCACAGCTCATTTCGGGGGGTAAATCTAATGAATTCATGTGTTGTAAGGGTATAAAAAATACAGGGTGTTGTGCTTGTTTTCTGGAGTGATTGAAGAGTCAGTTTTTTGGTATGATTTGCTGTCCGACCTCTAATTGCCTTTCGTTACTATTTACTGGTGGGTCAGGAAACAAAATCATATTGAGTAATTCCCCATATATGCTAATTTGAGTAGTAGTGGAGGGTACTCTCATGAGCGCATATACACCCGATTGCGTTTCCAGGTATGTGATGGCCGCTGGTCTTTCTCCTTCCGGGCGGGAGAAAACAGAAACTACCGATCCTACGGACCGGCATCTTCTGCTGGCCCTTTCCAAGCACTCCAAAGCCGGGGCCGGACTCCAGTTCGTCTCCAACTTCTTCACGGCCAAAGATCATGTTCGTTTGACCCTCATGCACATCCCGCCGTCCCAGGCCGCAGTCTGGGCCGAAGAGACGAGCTACGAGAGCCTCGACGTTTTGGAAACCCAGGCCGCTGCAGCAGACAAGAAAGGGCGCATGGTCGTGGACGAAGCCCGGCGCAAGCTCATTGCAGCCGGGTTCGACAAGGAGAAGATCGAGGACAAGGTGTCCTCGCCGCAGATGAGCAAGGCGCACGACATCATTCGCGAAGCCCGCGAAGGACGTTACGACGCTCTCGTGCTTGGTCGGAGAGCGCAGGTCGGGCTGGCTGATGTCATGGACCACTCTTTATGCCGTGAAATGCTGGAAGGTTTGGCCGATTCCATCAGCTTTCCGCTCTGGATTGGTCGTTTACCTGAACATGGCCGCAAGAATGTGCTGCTGTGCGCGGATGGTTCCGATCCCTCCGACCGCATGGCCGATCACACCGGCTTTATCCTGGCCCGAGAGCCGGGACATACCGTGACTGTTTTTCATGTCCACGATCCGGCCAAGTCCGATCCCATGGATGCAGAGTGTGTAGTTGAACGTACCGTGGATGTGCTCATTGAAGCAGGTATGCCGGAGGAACGTATCGCCATGATGATCAGGCGTGGCACCAACCCGGCCCGGCTCATTCAGGAAGAATACGATGCGGGCAAATACGCGGCGGTAGCCATCGGTTCGGCCGGTTCTGACCGTGGCTTCTGGAACAAGATGTTCGTCGGCTCCGTGGCCCAGGCTGTCTTCAAGGAATTGCATGGTGCGGCCCTCTGGATTTGTTTTTAGGACAGTGGAGGTCCTATGGAACCGCTTGAATTTACAGGTACAGTCAGCTCGATTCGAGGAAGCGTCGTGGACGCTGTCTTCGAAGGTCCTGCCCCGCCCATGCGGGCGGTACTCAAGGCCGGACCTAGTGGTGCAGTGGTCATCGAGGTAGCCGACCATATTCGCGAGGGTGAGGTGCGATGCATCGCCTTGACCCCCACAGCCGGGCTGGCGCGCGGCGATGTGGTGGTCAGCGATGGCTCCACGCTGACGGCCCCGGTGGGAGAGTCCTTGATCGGGCGGGTTTTCAATGTCTTCGGCAAGGTGTCGGACGGCGGCAAAGAACCGGAAAACGTCGTATACAAATCAATTCACGGTGAGCCTATCGGGTTGTCGGAGCGCGTGACCAGTGAGGAAATTTTCGAGACCGGTATCAAGGTAGTAGACCTGCTGGCTCCCCTTGAGAAGGGAGGCAAGGCCGGGCTGTTCGGTGGTGCGGGCGTGGGCAAGACCGTGCTTATCACCGAGTTGATCCACAATATGGTCGGCGCGCATCAGGGTGTTTCCATTTTTTGCGGCATCGGAGAGCGGTGCCGGGAGGGTGAAGAGCTTCATCGCGAGATGAAAGAGGCGGGAGTTCTCGATAATACGGTCATGGTCTTCGGGCAGATGAACGAACCGCCGGGTGCGCGGTTCCGGGTGGGACACACTGCCCTGACCATGGCCGAGTATTTCCGCGACGACAAGGGGCAGGACGTCCTGCTGCTGGTGGACAACATCTTCCGTTTCATCCAGGCGGGCATGGAACTGTCAGGTCTGCTTGGTAGGTTGCCTTCGCGCATGGGCTACCAGCCGACGCTCGGGCCGGAGCTGGCCGCGCTGGAGGAGCGTATCGCATCGAGCCGCAAGGGGGCCATTACCTCCATCCAGGCGGTTTACGTTCCGGCTGACGATCTGACCGATCCGTCGGCTACGCACGCCTTTTCCCACCTATCCGCTTCCATCGTTCTTTCGCGCAAACGGGCGGGGCAGGGTTTCTATCCGGCGGTGGACCCCCTTGAGTCCAAGTCCATGATGCTTGCACCTCATGTTGTAGGGCAGCGTCACTATGATGTGGCCCGTGAGGCGCGGCGCACTCTGGCAGTTTACGAGGAACTCAAAGACATCATCGCCATGCTCGGTCTTGAGGAGTTGTCGTCCGATGACCGGAAGATCGTCTACCGGGCGCGGCGGCTGGAGCGGTTCCTGACTCAGCCGTTCCACACCACTAAACATTTCACCGGGTTGGATGGGCGGATGGTCTCATTAGTCGAGACCGTGGAAGGGTGCGATCGAATCCTGAACGACGAATTCGTCGATCATCCCGAGAGCGATCTGTACATGATCGGCGGTGTCGATGAAGCAAAGAACAAGGCGGGTGGGTGATGAAACTTCGCATTAATCTGCCCAGCGGTGTTTTTCTTGAAGAGGAAGTCGGGGCCGTTGTTGCCGAGACCGCCCACGGTCGGTTCTGCCTGCTGCAACGTCATATCGATATGTCCGCGGTTCTTGTGCCCGGTCTCTTCAATTACCGGATCGACGGGGTGGATACCTATCTGGCTGTCGATCGCGGAGTGCTGGTCAAGCAGGGACATGAGGTCAATGTAGCGGCCCGCGCGGCGGTGGCCGGGGAGCTTGGTTCCCTGGAGCGCGAGGTCAAGCGCATGTTGGAGGAAGTGGACGAACAGGAGCGTATAACCCGGTCCGCCGTGGCCAAACTGGAAGCGGATTTTGTCCGTCGTTTCATGGAGTTTGGAAGATTATGAGCAGCGACAACGGCAAGAATGAATTCCACAAGCAGGTGGAGTCCAAAGAAAAGCGGAAACTCAAGGCTGACCGCGAAGATCCGTTCGGCGCATTGTACGGCCTGGGGCTGTTCGGTGCGGTGGGATGGGTCGTGGCCGTCCCGACCATTATCGGAGTTTTCGTGGGCGTCTGGATAGACCTGACATGGCCCGGTCCCCGGTCCTGGGCATTGATGCTCATGGTCCTCGGGCTGGCATCGGGGTGCGGTTCGGCCTGGTACTGGATGACGCACCAGCGCACCAAGATACTCACGGAGCGGGAAGATGGAGATGGTGACGACAATGACGATAATAACGACGAATCCTAGCTTGCTTATTCCCGCAGGATTTGCGTGGGGTGCACTGCTCGCCTTCAGCCATTTCGGTGGCCTGTGGGTGACTTTGCGAATCATGCCGTTTGCGGCGAGGCCCCGGCTCTGGTTCTGGGGAAGCTGGCTGGTCCGGTTCGGCATTACTTTGGGTGGGATGCTGGCGGCCATGAAGACCGGAAACTGGGCGATTGTGTCTGCCTGTGCCGGATTTTTTGCGGCCCGGCAGTTCCTGATTCCCCGGTTGATCGGTCCCGAAAAGCAAGAGGGTGAAGGAAGGTAGCGACATGGTAGCGATCAGCCCGGATCATATCATCATATACAACTGGCATGGCATGTCACTGAATGCGACCCTGCTCTTTTCATGGCTGGTCATGGCACTGCTGGCCCTGTTCTCATGGTCCGTTACCCGGCGACTTGATGCTGACCCGGAGATCGGCCTGCGCCAGAACCTGCTGGAGAGTGTGGTCTCGGCCATCGCCGTTCAGGTTCGGGATATTACCAACCACGATCCTGAACCGTTCCTGCCGTTTCTGGCGACTTTGTTTCTATACATCGTCGTCTGCAACCTCCTGCCCATGATCCCCGGTTTCATCCCACCTACCGGTTCGCTCTCGACCACTACGGCTTTGGCTCTGTGCGTATTTGTGGCCGTCCCCTATTTCGGGATCACGGCGCACGGACTGCGCAATTACCTGCGGAGCTACGTAACGCCCACACCGTTCATGCTGCCGTTCGTTTTGGTGGGCGAGATCAGCCGGACATTCGCACTGGCCGTCAGGCTGTTCGGCAATGTCATGAGCGGGACCATGATGGGTGCGATCCTGCTGGTTCTGGCACCGCTTTTCGTACCGGTATTGATGCAGATGTTCGGTCTTCTGATCGGACTGCTGCATGCCTATATTTTTTCTGTACTGGCTGCGGTGTTCATATCCGCAGGCATTGAGGCTCACGAAATAACTCAACACAAAACAGCAAAGGAGTAGATATGGATACGCTCGCATTAGTGGCAGTCGGTTCGGTCATAGCGGCAGGTTTGTGCATGGGACTCGGAGCCATCGGCCCGGCCATCGGTGAAGGATTGGCTCTTTCCAGAGGCTTGTCTTCCATCGCCCAACAACCGGACGAGACCAACACCATCGCCAAGTTCCTGTTCGTGGGTATGGCCATGGTCGAGTCTACGGCCATCTACAGTTTCGTACTGGCCATGATCCTGTTGTTCGCCAACCCCTTCTGGACCTATTTTCTGGATAAGGCGGCCAAGTAACAGATGTTGATCGACTGGTTTACGGTTGCGGCTCAGGCCGTCAATTTCATGATCCTCATATGGATCCTCAAGCGGTTGCTGTATGGCCCCATTCTGGACGTCATGGCAGAGCGTCGCAGGCGCGTGACCGCTGAGCTGGATATTGCCAAGCATGCCCGTGAAACGGCTGAAGGCGATGCGAAGGAAGTGCGCCGTAAACTTGATGAAGTGTACCTGGCCGGGGAGGCCATTCTGACCGAGGCCCGGCGGGATGCCGAGCAGTGGAAGGCCAAGGCTCTGGCGACCATGCGTGCTGATATGGAAGAGAGGCGGGAGCAGTGGCTTACGGCTCTGGACCGTGAACGCATGGCCATCTCGGACAAGATGCGCCGTCGCATCGGTGAGCAGATAGTGCGGCTGTCGGAGAAGGTCCTTCGAGATTTGGCCGGGGACGATCTGGAGGCGCGGGCCTTGGGCGATTTCGTGTCGCGGTTGGCCTGGGAAGACCCGGATGTCAGGCTGTCCGGTAATGTAACGGTTCGCACGGGATTCCCATTGTCGCAGCCGGTGCTTGAGCGGTTGGAGACATCGGTTCGCGAGCATTTCCCGGATTGCCGGGAGATAGTCGCGTCAGAGGATGAGACGCTCGGTTTCGGCATCGTCATGATCGTGGGCGACAATAAATGGGAATGGAATCTGGCCTCATATCTAGATGACGTGGAGGCAGCGGTTTTCGCACAACTGTCGGAAGCCAAGGCAGGTAAGTCATGAGCAAGGGTTTTCTGGAAGAGACAGTGGATCAGGCCGTGGATGGAGTAGAGCGCGGCGTGGATGGATATGAACCTCGCATGGAACCCGAAGAGGTCGGGCGTGTCATCTCCGTTGCCCAGGGTGTGGCTCGTGCCGATGGCATGGGCGCGGTGGGCTCCGAGGAATTGTTGACACTGGGCTCCGGCGTACCCGGCATGGCGCTCGACATCCAGCCTGACGGTGTGGGTATCGCTCTGTTCGGTCCCGGCGAGACGCTCAAGGCCGGTGATGAAGTGACGCGTACCGGGCGTGTGCTCGATGTGCCGGTGGGTAATGGCCTTATCGGGCGCGTGGTCAATCCGCTGGGCGAGCCGCTGGATGGCAATGGCCCCATTGAAGCCGACGAGCGGTTCCCTGTGGAACGCGTGGCCCCTCCCATCCTGCATCGTGCGCCGGTGGATACTCCGCTTCAGACCGGCATCAAGGTCATTGATACCCTGATTCCAATCGGGCGCGGTCAGCGAGAGCTGGTCCTTGGCGACAGGCAGACCGGCAAGACGGCCATCGCGCTGGACACCATCGTCAACCAGAAGGGCGCTGACGTAATCTGTATTTATTGCGCCATAGCTCAGCGGTCTTCCAGTGTGGCCCGGACCCTTGATGAGCTGAAACGGCGCGGGGCCATGGACTATACCCTTGCGGTGGTGGTCGAAGGCGGCGAACCGCCCGGACTGCAATTCATCGCGCCCTACGCGGCCACGGCCATGGGCGAATATTTCATGCATCAGGGCCGGGACGTGCTGGTGGTCTATGACGACCTGACCCGGCACGCTCAGGCATATCGCCAACTCTCTTTGCTTCTGCGCCGCCCACCAGGACGCGAGGCATTCCCCGGCGATATCTTCTACATACATTCGCGCCTGCTCGAACGGTCCACCCGTCTCAAACCGGAGCATGGAGGCGGTACACTTACGGCACTGCCGATCATCGAGACCGAGGCCCAGAACATCTCGGCCTATATTCCGACCAACTTGATTTCCATCACGGACGGGCAGTTGTACCTGAGCCCGGAGCTGTTCCAGAAGGGCATTATCCCTGCTGTGGATGTTGGTACGTCAGTCTCCCGTGTGGGAGGTCGGGCACAGCTCCCGGCCTACAGGAAGGTGGCTGGCGACCTGCGCCTGACATACTCACAATTTCAGGAACTGGAGGCATTCGCCCGGTTTGGAACCCGGCTGGATGACGATACCCGCGCCAAATTGGAGCACGGGCGCAGGGTGCGCGAGATTCTCAAGCAGGACCGGTTCGCGCCCATGACCGCAGGTGAACAGGCAGCGGTGTTGCTGGCCGTGACCAAGGGGCTGTTCGACGAGCTCAAGGTCGGTGAGGTGCTTGATGCCGAGAAACATCTGCTGACCAGACTCGGTGAAAGCCGGGGCAATCTCGACTCGCTGGCTATGGCGATGCCGGACGACCCGGTGTGGGATGAACTGGCGCGCGAAATAAAATCCATCGTGGATGAAATGGAGGCGTGATGCAGACCCTTGATGTTTTGCAAAAACGCATCAAGACGACCAACGACCTGCTCTCCGTGGTCAAGACCATGAAGAGCCTGGCGGCGGTTAATATTCGCCATTTCGAACGGGCCGCGCGATCGCTCACCAATTACGCAGAGGTTGTGGAGCATGGCTGGTCGGCGTTCTTCCGGTCCAGCGGCATCATGATTCCTTCCGGCAGGTTAAACAGAGCCGTGATCCTGGCCGTGGGATCGGATCAGGGCATGTGCGGGCAGTTTAACGAACTGGCTATGCAGGCTGCCTTGAAGGCCGAAGAGCGTTGGGCCGGTAAGAATCTCGACGTGACTTTCTGGACTGCCGGAGACCGGGTGAGAGCTGGTCTTGAGAACGCCGGAAAGAAACCTGATCTGCATTTTCCCATCCCCGGTACTATTGGTGGCGTCGATTTGGTGGTCGGTGATCTGGTGGGCCATATGGCCGAGTGGCAGCGGCTCGGTATCGGTCGATTTCATGTTGTCTACAACGCTCAATCCGGGCGCGAAGGGTACAATCCCATCGACAAACGCATTCTGCCGCTGGACAGGGAATGGTGTGAACGACTGACAAGGGCGCAGTGGCCCGGACCCAGCCTGCCACAAACCTACCTCCCCAGCGAGATCATGTTCACCGGGCTGTTCGAGCAACACCTCTTCGTGTCGCTCTATGGCGCACTCGCCCGTTCAATGGCCGCCGAGAATGCGGCCCGCCTCGCCGCCATGCAGGCCGCCGAAAAGAACATCGAAGACATGCGTGATGAACTTCAGGGCGATTTCCGCCAGACACGACAGAACGCGATCACGAGCGAACTTCTGGATATCGTGGCCGGGTTCGAGGCGTTGACATAGCCGTGTAATCCTTCGGTAATTCCTCAGAAATACATACCTAATTTGGTTGATGTGATTCTCCGTAGCCCCATGCAACTTGTTGCATGGGGATCCCATTCACACGTTCTTGGTTTTGCGTTGGCGATATATTGTAGTCTATGCTATGCGTAAATTCTATATTCTAAATCCATATCAACAAATCAGGAGGTCTAACAAGATGACGAGGTTGAACATGTTGGATTTACGAGCCATGGCGCAACGTTCTTTCGGGGGATTGCTGGCTGTTCTCATGCTGTTGATGCTTGTCGGGTGCCCATCGGTCATGACCACCAATCAGGTCGAGCAGGTCAACAAGTTTGCCAAGACGGCAGAAGCTTATGGGCCGCTGCCCGGGGATGTGCTTCGTACCTACGCTGATCAGAAGTGGGCGCTCGATTTGGTTGATATGTCTACTTTGGAGCCAGACGATGCTGCTGAACTGTTTAAGTTGTCTTCCGAAAGTCGGCAGGAAATGTATCAAGAAGCTGCTCAAGTCGATCAGTCTTTGGCCGTCCTTAATACGTATGCATCATTGCTGAAAACTCTGACTGCATCGGATTATACGGAAGCAACTGGCAAGGAAGCTCAGCGGTTCGGGGAAGCCATCGACACGGGTGTTGTCAAATATAATGAACTTTCAGGCTCGTCTGTTTCTTCCTTTGGGTCCATAGCTGCTTCAGCTGTCCAGGCAATTGGAGGGATGTATATTCGTCACAAGCAAGGCAAGGCTTTGAAGGCGGCTGTAACCAATGCAGAAAAGAGCGTGAATCAACTGCTAAAAGAGTCCATGGAGTTGATGGAGCCTTATGGTGCTGACGATAAGCATTTCGTGGCGTTGAGATCATCTTTGCAGACTTCGCTCATCCCTTTGACCGATTCGTGGAATTCGGCGGGAGAGCCGGTTCCTCTTGATGTGGTGGAGTGGTTCCGTGAACAGTATTTGAGCTCTTATCAGGGGTCCAAGCTGGCTAAGCTTTCTTATGATGCTGCAAAAAAATATCAGGCTGCTCATGAAAAATTGGTTGAAGCAGTCGAGGTTAAGGAAAACCTGGTTGAAATTATAGGAAGCGTGGAAGCGTTTGCAAGCGATGTAGAAGCTGCTCTTGCTTTGAAGAAGCAGATGGAAAAATAGTCAAAAAGGTAAATTCAGGAGAAATCCATGGCTAATAGTGAAAAAATGCAGGCGTTAATGTTGGTGCGTGAAGCAAAGAATCTGGTGAATTCATTAAGGACTGGAGACCGGAAGAAAACTCTGAGTAAAGTGTTCTTAAGCCTTTGGAAAATGGAAGATGCAATCATGCATGCTACTACTAAGCAATCGCTTGGAAAAATGAAAAGAGCAGCAACTCATTTGAAAAAGGTCAACGCTGAGCTAAATAAGAATATTGTTGAACTTAAAGAGGTTGCCGACAAGGTGAAGAAAGCTACTGAAGCAGTGAAGCTGCTAGTTAATATCCTCGAAAATGCGGCCAAGCTCGCTGCCATCGTGTAAATATATCAGGGCCGGTCACTACGACCGGCCCCCTTTTTGACCTACCGCAAAGCATTGCCCTTCATTTTCAGCTACGTTAGGGACCTTATTCAAATATAAAGGTTCCCATGAAATCATATATCACTCCCGCTCGTATCAGGTTTTTCATCCAGCTCTGCTTCACGCTGTTCTGCGTTTATGTGGGCGTCCGGTTCGCCGCATTTCTGGCGTGGGCGCTTGGGCAGTCTGCCGAGTTCGTGGCCAAGCCCGGTGCGGTGGAGGCCTTTTTGCCCATCAGTGCGCTGCTTGGTTTTCGGCAGCTTGTCGGGACCGGGGTGTGGGACACGGTTCACCCGGCGGGGCTGACCATTTTTATTGCCATCGTGGTTATGGCCTTTGTCTTTCGTAAGGGGTTTTGCGGCTACATCTGCCCGGTTGGTTTTATTTCAAACCTGCTGGAGCGTGGTGGGCGCAAACTGAAGCTGGCGGTCATCCCGAACAAGTGGGTCGATTACCCATTGATGTCCATCAAGTATGGGCTGCTCGGGTTCTTCCTTTATACAGTTTTCTTCGGGATGGACTTCCGGTCCGTGCAATCTTTCCTGTCTGCGCCGTACAACATGGTGGCCGATGCCAAAATGCTCGCCTTTTTCACTGATCCCAGCGCGCTGTCACTGTCCATCCTGTTCACGATCGCCATCCTGAGTCTGGTGATCCGCAACTTCTGGTGTCGGTATCTCTGTCCGTATGGCGCATTGCTCGGCATCGTCGCATGGTTCGGCCCGGTGGCTGTCAAGCGCAATGCGACCACTTGTATCGACTGTGACAAGTGCACCAAAGGGTGTCCGTCCGGTAT
>Ga0070728_10003500_pt1 | contig 17286 bp, 11 predicted proteins | sample tdDd471_FD_66723 | JGI IMG/M metagenome (GOLD analysis project Ga0070728, IMG submission 66723) | Marine sediment microbial communities from the Atlantic coast under amendment with organic carbon and nitrate - tdDd47.1 | ecosystem: Environmental > Aquatic > Marine > Coastal > Sediment | place... | reverse complement strand
TGTTTAAAAATCACAATAAGGCTTATTTGGGGCAAATTTGCTCCTGTACTGCGTTATTTTTTTCACCAGATTGCCCGCATCTGGCTGCAAAAAATGCCTTGTCCAGAACAAAATTTGCCGCCAACTAACTCCTAAAGCAATTTTTAAACACGTTCTTAATTTTTTAGTGGCTTACATATAAGTATCTGCACTTGCAGCAGAATCTTACCTTTCCCGCGGAATTTTTTGTGAAAAAAATTAGTTCTCATAGAAACGCACTGTACTTATGAAGTTTACAGCAATACCTGATACCTATGGCTTGCATGAGTAATATTATGGGGTTCGCCAGTGCAGCCAGACCTCATTGGTTGGGCTTTGGGGCGAGCTAGAGGCCAGCAAATGAAATTACACTGAGACCTAATTCCTTCTAACACAGATATTCTTATCACACCTATTCTTGTACCCATGCCCAAAAAAATAGTAATTAAGGATCAATATGAATGAAATATCAATTCAGCGAGTTTGTGAAACTGAGTTTGGCCAGCCCCCTCTTAAAATTACCCGAAAGAAGATTGGAATGTGTAATGAAGTGTATGAATTGCATTTCGAAACCAAAAGCTATATACTAAGAATGAACAATGAAAAAGAATGGATCTATGGTACACATAAATTCCTACCTCTTTTTCAAGAATTGAAGATCAAAGTGCCGAGCATCATTTCAGCAGATTATTCAAAAACCAAGTTTTCATTTTGCTATCAGATACAGACTAAAATAGAAGGTAAAGACCTCCTCATTGTATTTAATGAGTTATCTCCACCTGAGCTTAAGGCGATAGCGGGAGACCTTTCCCTGATTTTTGATAAATTCAATGCGCTTCCATACGAGAAAAACTTTGGAGGAATAACTGGAGTGAAAGAAGAGCAGATAGAAAATCTGTTCACAATTATCGAAGATAAAAGAAAGAGAATTGTCCAAAGAAACGGCTCCACAAAAGTGATCGACAAAGAGGTAGTCGAAATGCACAATGAGCTGGTGGAGGACTACAAAGAATACTTCCTAAGTGCGAGACCCAAATTATATTATGATGATTTGAATTCGAAAAATGTGATGATTCATCACGGAAAATTCAATGGACTCGTTGATTTAGATTTTCTCATGAAAGGAGATTATCTGGATGCAGTAGGAGGAATTATTGCAGCCTGGTACGGAACGGAATCGGGAGAAATCTATATCAACGAAATTTTCAAGCTGCAAAAACTGGATGAATTTCAACAAAAAATGGCCAAGGTATATGCCATTTTTCATCTGATTATGTGGACAAGTGAAGAAGGCGTCAAATTTAATGGTAATTCAACTGGAGAGATCAATTGGTTAAGTGTTGAGAAGAAAAAGAGAAAAATAATTAGCCTGTATAATTCGATTAAATCATGACTCATTCATGAGGACATGCTGCTGAGTGAAGGAAGAAAAGTAGAAGTGTCAATTGGAAACCAAAAACAAAGCCTTGGGACATTGCCATGCAGTGGGGATTCAGATTCCTACTATATTTATTATTTTCACCTATTCGTAACAACTAACCCGAAAGCAAGGATAAATGAGTAAGTATCAGGAAGCCGAGCGTCGGCTAAAGGAACTACAAAGCGGAGGCGACATCGCTTGGAAGGCTTTTTATGATGACATGAGAAGCCCTTTTCGGCTGTTCTTTATGAAAATAGCCAACCTTAATCCGGAAGAAGCGGGCGAGCTTTTCCATGATACCATGATTGTTTTTCATCGGAATGTGCGCAATGGGAAACTGCTATCGCCTTTGCAAAGTAACCTAAAAACTTATCTCTTTGGGATTGGTAAGAACGTGCTACGAAAGCGGGGACGGAAAGGAAACTGGGAAACGGAAATTCCAGATGTGGGAGTAGAAGCTATAGTGGAAAGCCAACATGAACGCGAAGCAAAAGCTTCACTGGTTCGCCGTTTGCTGGCCAAGATGGGAGACTCTTGCCGTCAATTGTTGGAATTAGTCTACCTGAAAGGCTATGTCATGGAGGCTGTGGCCAAAGAATTGAATATTACAAATGAAGGAACGGTGCGCAAACGAAAATTTGATTGCCTAAAGAAAATGCGTAAGCTACTGGAAGAAAAAGAAAAAGTGTAAGATTGCTGTAGAAGTGTTCGAATGAAGCCTGTGCCTAATCAATTTTTAACGAGGAGCCCGAAACTATGGATAGAAAAGTTTACAATATCGAAGAAATTGAAGCCTATTGCCAAGAGACGATGTCCTTGGAGGCGCGGCTGGAGTTGGAACAACAGCTACCAGAGGATGAAGTCTTGCAAGGGCAGGTCAAAGCCTTTCAAAGGATCTTTGCTGGTTTTGTAGCTATGCAAGACATCCGTTTTTCTCAAAAAATGGAAACTTGGGCGGCAGAAGAGCAGGAGACAGATGACATGGAGTTGGCAGAATGGTATTGGGAAGGGAGCTTGGGTGAACGTGCTCAGCAGGCGATCAAGGAACGCCAAGAAAAGGATGCTGCCTTCAAAAGTAAAGTCGCGGAACAGAAGACGCTACTTGATGGTTTTGCGGCAGCTCAAGCTGAAGATTTTTCTCAGAAGATGCGTCAATGGGAAAGCAAGGATAGAGCCCCTTTGACCGTCAGGTCCCGATCACCCTGGATTCGTCGCTTATCTATTGCGGCTTCTTTTCTGGTGTTGGTAGCGGTTGGTTTGACCTGGTATGTCAGCAATCAATATAGTAATAAGGCACTCTTCGCCACTTTCTATCAATCTCCAAATATCGGAGAAACCATGGGCCAGCAAATGAATGATGAATTTAAAACGGCCTTTGCTACGGCTCATCGCCATCTGCAGGCTAGAGATTTTTCTGCCGCTGTTCCTGCTTTCGAACAATTAGATGCACAATTAGAAACTACAACATTGGATCCACTGGCTCAGCAATATTACACGCAAAATATTGCTTGGAGCCGATTGCTTTCACAGCTTGGGCTGGGACAAACAGATGATAATTTTTATGCTGAGCTTGACCGTATAGCCGCTGATTCAACCCATGAATACCAAGAGCAGGCGATAGGACTTCGTTCAAAATTGAATAGTATTTTCTATTGATGTGCTTGGGATTCAAAATTCCATACTGGCCTTTTCGTTAGCTGTAGCTCTTGGTGAATGTGGTTCTATCTTCTCTATATGGGCACGTTTGCGGATGAATAAGTAAGCACCCAATAGCAATAAAGTAATAAAACCGATACCCAGATAGAGCCATTGATTAGAAGAGGCAATGGCCCGCTCATTTCCAATCCCGATAAAAGCGGCCCAATAGACCGGATGGGCATTCATGTTGTCCGACGACTGGATCTGGCTTATTTTGGCTGCCTGTAAAGCTTGTGCTTTGGACTGGCCCTGTTTTAGATTTTTGAAAAAGGCTTGTGATAGTTTATAATTGGCCTCGTCATTTATTTGCCAAAGCGTAGTCACCACACTTTTAGCTCCCGCGTACAAAAAGCCCCGAGCAAGACTAATGAGGCCTTCGCCCTGGTGCAGGCGGCCAATGCCTGTTTCACAGGCACTGAGAATGACCATTTCTGCATCCAGGGCGAGCAGGTAAATGTCGCGTGTATACAAACTATCGTAACCTCCATTGCCATCTGCGAAAACAATAAAGGAAAAATTCTCCGCTTTCATATTGACCTTGGCATGAGTTGATAAATGAATGATTTGGTGTTTTGGGGCCAAGGATATGAATTGATTTTTGGTGGCCGAATCGCGAAGAAAAACCTGACCACCCCATATATTTTGTACCGCCTGGACGGTTTCTTGGTTTTTGTATAATGCGCCAAAACCACCGGTTCCGTCAAAGGAAGGGGCAAAACCGAGGAAGTCACCCCTTTGCTGTTTTTGTGCCAACAAAGCTTGCTGCAGACTTGCGCTGAAGGTGTATTGTATCTGGTGATCCAATAAAAGATAGGGGTAGTCACGAAACTGGCAAGTGGTGTTTTCTTGACTTAAAAGGGCTTCAAAGGGAAGAAAACTAAGTATTCCACTGGGAATAATCAGTAATTCGTTGCTCAATGGCACGACCTCTTTAATCGGAGCAATTAATCGATTATATAGTTGATAAGCCAGTTGACTGTAGCTACTGCAAAGTTCTTGGAGTGGACTCCCTGCTAGCTGAAAATCTTCAATGGCCTTTCTAAAAGTGCTGACCCAATCCTCTAGCGGAAAATCCTTTTTCATTCTAATCCATTCGCTACGGTCTTTATCCAGGGCCAAAACATAGATATGTTCCGTCCCAACGAAATATTCAATGGCGGTTTGCTGCGGTTGTAGAAGTGCTTGGAAGTCGGCTCGCGTTTGTAAGCCATCCTGGTATCGCAAAGCATAGTAAGTGGGGTCTTGTTGCGCCAAATCTTCGAGCCAAAGTTGGTAGGTCTGTTGCAGTTTGAGCAATTCGCTCTTTAGGGATAAAATCAGAGAATCTGGGGCTGCCTCCATCTGGGCTTGATAAATCGTCTTTTCCAGGGCTGCAATAGCTGATTGTTGTTCCTGTTCTAATTGTTTGAGTTGTTGTCCTTGATCAACTTGTGCATGGGCTTGTGCCTGTTGGAAAGCCGCTAGTAACAAGGTGCTTTTGTTACGTTCGATATATTGAAAAGCGACATCCGCATAGTGGTCATCCTGGGTTTTTCCCCATAAAGTGAAGGCTATTTCAACTGCCTGTTCGGTATAGCGTTGCTGTTTGCTAATGTGACTCAGCTTAGATCGTTCGTACAAGTAAGAAGATCGTATTTGCCGTTCTACTTGATAGATTAATTCGTGACAATTTAGGGCTAGTACCAAATCATCTTCATCTCCTCTTGCTTCAAATCTGGCTTGTAGAGTAAGGGCTTTAGCTTCTAATACTTCCGAGATTACCCGTTCGGCACGGAGTTGATCTGGCTTGGGATTGGCTAGACTTATTTCACTCGAAAAGTCTCCGATAATGGCAGCAAGGGCTTTTTGGTGATAGCGGAGGGCTTCGTCCCAATTGGATTGTAAGCGCAATACCTGGGCTTGGGCGGAGAAGGTTCGAGCCAATTCTCGGTGCTTAGCCGCTGGGTAGACCTCGAGGTAGAAACGACTGGCTGTTTCAAACTGAAGTAGCGCGTCTTTGAGTTCACCTCTGCTGAGAAAAAACTCGCCAAGATTCTGTTTGATTTTGGCTTGATCCAAACGAAGACCTGGGTATTGGGAAGCTTCATAGAACCTTTGGATCGCCTGATCCCCTTTTGTCGCATGATGTAAAACCTCACTCTTTTGCCCCAATTCGATGTAGCATTTCACCAAATTACCATGTAATAAGCCTTTGGGGAAATCGTGCAAATTAGGTAAGGCTAGTCCTTTCTGTAAATAAGAAATAGCTTTTTGAAGGACTATACTGTCCTTAGAAATATCCCATTGGCTGATAAATTGAACGCCTTGGTCATTATAGCCTTCAGCAGCGGTATCAAAGGCTTCCTCATTGATGGCTATCTGCAAGAATTCATCTAGCAAAACTTCAGCCATCACAAAGTCACCCATCATGGTTTTGAGGTTGCCCCATTCCTGGTAGATGTAGATGGCGATATCAAGATCTTCTTGACCCAGTTGATTCACCAGTATTTCCTTGGCCTGCTGGTAGTGTTGACTGGCTTCTAGGTATTGCTCGGTACCATATTTATAGGTATAGGCTCGATTAACTTCTAACCAGGCGATAGCTTCCCATTCTTCCACAGCGGAAGGCTTGCGCCAGATTTTTTCAAGGCTAGCCTTGGCCATGATGCTAAGGGCTTGTGCTGGTTCATTTAGTTCATCTCGGAAGACACGAGCTACTGCTTTGATTCCATCTATCCAGGCGATCAAACTATCTTGGGGCTGGTACTGCTCCAATGCGGCATCCAAGGCTTGCTCAAGACTATCCACCTGCTGTCTCCTGGCAGTCTCGATAGCCAAGTCCATTGGATTAGTTTGAGCTGCAAGCTGTAAGACCAAAAAACTTGAAATTAGACATAGGTATAGCCGTAGGTAGCGCATAGAAATGATTTTTTGGGGTTAATAAACAACGGTTTCTCCTGTGCAGAATCTACGCGTAAATTAACGGAATCTTCTAATCAATAGGATGAGCAAGATTATTCCAAGGATAACCAAAACGGCCAGCCACCATGGCAAGGATAACAACCATTGCCAAAAATCGAAAGGGGGGCAGTCGCAGTTTTCACATTGGAGTAAGTCTGCGGATTCTGTGGTACTTACATCTGCTTGCGTCAATAAAGTCGTCTTGACCGGGAGCGTACAGATGGGATCGTTATCTTCCTCATCGAATCGTATACAAGCTTGTATTTCCGGAATAGCACTTATGGCTACACCTGCTTCAGTGAGCATGGTAAAAGTGATTTCACCGAAAGTGGCAGGGTGCCCAGCTCCCAGTTGAGGTACAGATTCTATTTGGAAATTGAGTAGTTTCCAAGTGACTGTTCGACTACTTTCATCCATTTCCATGATGACTTGACCCGCTGAGGCAGGATCTAAAGGTGGATGAAGCCGAAGCAAAGAATCAAAGACACTATTGAGTTGAATTCCCTCTGGTATCTGTATGCTAACGAAGATATTTCGAGTAGCTGCTTGACCATCATTTTCAAAATGTACGGTGGCGATCATTTTCTGCGCCCCATCCGTATTGGGCGGACAGCTACAGGCATCTACCTGCATATAATTTGGGTCATAAGAACCCGATAGGCGAGAATTTACCTCCATGATATCTACCACCGTATTGGCGGCAAAAAAGGACTGATCCAAGCCGCCTTGCAGTAAGGCATTACCAAACCAACTATCATCTCCTCCTGCAATATTAGCGGTCAAGAATATAGAGTCTAGCTGCAACTCATTTCGGCGTTTGGCGTCTTCATCAGTGAGGTTAAAATCAAAGCCTTCTCCTTGATTATTATCATCACCATAAATGGCCATCATGGCCATGAGTTTAGTCTCTCCCTTGCGTTTCAGGTTAAACTTATCGAGCAGTAAGGAATCATTAGTAAACTGAACAAAGATGTGTTTTTCTTCGCCTGGACCTAGGTTGCTAAAATTCCAAAACATGGCCTTCTTATACTGAGACTGAAGGGTGTTTACTGGAATATCGGCAGTCTGGAAAGTAATATCTTGAATTTCATTGGTGTAGTTCAAGGTCGTATCGTACTGAAATTCAGCATAATTAGCCGTGCTGGATCCGGGAGACTTGGCTGGGTAAGCCACCTTCTGGCCAGATTTATATTCTACCTGGAATAACCTTTCCTGGGTGATTAGCCCATCATAAAAGAGGTATACTTGTCCATTCAGACTTCGTCTACTGATGGTATCTGGGTTCTTAATAGAAAGAATCCAGAGTGAAGTATCGCTAGGTAACATTGGTTCCATATGCTTTTGCAGGTGCAATAGCGCGTTGGGTTGAACCACCGTAGTCGGCTCGTATGGAATGGTGTCAAAATTGGCATCATGTTGTGTAGATACCTGCGTACTGCTCCTCTTTGGTGGCGGCTTACCACCACCGTATAAGGCATTTTTAAATAAGAAAACATCGTGACTCTTTGGGCTTTCGCTGGGCAGTACATTATAGCGATGATTGACTGCTGTACTATCCCTAAGAAAACGGAAGTTGCCGTCGCCAAAAATCCAAAGGAACCGATAATAAGGTGCTTCTGCATTGATGCCATTCATTGGGAGTAGGGGCATAGGTAAATTCACGATGTTGAGACGCGTGGAATCTAGCAATGCAGGGCCTACTTCTTCAGGCTTGGCAGGAATAATATCTTGACTATGTAATAAGGTTGTGGGGAGCAAAAAGGCCAAGAAGGCTAGGGGGATGACAATGTGAGACAGGCAGGAATAGAACCTGCTGTCAACTGTTGAGTTGGGATGCATGGTGTTGATAGTTGCTTGCCGGTTAATATAATAGGATTTTACAGTCATCCTAGGCCGAATCCAAAGCTTTTTAAGCAGCGAAATGGATACCGCCAGCGACTTACTTGCTATTAAAAGTAAGCGCTTTTCTACAATAAGTTGTAGGAAAAGTTCTGTTTTCATCGGTTTTTTGGGTTGTTAGGCACGTCACCAGCTGTCGTAGGTCCTGTTTGACCCATGCTTTGAAATACAGAAGTGAGAAGCGAGATCACGGCCTAATTAGTAGGTCTGGAACCCTCTTCTCTACTCTGGTTTAATGCTTGGTGCTAATAACAAATTGGTCCTTGCGGACGGTCTTTGTTGGTTTTGGTTGTTAATGCGCTAACGGAAAATCCCATTCTAGAGAATAGGATTCCTGTGTTTACTTACTTGAGTTTAGTTTGGGGTAGGGGAAGTGTTTGTTGTAGTTTGGGTTGTGTATCAAATGGATACATGGTATATAGAACGCCATCTGCATGGCTTTTATTTGAGTGGAAATTTTATACGTAAAGGCTTGAGGTGCCAGTGGGTATAAAAAAAGAAAACTGGGCAGCAGTTCATTCACCGCTACCCAGCCCGGAATAATAGCAACTATCTACTTATCTCCAATTGCCCTTCTGAAAAATAAAACACCCTAAGAAAAAAGTTCTTTTGGTCTACTGACTCAATTTCTTTTGTGGTTTAGTTCTTTAAAAAAAAACTAGGGATGACTAATGGTAAATGTTGTAATCTCATGTATGGAATTCTCTATAGTCAGTAGTGAATCTTATTTCTCTAAATCTTTGTGCTATTATCCCGCCTATCAATGAACATTATATTCGTGTGAATCAGAATCAAAGCTAAAGGATAGATCCTGCCACCCTATCGAGGTGGCAGAACCTCCAAATTGCCCTATGAACAGTTTGCTTTTATCCTAGCATGCTAGATTGGACAGATTCGCTTTTGAGGCTGTCCAATCTGATGCTATGTTAGTGGTGATGAGGCGGTAACCTCATCACCTACTATAGTGTGATCATAGTGTCTTAGTTCTCTGATAATTTTTGTGTCTTTAAGTCAATGTTTTAGGCGAATGTTCTGCTTCCTTTGGGCGCATTCCTTTCACCTAAAACACTGACCACAAAAATTGTCAGAGGAGTGTTCTTTCGCTTAGCACCCTTTTGGGGAGCCAGGCGAAAAAAGTTGGACGGAAGTGCCCACCGCCGTCCAACACCGTAAGTGAGTCTTGTAATAAAGGACAGATAGATTGAGAAATAAACCAGAATGATATCTTTCGGATTATGGCTGTATGCAGGCTTTCACTCCTGCCTAATCAGATACCGATGTTATTTTGGATACGTTCAAGTGGCATTTGAAGGCAACCATAATCCGAAAGACAATTAGTAATGATCAAACAATAACTTCTCAATTTTGCTGATGATCTTTCGACGCTATACTTCGTTCCTTTTTTCAGCCGTAGCTGTGCTATGCCTTCAAAAAGCGCCTCGCCTAGCACCGAAATCTCTATTTCAAAATATGGAACTTATTATCCGTCCATTACTTACAAGACTTTCACCGTTTTCTTTCAAGTTGTTTGCAATCCCTTTTGATTACGATACAAATGTAGGGGGCAATCCAAGGCTTTGAAAACCAAAAAAGGTTAAAAGTTCGGGTTTCTAAGTTGGGTTTTTAAACTATTTAGAGGAAATTACTGCAAGTGTTTTTTTAGTTATTGTTACTATTGATTGTTTTTAAATACTTGATAGACAATATTTTGAACTTGGATTCTTGTTTTTAAATGTTAGCTTTTTCAGTGATTTGATTTTATCTATAAAATCGAATTCCTAAAAGCCGAAAAAAAGTTTTATTTTACCAAAAAAAGTGTGTTTTTCTTGATTTTCCTATAGAAAGGGGAGTCTAAAGTGTAGAAAATAGGGTGGCCCATGAAAAAAAGAGAAGACCTTTTTCATCTAATACAGGCAATGTCCAAGTCTGAAAAACGATATTTCACCTTGGATGCCAAAAAAAGCAGTACGAAAGGAAGTAAGTATTTAGCGCTATTTCAGGAGATAAATGATATGGAGCTATATGATGAGGCAAAGCTAAAGAAAAAATTTGGAAAAAATCTGCGATATGATAAATCTTATCTATATGAGGCGATCATGCGTAGTATGCGTGACTATCGGAGTGCCAATTCCTATGCGGCCAGGATTAAGGAGATGATCTTGGATGCGAAATATCTTCATGAGCGAGGATTGTACGAACAATGTGGCGAACGGCTGAATGAAGCTAAGGGTTTGGCTATGGATTTGGATGATCAGCTATCCTTATTGGAGATCAATATGGCCGATAGAGAGTTGCTTCGGCAGATTAAGAGTAAGGAATATGCTGAAATTATGGAGCGCTTGATTGGCGAAAAAGAAGAAATCTTGGGAGAGATTCATGAAGAATTGAAATATTTTGATTTATCAGATAAGTTGATACTGGAAGTTAACCGCAGATTTGAATTAAGAAATGAGGAAGAGATCGAAGCTTTTCACACAAAATACCCCACATCAATTTTCGAGAAAATTCCTAGAAAGTTATCAGGGCGATCAGCCTTACGGTATTTGCAAAGTTCAGCGCTTTATTTTCAGCTACTCCGAGATTCTGATAGAGTACTTGATTTGTACTCTCAAGTGGTTCAATGGTGGGACGAAAACAAAAAGATACGAGAGGAGGAGTTCCATAAGTATATCATTGATGTATCCAATTTATTACACGCCGTCTCCTCAAAAGAGTTTTACAATGAAATTCCTCTAATTATTAGGAAACTGGAGAAAGACCCTCCGAAAAACCATCATGATCAAGGAATGGTATTTCAGAAGACTGCAATTTATAAACTTGTGTACTACATAAACAGTGGACAGTCTGAAGGTATAGATAAAGTAGTAGAAGAAGTCCAAGTTGGGCTGGATAAGTATCAAATTAAAGCAGGAAGTAGGAACGCCCTAATTTTTAATACTTCTGTTATGTTATTTATGCAGGAAAAATTTCAACAATGTGCAGACTGGAATAATCGCATAATCAAAGGCAATAAATACATTACAAGAAGGGATATACGAAATGGAGTGATGCTCTTGAATCTTGTAGCAGTTTTTGAGTTAGGAGATATAGAACAATTTGAAGGTTTTTTCCGAAAAGTAACAAGGTATTTTTACAAGAAAGGGATGATTGAACCTAATCATTTCGAGAAAAAGATTTTTAATTCTTTCAGGGATATTTATAATTCTCCACCTAGTGAGTTGACCAATGAATACAAAAAGCTAGAGGCTTATCTTACTAATCTTCGAGAAGATAAAGACATTAAGATCTCACTAGGACTTGATGAGTTACTACTATTGTGGGTCAGTAGTAAGCTTCGCAATAAAACAATAATTAATCAACTTAGAGAAAAACATGCAGGTCAGCCAACTTAGGATTAAACTGGTCTACTACTAATTTCTATGGCATTACCAATTCGACGAATTCGCACTACATTATCAGTCAAGTCAAAAAAGTTTTGATTGCAAATCGGCGGTACAGGTTCTGGCTTGGCAAAATCAATATCTGTTGCGCCAATAATTCCTAGAACTTCATCATCAATATGGTAAATCATCGTCCATTGCGCCTTCTCGGTGGGCAACTTTAAGGTCTTACCGGAAGCCATTTCTTCGCTAGTCGGTGGTTCAATAGCTGTAGCGACAGACAATTGCCCTTTCAAGCTACCGATTAAAACGCCGCGAGGATTATTAAAAGGAAAGTCGATAGATCTTCCGTTGTCAATAAGGAAGAGGGTACTCATATCGGAAGATACAGTAATGGAGTTGACCATGGTAGTAATGTGTTTTTTGACCGGCTGTGGTTTCGGTTTCCTTGGTATCTCTACCTTGGTTTTGCGAAAAAGAGCCAGTATCCGGTCTACGATAGACATAATGCTGTATGTGATAGATGCGCACCAAATGTAAGGAATAATTTTCTAAAGCCTTAACATTTTTTGCTAACAATTCTGCTTGTAGATTTTCTCAAAACATAGTGTTTGTGGGACTTTACTAATCATAGGATAGCTTCTACTGGGCTAATACCCCAAAATCTTCAACATCGCCTCCGCCTTTTGCTCCTCTTTATAAACGATATAGACGAAATTACCTTCCTTGTTTTTATCAATCAGAATTCGTTTAGGAGAGGGGATCAAGCAATGTTTTACGCCTCCGTAGCCACTGATGGCATCTTGGTAGGCTCCCGTATGGAAGAAACCCAGGTAGAGCGGTTCTTCATCCTTGGGATCGATTTCTGGGAGGTAGACCTGGCTTTCATGAATTTCAGAATTATAATAATCGGCATTGTCGCAACTAAGTCCGCCGACATTTACCTTCCTGTAGTCATTCTTCCATTTATTGATCGGTAGTAAGATGAAGCGTTCTCCCATACCCCAGGCATCTGGGATGGTGGTCATCAATGAACTATCAATCATATACCACATCTCCAGGTCATTCTGCTGCTTTTGGGCTAAGACAGAATAGATGATCGCACTACTTTCGCCGACAGTATATTTACCAAATTCGGTGAAGATATCGGGTTCTGGAACATCTTCTTCTTCACAAGCGGCCAAAATATTACCGACGATCTCTCGCACCATGTATTTGTAATCAAACTCGAAGCCTAGCGAATTTCGGATGGGCATTCCTCCACCAATATTAATCGAATTCAGGTCTTCTGACTCTTGCTTGATTTCGCAATAGAGCTTTATGGCTTTCTTTAGTTCGCCCCAATAATATAAGCTGTCTTTGATTCCCGTGTCGACAAAGAAATGCAACATGGTGAGCTTAAGTTTATCGTTGCCTGCGATTTTTTCTCGATAAAAAGACATCACATTGGCTGCACGAATACCTAATCGAGAGGTGTAAAACTCAAAATTAGGTTCTTCATCTGTGGCTACCCGAATCCCTATTTTACAAACGCCATTTACATGTAGGTTGTAATAATCGACTTCTTCGATATTGTCACAGATCGGGATGACATTTTCGAAACCATCGTTGATTAGATCGACAATATTCTTTAGGTATCGCTGTGGTTTGAATCCATTACAGAGAATGATAATTTTCTTGTCGATCTTGCCCTGATCATAAAGGCGCCGAATCAGGTCGATATCGAAGGAGGAGGATATCTCCAGATTGACATTATGATCCAGCACTTCATCCAAAACATAGCTGAAGTGACTACTTTTGGTGCAATAACAATAGTGGTAATTTCCCGCATATCCCAAGGAGCGCATCGCTCGATTGAATAAATTGCGGGCTTTTTTGATTTGACTCCCAATTTTGGGTAGATAGGTCAGCTTTAATGGCGTCCCGTATTTCTCGATTAGATGGATCAATGGTATCCCATTAAACTCCAAGTAACCATCTTCCAGATCAAAACCATCTTGTGGAAAAAAGAAGGTTTGATCGATGAGATCAAAGTATTTTGTTTTCAATTCCGTCGATGATAAAAAAAAGTGAAGAAAACCAACAGAAAACGCTCAGCTTTGAGCGCTGCAAATCTAGACTAAAAATTGAATAATTGTAGCAGTGAGAAACTCTTTTTTTGCAGGCAGTGATAAAAAAAATAAAATTGATTACGACAGGCTTGTTATCAGTTTGATTAGTTAGCGACTTAGGCCAACTTCTGGAAAAAAACTATCTTTGGCTTTCTCAAAAAAAATGCCTGGTCTAGCATGGCTAGGGATTAACAACAAGTCTATATATTTTTGTCTTATGGAGAAACTAGACGCACTTCGACAGGTGGCTGAATTTCACAGAACTTTCAAGCATCCTATTCTCGATGAACCCACCATTCCTGCTGCTGATCGCTGCCGGCTTCGTGTGGCATTGATTGCCGAAGAACTAAAAGAATTGGAAGAAGCCATTGCGGATAATGATATCGTAGAAGTGGCTGATGCGCTTTGTGACATACAGTACGTACTGGCAGGGGCTGTTTTGGAATTTGGCTTGGGAGATCAGTTCAAGGCCTTATTTGATGAGGTACAACGTTCGAACATGAGTAAAACATGCCAAACGAAAGAAGAGGCCGAAGCCACTATGCAGCACTATAAAGAGACTAAAGGAGTAGATAGCTACATGGAGAAAGCTGGCGATGTTTATCTTGTTTTCCGTCAATCAGATAAGAAGACGTTGAAGTCGGTTAACTATTCTCCGGCGGATTTGAAGGGGCTCCTTGGAAGATAGTTGATAGCAGTTACCTAAACTTTCGACTTTACATGACCTGTGATCGTCAGCTTATACATATGAGAATTAAAAAATAAAACCTATGAAACAGATAATTAGCGCTCTTACATTACTACTTTTCGGGGCTTTATATTTACACGCGCAACCGTCAACTACTGAACTGGTGCAGCAAGCCGAATTGGAGCAACATGTTCGTTTTCTAGCTTCGGATGAATTGCGGGGCCGATATACGGGGTCGATGGGTAATCGGACGGCTGCTCGCTATATTGCTGAATATTTACGTGCCCAGGGTTGTCAGCCAGTAGAAGGCATGACCGATTATTTTCAAGAAATTCCGTTCCAATCTGTTCGACCTCCTGCAACGGCTACTTTTAAGGTGGGAGATAAGGTGTATAAATATGGAGAAGACTTCTTCTTATCAAACGGGCCCGCTGCAACGATTGAAGGTGCTGCTGTTTTTGCCGAACATGCTTGGGTAGATGAAGAGGAAGGAATTGATCATTTTGCGGGTCTGGATGTCAAGGGGAAATTAGTATTCGCCTGGTCAGGTAAACCGGGTTCTCGGGATCCACAGGAAGCCTTTGCCGCATCTAAAGTCAAGCGAAAGTTAGCTGCTGAGAGAGGCGCTCTTGGATTGGTGGAAGTTTATCGTTTACCATTTCCCTGGAAGTTTTTACTCAATTATCTGAATAAAGAGAATCTTTCTATTGCGGATCCAGATGATGCTGCGTCGGAGGGTTTGGTCTATGGGATGTTGAACGAGAAATCAGATGCTCCTTTTGAGGCTATGAAAGCCGGAAAGAAAACCTTGGTGGCTTTAACCACTAGCGGTGTTTTAAAATCGAAAATGCATTCCAGCAATGTGGCCGCTGTTCTAGAAGGTAGCGATCCTGTGTTGAAGAATGAATACATGGTGGTGACGGCTCATTATGATCATGTCGGTGTAGCCAAACAGGGCGGTGGTTTTGCTTATGGTAAAACCGATAGCATATTTAATGGAGCAAGAGATAATGCCATTGGTGTAGCGAGTATGATGCTAACGGCGAAAGTAATGGCGGTAAATCGCCCGAAGCGTTCCGTCCTTTTCTTGGCGCTCACTGCTGAGGAACAAGGACTCATTGGTAGTAGCTATTTTGTCAAACACCCTTTAGTCGCTTTGGATAAGATTGTTTTTAATTTCAATACAGATGGAGCGGGCTACAACGATACGACGCTGGTAGCGGTGATGGGCTATGATCGCACAGGTATTGCACCATTAATTGATAAAGGGGCTAGTGAATTCGGCCTAAAGGTCATCGCCGATCCGGCACCAGAGCAAGGACTCTTTGATCGCTCTGATAATGTTTCTTTTGCGCGCAAGGGGATTCCTGCCTTGAGTTATAGTCCTGGCTTTGCTGCTTTTGATGATGCTCTAATGAAGAACTACCACCAGGTATCCGATGAAGCCCAGACTTTGGACTTTGATTATCTACTGAAATACAGCCGATCATTTATAGAAACGGCGCGTTTGATTGCCAATGATGAGAAGCGTCCTTTTTGGATAAGCGGGGATAAATACGAAGCAGCAGGCAAGGCACTTTATAAGAAAAAGTAGTTGTTTCCTATATTTTAAGTATTTCTTAAGAAGTCTTTACATACATTTTTATTAGATTTGATGGTTAAATGCTGTCAAATGACTACAAATACTCTCCACAAGATGAAATATCTTGTGCTATTAGCATTGCCTATCTTCTGTGCTTCTACTTGTGAAAAGCCAGTAAATTTCAAAGTGGAACCTGCTGCGCCAGAGATTTTCATCTCTAGTAACTTCAAGGATGATTCTGCCATTGAAGTGGAGGTAACCAAACGCACCTATGAAGTACTGCAAGAGGGGACAGAGGAGTTTGTGAGTAATGCTATTGTGAGTATTATGGAAGGAGGAGAATTTTTGGGGCAGCTGGATTTTGTATATCCAAGTATTCCTCGTGCGAAGCCAGTCTATTCAACAACTGGATTCTTACCTCAAAATGGGAAGGAATATATTATACAAGTCGAAGTTGAAGGTTTTCAAACGATCAGTGCAAAGAGTATAATACCACCAAAAATAGAAATAGAAGAGTTCTACGTAGGAGATATCACTAAGACCCAAAGCCAGGGCATTAATAATATCACCTATGACTTTCCAGTATTCGTGGCTTACAATGATCCAGCCGAAGAGACGAACTATTACCACCTAAAAATAGCCCAGGAAATTATAGAGTTTTCCGTTATAGAAGGAGACACTATGCCAGGTCGATCTTTCTTGAATACCATCAAATTCAGTGGAGAGAATGACAACAATTTTGTGAATGCTTATTTTGCAGGCGGTGTGTTGTTGCAGGATGCTCCTTTTGGTCAACAGTATGGTTTCAATATGCGAATTGGAATTAATCCTAGCTATCAAAGGCTCGGTAAATTGTTTGTAGAATTGCGTACTGTTTCAGAAGACTACTATCGCTTTCATAACAGTTTAGATCATCAAGATCAGCAAGCAGGGGGCACAGGCGGTTTTCCGGCTCCTGCCATACCTTACTTCAATATTGAAAATGGTAGTGGAATTTTTGCTGGATACACCCAAGCCGTAGATTCTCTGCAGATCGGGAGGTAAGTCTTAGAGCCTTGCCCAAACATGCTCTTAATTTATCCTCCATAGGTCTTTTCCTTTTTCCTTCATTAATTAATCCTTAGGACTCTTGTAATTCGAATATTTTCGAACGATATTAAGATGAACAATAGGATAAGTTTTTTAACCTATTGAGCCTTCAAATTGTTTACTAATGGTAGGCAATTGATGGTAGGTGAATGAACTCACCATGTTTTTCTTCCATCTTCTTTGTCCATTACTTAAACAACTTCATTACTAAAAAACGGGAAACTGTCGGTTATGATAAAATTACCACTTAGGTTAAAAATCCTAGTGCGTCGATTGCGTAGATTCTTTCTTACCACCGTGATTGGTGGGGTGGTTGTGATACTACCGATTTCTCTTTTCATATTTTTAGTTCGGGCAGTAGTACGTTTTACTTCCGAGCTAGTTAGGCCCTTAATTGGGCTCTTCAATTTAACAACCGATACCCATCAATGGATCGTGGACCTGATTTCATTTACGATTGT
>Ga0070728_10003499_pt1 | contig 17287 bp, 16 predicted proteins | sample tdDd471_FD_66723 | JGI IMG/M metagenome (GOLD analysis project Ga0070728, IMG submission 66723) | Marine sediment microbial communities from the Atlantic coast under amendment with organic carbon and nitrate - tdDd47.1 | ecosystem: Environmental > Aquatic > Marine > Coastal > Sediment | place... | reverse complement strand
TTAAGCTTGCATCTTATCGGTAATCGCATAGCTCTTGTTGCACAGCCAATCTTCATTGGCCTAACGCTATGCTGCCTGCTGCTGCTTTGCCTTGCCGGCCTCTTCGGCCCACAAGAACTGAAACTGACGCAACTTGAGTCGGGAGACAAATTTTCCCTGACAATACCGCTCGTATTTACGGCCCTTCTTCTCTTTTTGGGCTATGACCAGCCCTCTTCTCCCCCTTCTGATAGCCGCAAAAAACATATCTGGACAATTGTTGCTGGCTTTCTTCTTCTTGCAGCCTGGGGATTTGTTTCGCTCCAATACGTTCCCCAGACCAAACTCTCCAACTCTACAATTCCATACATCATCAGTGCCAGGGAAATTCTCGGGCAACCAGGAAGAATCATTATGGGCATTGCTGTCATCAGCGGTACCTGTGGTCTGGTAAACGGTCTTTTTCTACTATCCAGTCGATCCCTTCAGCAGATGACAGATCACATTTTCCTCTCGTCCAAGGGTAGCTCTGTCTTAAATACGAGAATCTGGCAGATTATTTTTTCTCTTTTTATTGGCATCTTTATGGCAACCGGTCTGGCGGGAAGCGAAAAGCTGAATATATATATGTACGGGGCATTGTTGTTTTGGCTGATCATGATAGGAATGTACTGTTTTACTGCAGCAAGTAATTTACAAAAACAACAGAGAAGAGGCGCTCAGTATTGGTATCTGCTCACTGCTGTTTTTCCATTGGCTGCTATCTGGTTAATATGTATCAACCCACATGCCACAACACTTGTTGTCTTCTGTTTTATTGTGCTGGTAATCAGTTCAACAATCTCCACCGGACTCATCTGGTATCACAGAAATAAAATCAACAAGTCAATTCAAGACTCACAAGGAGACATCTCATGAAAAGAGTTTTCACATTACTCATTATCCTGATGGTATTGGCAGCATCACCGCTCTTTGCCGCTTCAGTACCAATAATGGATAAAGACGAATTAAAATCCCTGCTTGGCTCTGAGAATCTGGTAATTCTAGACGTTCGGACGGGAAGAGACTGGAGCACCAGTGAATTTAAGATTAAAGATGCCCTGAGGGTTGACGGCAGAGATCTTTCGGTGGCAATGACTTACCCGAAAGATAACACCTTTGTTTTTTACTGCGCCTGACCGAACGAAGCCACAAGTGCCAGTATGGCACAAAAACTCATGGCCGAAGGGTACGGGAAAGTCTACGCTTTAAAAGGAGGATGGCGGGACTGGTACCGCAATAAATTCCCTGTTGAAGAAAAATAGTATCTAAAAACTTCTCTTTCGGAGGAGTCGGTATCTCCTCCGAAAGAACAAGGAGTATTATCCACCAATCACATAGTACCGCAACCAGACATAGATCATCGAAATAAAAACAGTAATTGCGGTAATAGGTGCACCATAGGCGACAAATCGCAAAAAACTGATTTTGTAACCAGCTTTTTCTGCCATCCCCACCACTATCACATTTGCTGATGCGCCAATCGGCGAACCATTGCCACCCAGGCAGGCACCAAGAGCCAGAGACCACCATATTGGCATGAGATCCGGATGGTGGAGCAGTTCCAGCCCAGTAGCATCCGGCCATAGCTCTCTTGCCATATCAATCACCAGTGGGTTCATCGTGGCAACATAGGGAATATTATCAACTACTGCTGAGGCCACGGCCGAAAACCACAATATCAACATAGAGGTCGACAACAGATTCCCCTCTGTCAAGCTAAGCATTTCACCCGACATCATCCGGATAAAACCAACTTTCACCAAGCCACCTACCATAATGAAAAGGCCGATAAAAAAGAAAATAACCGGCCATTCCACCTCGGCCAGAATTTTATGCGGCTCTTTGGTCTTTGATATGAGCAGCAAAATACCGGCACCAAAAAGTGCCACCGTCGCTGGCTCGTAGTGGAGCATTCCGTGCATCACAAAACCGACCAGAACTAATGTCAGTACCGCCAGACATTTCTTCAACATCACCACATCTTTAATAGCCTCATTTTCTTTCATGCCGAGGATGCGGGTCTTCAGTTCTTCTTTGGTCTGCAACCGTCGTCCGAAAAAGAGTTTTACGATCACCAGGAACACGACCATAATGACAAGAACCACCGGAGCCAGATGAACCACAAAATCAATGAAGGTAAGCTTTGCCTTTGAGGCAATCATTATGTTAGGCGGATCGCCAATAAGGGTGGCAGTCCCGCCGATATTGGAACTGAGAGCTTCCACAATAAGAAACGGAACAGGATCAACCTGCAAGGCATCAGCAATGAGCAGGGTGACAGGGGCAATGAGCAGCACGGTGGTCACATTATCAAGCAAGGCGGAGAGAAGTGCTGTGATAAGAGCGAAGATAATCATTATCCTAAGCGGTTCTCCCCGCCCCCATTTCGCGCTCCGGATGGCGATGTATTCAAAAAGTCCTGTGGGACGCATGAGATTGATGATCACCATCATGCCAATGAGCAGAAAAATGACATTCCAGTCAACTCCATACTCCTCAAGGTGAAAAGCCTCATGTTGGTCAACAATTTTCATCACCAGCATCAGCGAAGCGCCGCAGATGGCAACAATGGTTTTGTGGATCTTCTCGGAGATTATTACGACTAGGGCAACCACAAAGATGGTTATAGCTGCCCAAAAAGGTGCATTCATTTGAAAGTGATGTATGGCGGTGGCGCTTTCCATAACTTATTACTCCCCGGCGTTGCACATAATATTTGTTATGGTCAGATAGATATCGCGAATATGAACCATTCCAAGCACCCTGCCTGATTTGTCTACAACAGGCAGCCGCTGAAAATTGTTATCTATCATCAAATCAGCGCAACGTAGCAGTTTATCATTGGCCCCGATGGTAATGATCTCCGTGGACATAATATTACTGACAAGCATCTGTCCAGCTTTTTTGGCACATTCTTCAAACATGCCCTCCCAGGTAAAGCCACCAAGATTTTCTTCAAGATAAGAGGGAATAACCGCCTTGATAACATCTTTGATTGAAACTATTCCGACAAGTTTTATCCCGTGCTCAAGCACAACCATACCGTTAACGGAAGAGTCTTCCCATTTAGTTTTTCGCATGGTGCAGATTGCATCATACAAGGTCTGCTCAGGTCTGAGCCAGTTGGACGTCACCGGCTCCATTATTTCTTTTACCAGCATGGCTTTTCTCCTTCTCACCTCTTTACGGTAAAAACAATACCCTGTCGCCCAACTCTTTCATTTCCACTTCTGCTCGTAAATGTATAGTAATCTCTTTTAAACATATGCGACAAAGAGAAGAAACACATTATTGACGAACCCCGCTGCACGACACAAAAAAACCGGAACCACCCATGAGAGGTGATTCCGGCTGGAAACCAATCGGTTTCAGACCTGAGAATGTTTGGTGCGTTATATTTTATACAGGTAAGGTTTAAGTTTTGCCAAAGTCTTATCGCCAATACCTTTCACGCTTGTCAGGTCATCAATACTTTTGAAATTACCGTTGGCCTTGCGATACTCCACAATTCTATCTGCAGTGACAGGCCCGATACCAGGAAGCTGGGTAAGCATTTCCTGATCTGCGGAGTTAATATTCACGTCTTTTGGTATTTGTTTTTTCACACTGTCGGCTGCCACCTCTTTTTTCGCCGAAGCGGCATAGCTAGTTTCTGACAAGGGTGATAGGCTGAGAGAACAAGCGAAAAGAGCGACCAGTAGTAAATAAAAAACTTTCATAATTCTCCTTTTTTAAAAACTTGTTTGTGTTGATGGCGTCTTTGCCGTTAAATTTTCTTCTTAGAAAAAATGCTTCGCAGAAGAAAGTATCGTTTCCTTTTCTTTTAAGCTTACCTAGCCCTACTCACAATTTTCCCACAACGTTTGACGGATGAAAAAATTTCATTAGCCAACCACCCCACAAAAGACAACGGGGACCTGAAGTAACTACTTCAGATCCCCGTTATTTTTCTTTTTACAGAAGCTTTCTATCTATAAAACCTTACATAATCGGCTTCATGGCACTCATATGCGAACGTAGTTCTTCACCGACCGCTTCTATAGCAGTATAGCGAATTGCCTCATTAATCTGGATCAGATCGAGGTTGTCTACCCCATTGTCTGTCAGCTCAAGGCCTTTACCAATCACGTCAGTACCGACGGTTTTCATAAAATCCTGCAGGAGAGGAACGGCTGCGTGGGCGAAAAGATAATTACCATATTCAGCAGTGTCGGAGATAACTACATTCATCTCGTACAGTTTTTTTCTGGCAACAGTATTAGCAATAAGAGGCGTCTCATGAAGAGATTCATAGTATGCGGATTCTTCTTTAATACCGCAGTCAACCATAGTATCAAAGGCCAGTTCCACCCCGGCTTTTACCATGGCCACCATCAGGATGCCTTTGTCATAGTACTCCTGCTCACTGATTTCATCATCACTGGATACCGTCTGCTCAAAAGCAGTTTCCCCTGTTTCCTTACGCCATTTGAGTAGATTCGCATCACCATTGGCCCAATCTTCCATCATGGTCTTTGAGAAATGGCCCGAAGCGATATCATCCATATGCTTTTCGAAAAGCGGTTGCATAATAATCCGCAGCTCTTCAGCCAGAAGATAGGCTTTAATTTTTGCCGGATTGGAAAGCCTGTCCATCATGGCGGTGATACCACCAAGCTTTAGGGACTCGGTAATAACTTCCCAGCCATACTGGACAAGTTTTGTGGCATATCCAGCATCGATACCCTCCTCAACCATCTTATCAAAGCAGAGCAAAGAACCTGTCTGCAACATACCGCAAAGAATGGTCTGCTCTCCCATCAGATCCGATTTTACTTCCGCAACAAAAGATGATTCCAGAACACCGGCCTTATCTCCGCCGGTTCCACAGCAATAGGCTTTAACAATATCCCAACCCTCACCGTTTGGATCGTTTTCACCATGGACCGCGATAAGCGTTGGTACACCAAAGCCTCTCTTGTATTCCTGACGAACTTCAGTTCCCGGTGATTTAGGTGCAACCATGATTACGGTAAGGTCATCACGAATTTGCATTCCCTCTTCTACAATATTAAAACCATGGGAATAGGAAAGACAGGCACCTTTTTTCATAAGCGGCATGACTGTGGAGACAACGTTAGTATGTTGCTTATCTGGAGTCAGATTGATAACCAGGTCGGCAATGGGAATGAGTTCTTCATAGGTGCTGACAACAAAATCATTTTCTGTACCATTTTTCCAGGACTGGCGTTTTTCTTCAATTGCTGAGGCCCGCAAGGCATAAGATACATCCAGTCCACTATCGCGAAGATTCAGCCCCTGATTCAGTCCCTGTGCTCCGCAACCAACGATGACAATCTTCTTTCCTTTAAGGTAGTCAACACCGTTGAACTCTGCTGCATCCATGAAACGGCATTTAGACAATTCCTCTATCTGCCGACGAAGCGGCAAGCTGTTAAAGTAGTTCGAACCCATTTTTATCTCCCTGTATATGTATTGTTTTTAATTGTTACCAACAAACTATCATTCCCATCTCATATATTTACAAACTCTTGTTGCGTCAAGTGATTTGTTCGTGATACTGTGTTGCACTTTAAGCAATAATCCCAGGAAATGAAAGTCGGTGGGGGTTTTCTTCTCCCTGTATGTCTTGGGCACATTACCTGCACAGCAGCACAGTCACATCTTCAAAAGGTAGAATCTCGTGAATATCAGGGAACTTGAACTGTTCAGGAATTTAGCCTCAACCCTGCACTTTGGTCGCACCAGCCAGGAATGCAATATCACTCCCTCCGGTTTGACCCGCACCATTCAGAGACTCGAAAATGAAGTGGGTGAACCACTTTTTTTTCGAAACAACCGGTCGGTTCACCTTACTCCTGCCGGAACGCTCTTTAAAGAGTATTGTGAGGAGACCTTGAGCAGCTGGCATCTCTTCCGCAGCCATTTACAAAGTGATACCGTGCTCCGGGGAGAACTCTCTCTCTATTGTTCCGTTACAGCAATTCTCTCCATACTGCCGCAGATTTTTAGAAAATTTCGCAAAACACATCCAGAAGTGATGATCCATGTCCAGACAGGAGATGCCGCAAAAGCGTTGAACAAACTACAGGCCCGGGAAGTCGACATCTCTATCGCAGCTCTACCGGACCACCAGCCTGAAGACCTCGAATTTATAAACCTTCTGGAGACACCACTGCTGTTTATTTTTCCTAAATTCTTTCCAGAAACTATCCAGTATTCCAAAAAGACAATAAATTGGGAAAAAACACCTGTTATCCTGCCAGCTGGTGGCTTAAGCAGAACACGGGCGGAAAAGTGGTTTGCAGACAAGGAGATTCGCCCTTATATATATTCCCAGGTTTCTGGAAATGAAGCCATTATCGCCATGGTGAGCATGGGCTGCGGTGTTGGTATCGTTCCCCGTTTAGTCCTGGATAAGAGCAGCTTGATAAACGAGGTGGATATCCTGGACATTTCTCCCCGGCTCAAGCCCTTCACTGTCGCGGCCTGCACTTTTTTTAAAAATAAACAGAATCCCTTGGTACAGTCTTTCTGGAATATCGTAGAAATGGAAGCGGCTGCAAGATTTGAACGCCTATGACAACAATATTAATTACCAACGACGATGGTATACACAGTCCCGGCATTTTAGCCCTGCAAAAGGCCATGAAAGACATTGGCCAGACCATTGTCATCGCACCGGACCGTGATAATTCAGCGGTCTCCCATTCGCTCACCATGAACAGGCCCCTCAAAATCCATAAACTGGCAGATAACTTTTATACAGTGGATGGTACCCCCACCGACTGTGTGGCCGTCGGCCTAAAGAAAGTTCTTGAAGTGCAGCCGGATTTCCTCGTTTCCGGAATTAACGCCGGCGCCAATCTCGGAGATGATATCTCATACTCCGGCACTGTTTCCGCAGCCATTGAAGGTACCATGTACGGCATTCCATCCATGGCACTTTCGGTCGGTGGGGAGCCGCCTTATGATTTTCGGGCAGCCATGCAGATCGCCACCTGCATGGCCAAAAAAATCATGCATAACTCCCTGCCTGAAAATACTTTACTCAATATCAACATTCCCAGCGGTAGTACCTATAAAAATATCAGGGTTACCCGCCAGGGAAGAAGACTTTGGGAAGATTCCATCCATGAAACTCTGGATCCTAGAGGGAACAAACACTATTGGATAGGCGGAGGCACTGCGCTTATAGACCCCGGTGAAGATACCGATGTCCACGTTTTTGCCTCCGGCAATGTATCAATCACCCCTATACAACTTGACCTTACCAACCACACCGGCATTAGCTACCTGAAAGATAAATGGCACCTTGAAGATGGTACCTCAGGTGATTGAAGGAAATATGACAACAGATCTGCGGCAGAAAAAAAGCATCCTGGCAATAAACGTAGGTCTTGCGGCCAACACATTACTGGCCATATTAAAGACAAGTGTCGGCATTTTCGGCCATAGCCCGGCCCTGCTGGCTGACGGCATTAACTCTACGTCGGACGTGGCGTACGGGATAGTTGTAAATATTTTTATGCGGCTCTCCGGCAAACCAGCCGACGAGGAACATCCTTATGGCCACGACCGTTTGGAATCGATTGCCGCAGTTGTTGTCGGGGCTTTCGTTATTACCACGGCAATCTCCATTTTCTGGGCATCTATCAACAATGTATACGAACTGTTTAGCGGGGCGAGTGATTTTACCGGAGCATCACAGCTGGCCCTGTGGATCGCACTTTTCACTATCTTGCTAAAAATATGGCTGTCATTCTGGACTCATCGCATTGGCACCCAGACCAACAACAATGTTATAATGGCGCTTGCAGCAGACCATCGAAACGATATTTTTTCTGCTCTGGCTGCCACCATCGGTATTATTTTCGGACGAATGGGTTTCCTCTGGGTCGACCCTCTGGCCGGCGGAGTCGTGTCTATCATTATCTGTATTACTGGAGTGGAGATCATCCGCGAATCAGCCGCCGATCTGATGAATACCCTGCCTGGTCAAAAACTCACTGAGGACATTCGCAGAAAGCTTGATGAGTTGGATGAGGTACTCGATGTGGAAGAAATCCATGGCCACAGATTCGGCCTTTATATGGTCGTAAACATCACCATTGGTGTTTCCCCCGATCTCACCGTCTCAGAGGGAGACCGAATTGCCACCAGGGTTGAAAAACTGTTAGTTGAGGAAATTGACTCAATTCGCAGAGTCTTTATCCACTACCATCCGGTGCAGCCCGTAACTGTAGAGCTCAACGCCTAAGTATAACTCCACTTAATGGTTGCACTCAAAAGACATAGGCACCCTAAAGACATCAAAAGCCGGACAGATGAGACCTGTTTACAATACTTTTTTGAGGAGCCCTCTTTTTAGTACTCCTGTTTTTCCTTATTGATTTCCCATAAATTTGCAATTAATCTTCCATCGGTGTATCTAGCACCCTTTTACAATTTACAAACGCAGCAGATCCTCTGATCAGCATTTTTTAAAAAGGGCCTTCAATGTTTCGTAAGAAAATTGCTGCACCTGAGAATATTCTTATACTCGGCCTCGGTGGTGTTGGTTTTTACCTGGCAAAGCGACTTATCCACGAAGAATACGCTATCACCATAATTGAAGCCGACCCCAAACTGATCACCCAAGCCGATGGCCAGATTGATGCACGCCTTATCCAGGGCAACGCCATGAGCATCAACTGCTGGAAAGAGGCTGGCGCAGACAAGATGGATTACCTCATCGCCGTAACCGACAACGACGCGGTGAACATGATGGCTTCTCTTATTGCTGATCGTTTCGGTATTAAGAGAAAAATTGCCCGGGTGCGATCCCTCGAATTCGGCAACGTGGATTCGCTGCTTACCGCAAAAGATCTCAAACTCGATCTTCTCATCCATCCGGAAGAGCTCGTAGCCCAAGAGGTTGTTCGCCTCATTCAGATCAATTCCAGCAATGAGATCATAGACATAGCCCAGGGTGAGATTCAACTCCTGGCCACCGGTATCGATGACTCTTCGCCTCTAGCCAACAGGAATCTTAAAGAAATAGCCGGAATGCACAGTGATTTTCCTTTCCGGGTAGTCGCCATCGCCCGTGGAATCTCCACCATCATTCCCCATGGTGGAGAGGTTCTTCTCCCTCATGACCATATTTTTATCATGGCCGCCCAGAAACACCTCCCACGCCTGATGGAAGTCACTGGGATGAGTAAATCCCGTCAGCAAAAGGTTATGCTGCTTGGTGGCGGTCTTGTCGGCACCAGGGTCGCCGAGCTTTTGCAAAAATCAGTATCGGTGAAACTGGTTGAAAAAAATGAGCAGCGAGCCAAAGAACTCTCTTTTGAATTGGCACACACAGAGGTCCTTCATGGGGACGGCTCGGACGGCGATGTTCTCACCATGGCCGGTCTGCTTGAAACTGACACCTTTGTAACTACCACTGGAGAAAATGAAACCAATATTATGACCTGCCTACTGGCCAAACACCTCAGCCAGAAAAGCAAGCCCAAAAACGGCAAACCGAATGATTGTAAAACTATCGCCCTGGTTAATAAAGAAGACTATCTGGTCCTGGCGGCAACTATAGGCTCAGATATTGCCTTAAATAAAAAGGTTATGGCCGGCAATGAAATTCTGAAATTCATCCGGAGAAGCGAATTTCTCGCAGTCGCCCATCTGCATGGTTTTGATACCGAGGTCGTTGAACTGATGGCCGCTGAAAAATCGCCGATCACCAAAAAACCATTGTCACAACTGGATAGTTTTTTTCATGACAAACTCATAATCGGCGCTGTCTTTCGGGACAACAAGTGGCAAATTGCTGTCGGCAATACCCATATCCATGCTGGTGACCCGGTTATCGTCATCTGTACCTCAAGACACCTAAGAGATGTGCGAAAACTATTTATCGCCTAAACGGGGATATGACCATTTAACTGACCAACTGAGGCTGCAGTCGCAATTTTCTTTGCAGTAAAATATCGAGTTAGAGAAGGGATCCTTAACAACTAGGTCATATAATTGATCAGGAATGAGATGTTTCCAGGTAGCGGAGAAGGGCTGCCCGGAAACATTTTTTAGGATTACGATACGAAGATTTAACCGATCTTGCTCATTGGAACTGAAATAATCAGCTATTCGAAATTCCAACTTCTATTCAAGATTATAGAACGGATTAATGTGATCCTTCTTCGCCTTAACAGGCTTGGCAAATACAACATTCTTTAACCCGTAAGTATTAATAAGCCTTTCCGCAGTTTTTTGGCGAAGATCTTCGTCATTTTTCAGTCCACCTTCGAGGTTTCCAAGGGAGACCACACCGTCCTTGATGTCCACTGTAGCCTTGGGCGAAAAATTAACGATCGTGGCATGGATATTGGCGACCAGCGCCTGTTCCTTCAGAATTGCTGTCGATTCAGGGGTCGCATCAAAACGGCCCTGCCGGGTAACTCCCTCAAGAATACCAACAACATCGTCGACGGTCATGCTATTAATATGCAAAACCAGATCATAGAGGCTGCAATTCCAGGTGTCTTTCCCGTATAAACTTAAGCCCCACTTGCGTCTTTCATCGTCATCCTTTTTCAATAGATACCTGGCCTCTTCAGCCGAAGAATTCTCCCGTTTCATCTCTTCCTTAATGCGATCCTCCATGTTGGAGATAATCCTCACCTTCATGGCATGGTTGATCCCATGGAGAAAGAAATGGCCGGATAACCCATGGTAGACAATATTGTCTTTCACCATATGGTTGAGGAAGGCGGAACGAAAATAGCTGATATATCGTTCTTTACCGTGACTGAAACGATCAAGGACAGATGGCGCATCGTGGAGAGCTTTGACCAGACGTATTTCAGGTATGGCGAATTCTTCGCAGGTTTTCAGCAAGATATCCCTGGAAACACACTCATAACCGAGTTTTTCGGCAAGTTTTTCGGCAACTTCCTTGCCACGACTGTAGGATCCTCTAGAAATTGAAATAATAGCCAAAATGTGCTCCCTGTAAATGTGGTTAATACGATTGGTAGGAATAGGTAGAAAATTATCTAATGCAGTTTCACACTTTTTCCAAGAAATCTTTTTTCAAAGATTTTATGTGCACATCTGCACATAAAAGATAGTCGACTTTATCAATTACCTTTTAAAGAAACTAAGTAGTGCATGCAACGTCGTCAACGGATGGGGAGGACAACCTGGAATATATAAATCTACCGGAATCAGGTTGTTCAGGTCACCGACGATTTGTTCACTACCGAAAAAAGGACCGCCAGAGATTGAACAACAACCACTGGCAATGACTATCTTGGGCGACGGAACTGCATCATAGGTATCCATAAGGGCTTGTTTCATATTGAGCGAGATCGGCCCAGTGACATGGATCCCATCGGCATGTCGAGGGGAGGCAACAAAATCGATGCCAAAACGAGAGAGGTCGAAAAACGGTGTATTCAGAACATTAGTATCCGCTTCGCAGGAATTGCAACCGGCGGCAGACACCTGGCGCAGCTGCAAAGAACGACCAAAGAGCTTCTTGAAATGTTGTTTAGAATGTTTAGCAAGAGTTGGCAAACTGCCGCTTGTGACAAGATCTGTCCGATTTGCAGTACCCAGATCAAAATTTTCACTGAACCTGACAAATGCGCCATCACTCACAGCCTCACAATGACCGCAAAAGGTGCATCGCCCCAGATCAATCGTTTTTACCGCTGTATCAATAGCATCTTGGGGGCAGATTCCGGCGCATAGCTCTGCTATTTCGGTGCTACACTCTTTGTTAATCACAGGCAGTCCTCTAAATCTATGGTAAAGAGCTATCGGCTCCTTGGGGTACTTTGAGGTCTTGCAGCCCTGTTCCATTCTATTCTTAATTATTTTCAGCATAGTAAAACCTTATATGATTTCCTGTGTCGCTCAGACTGAATGTTCAGCAGTTTTAGAGGTCAAATCCGCAATAGGAGAGGTTAAAGCTCTTGTTGCAGAGAGGAAAATCTGAAATTTCCTGATTCCGAAGAGACATAGCCAGACCTGTCCAGTTATGAAACGAAGGATCTTTAATCTTGTAGCGTTGCACTTTTCCCTTTTCATCCGAAAGAACGCAGTGTGAAACTTCACCCCTCCATCCTTCATTGATTGTGACAACAAAAGAAGCTGGGGAAAGGTTATGATCCTGCATATAGACGGCTGTGGTGGTACCCTCAAGTTTCTCATGCTTATCAAGCAAAAGACTTATCAGCCTTAGTGAATGCATGATCTCCTCACGTCTCACAGCAGCACGGCTGTTCACATCACCATTGGTGACAAGGTTGGAATTAGCTGGTAATTCCGCGTAGCATTCTGTCGGAAATGTTACCCTTGCGTCATAGGATATGTTGCACGCTCTACCTGCATATCCAACGAGGCCAAGATCCTTGGCCATATTATGCTCTACCGTGCCGGTGTGCTCAAACCTGGCCTGAACCGTGTGGGCACTAAACAGCAGATCACAAACATGTTCTATCTCCGGTGTAGCTTCAGCCAATTTATCCCTGATAAGTCGGCGTTGCTCCTCTCCCATAATATGGGAAATACCACCGGGTCGAACCAGTCCTTTACCAAAACGATTTCCACCAAGCACCTGTAACAGGTTGAGGAACTCTCCTCTGATTCTGCCGAAATATGCGGCTGGCGGGTTAAAGGCAACGTCTCCGCTCAATGCACCAAGATCACCTATATGATTGCAGATCCGCTCGAGTTCCAATGCGATGGTACGGACAATGCTTGCCCCATCGTCGATACTAAGACCTGCCAGAGCCTCAAAAGCCTGACACATACAAAGACTGTGGCCGATTGTGGTATCACCGGCAATAGATTCACAAATGGTAGGAAATCTTTTATGCGGCAATGTTGGCAACATCTTCTCAATACCACGATGCTGGTAACCAAGCTGAATCTCCAGGTGAAGCACTTCTTCTCCTGCGCACTGAAACCGGAAATGTCCAGGCTCAATAATACCCGCATGAACAGGGCCCACTGCCACTTCATGGATAGCTTCACCTTCAACACTAAAATACGGATAGTTACCTGGGATTTCTTTTGCGTAATCATTGCCGAAGACATCCTTTTCTCCGGTGTAATTCTCGTGATATCTGACCATTTTCAGCCACGGGTGCCCGTCGGGCTTAATGCCATACTGTTCAGCAATTTCCCGCTCAAACATATGGAATTTTTCACTGGAATTTCTGGTCAGAGACATGAAAGATTTGCCTACTTGCGTACCAATAACATAGAGCTCATTGTTGCGAACCACTGCGAGCAGCTTGTAATTGCCCTCATCCTTGTAAGCAAAGAACTGAACGATAAAGCCTTCATTTTTAACGAATTCGGAAAGGGTTTTGAAAAACTGCTCATAGGCTACTTGAGGTATAGATGCCCTTGCGATCGCTTTCCCGTTTTCTATCTTCAGGAGGTTATCCATGAATCGTGCCTCCTATTATTTTAATTGAATTGAGAATAGTCGTATAAACAATATCTGGCATCCATACACAGAGACCAACTGACGCCAGTAAGAGAGCATATGATGGCAGAAGCCGGAGAGTCTTTTCTTCGACTTGCAATTTTTCGGTCGTCTCTCCATAGGACATGGACATGAAAATACGGCCAATTCCAGCACCAACAAGTGTGAGTGCAAGGAGGAACAGACCAACCGAGACATAGCGCCGTTCTTGAAAGGCACCAACAATAATAACCACCTCACTTATGAACATACCAAAAGGCGGTAAACCGGAAATGCCAATAAAACCGGCAAAGAACGAGATAAACGTTTTAGGCAGATAACTGATTATCCCCCCAATTCGCTGTACCTGTTTTGTACCAAATCCAAGCAGAATGTTACCGGCAGAAAGAAACAGTGAAGATTTCAGCAGAGAGTGATGGATAATATGGAGAAAGGCACCGTAAAGCGCAAAGCCCCCAATTCCGACACCAAAGGCAATAATACCCATATTTTTAATGCTCGAATAGGCGAGCATTCTCTTATAATCCGGTTGGCCAATTATAAAAATAGCGCCAACTAGCATGGAGAGAAGGCCGAAACCGATCAATACGTTGCCGGAGAATTCTCCAAGTCCGGCAACATGCATGAGTATATGCGTCTTATATATACCGAGAAAGGCACAATTAAGCAGAGCGCCTGAGAGCAGTGCCGATGCAGGACTAGGTGCTTGGCTGTGGGCGTCAGGTAGCCAGGTGTGCATTGGAGCAAGGCCCATTTTTGTGCCAAAACCGATAACCACAAAGATGAATCCGACTTTTAACCAGAGAGGATCGAGTTGTGATGCCACGGTGTTCAAAGAGCTAAATGTCAGCGGAGCGTCAATATTACCAAGATCCATGGCCAGGGTTATGAAAAAGTAACCAAGAAGGGCGAGAGCAATTCCCACTGAACAGATAAGAACATATTTCCAAGTTGCCTCAAGTGCCTCTTTGGACCGATGGATAAAGATGAGAGGTGCGCTGACCAAGGTCGTTGCCTCGATGGCTATCCACAGCACAATAGGATGGTCGGAAAGTGTCACCATGGACATGGTCCCGAGAAAGAGCAACATGCAACATATAAAAATCGGTTTGTTCTCCATTTCAGATTCTTTCATATAAGAAAAAGAGTAGAGCGAAATACAGACAAAGATAAAAGAGGTGACCATGAGAATCAGCAAACCTTCAGGGGAGGTACTGAAATAGCTGGTAAAGACCGGAGTGAGACTGCCCATCCAACTCATTATTGTGAGTTGAAGATGTAACAGTGCGGTAATTAATAGCAATATTCTGCCTAAGGTTGCGGGGAGCGCAAGTGCCATAAGACCCGTTGCAAGTGGCAGCAAAAAAATAAACTCAATCATGTTATCAATCCTTTAAACGTCCAAGTAGAGTGGTATCGACATCATCGAAGGCACTGTTGATATTGTGCAGGATGATTCCCATGATCATTACGCCTACCAAAAGATCGAGCAAGACTCCGAATTCGACAACATAGAGCGTCTGGCTATGTTTTGTCAGGGCAGTACCGATGAGGTAAATCCCGTTTTCCAGCATCAGATAGCCTATGACCTGAGTTATCGCCTTGCTTCTTGCCATCATCAGGAAAAAACCGGCAGCCATAGTGGTAATGGCGGTTATCAGGACCATATCGTGTCCAGCTGGCAGAGAGAGCCGAAGGTGGCTGGTGATGAAAACGGAGAAAATTAACATAACAAGGCCAGCTAAAATCGAAGCATGATAGCCAATAAAAGGTTCGATCTCCCGTTTGATGGCAATCCGCTTGACGGCCATATAGAGCAGACCGGGAATAAGCAGACCCTTGATCAAAATCATGAGTTGAAAAAAGATAAGAGCACCACTGCCAAGGGATTCGTGACCTTTTAGAAAAAGTGGGGTGAGTGAAACCATAATTCCCTGTAAGGCCATAATTCTGACCAGGGCAATAAGTCTGGTGGAAGCCAGAGATAACAAGACCGAAAGAAGGGTGATCACCAGAATACATTCAGTAATATTTGTCATTGCAAGATCCCCATGGTTAAGATGGCTGCAAAAAATACCAGGGCAAAAGAAGTAAGGATGAATTGAGGTACTAGATCCATTCTAAATCGCGCCATTATCGACTCTGTTATGCCAATGGCAATATAGACGGTGGCGAGAATGGCGTAGAAAATCAGACCGTTGACTACTCCGTTTGCAGATGTGAACGGGTATATTATGTGCGCTATAAACGCAGAGTAGAAAAACAGTTTGTAAAACGATCCAAGTTCAATGAGCGCAAGGTCCGGTCCGCTGTGATCAAGGATCATCACTTCATGGATCATCGTCAGCTCCAGATGGGTCGCCGGATCGTCCACAGGCACCCGGGAGTTTTCGGTGAGCAGTATCATAAACAGGGCAACGATGACAAAGAGCAACAGGGCCCCCGAGGCATTCATCAGGGAAATCTGGTTTTCTCCGATAAAATATTCGGCGAAACTGAGTGAGCCGGTGAGGCGGTAGAACAGTATCAGAATGGTGAAAATAGTTGCTTCTGCTAAAGTCGAGAAAAAGACTTCCCTGGCTGCCCCCATACCCTCAAAAGGTGAGGCAGTATCCAATGCTGCAATAACGGTGAAAAAACGCCCTATGCCCATGATATAGAAAAGGACTATGATATCACCATGAAAGGAAAAGAGTGGTGTGCTCCCCGCAAATGGGAAAAACAGCAGGACAATGAGCGCTGTGGCAAATGAGACGGTTGGGCCAAGTTTAAATACAAAGCTGGTGCTGGTGCTGTAGACTGAGCCTTTGCGTAAAAGTTTTATTATGGTGAAATACTTTATGAAAAGTGGCGGACCCTGTTTGCCCGCAAAATACGCTTTCGTTTTTAAAATGATACCGGGAAAAATCGGTGCTGCCAGTATCGCTATGGCGAGTGTTATATATGTTTCCATTAATTACCTCAGATAAAGAGCAGAAGAGCAATGATAGTCACAATAATATAGCCAATATACAGCTGGATATGACCGTGCTGTATCCAGCGCAACTTTGCCAGGAGGTAAAGAATAGGGCTGACTATGTGGTCGACAAGAGTTGTTTCTGCAATGTCGTCCACCCGCGATTCATAGGTAGTACGACCAGGAAATATCCTGTTGATTCCTGAATAATTTGTCCTGATGTGCACGAAGGGGCGAAAAAAATCGACAATACTCATCGCATAGGATGTTCCGGTATACTGCATTTTCACAGTCGGTTGGGTAAAACCACAGCCCCAGGTCGATCCCCGGCTAATTTCTTTTTTGAGGTAGAAAACTTTTCGAAGCAACACGCTAAGTAGAAAGACGCCGAGTAACAAACGGGCAGCAAAGGCTAAATTGCCGGCCACAATTGTTATCTCATCTGTTCCGACCAGTTGAAGGGTCTTGATGCTTTTGAGCCCCTGGAAGACTGCCATAATAAAGGGTTCTGGAAAAATTCCGATTACCAGGCACGCGGTTGACAAAAAAAGCATGGGAAGGGTCATGGTGAATCCTGTTTCAAGTGCTTCCGCTGCCTTTTGGGTTCGCGGTTCGCCAAGAAAGACGACACCTACTACTTTTGAAAAGCACGCTGCTGCTAACCCACCAATAATGGCCAGAGAAAGGATAGCGAGCATGGTAAAGATAAAAGAAGATCCACTCAGGGTGAGGCCGTGGAAAGCCCCATAATAGATTAAAAACTCACTGACAAAACCATTGAATGGTGGAAGACCGGAAATAGAAACGGAACCGATCAAAAATGT
>Ga0070728_10003495_pt1 | contig 17306 bp, 12 predicted proteins | sample tdDd471_FD_66723 | JGI IMG/M metagenome (GOLD analysis project Ga0070728, IMG submission 66723) | Marine sediment microbial communities from the Atlantic coast under amendment with organic carbon and nitrate - tdDd47.1 | ecosystem: Environmental > Aquatic > Marine > Coastal > Sediment | place... | reverse complement strand
GGCGAAATCGGCCTCGTCCCGAGGGGATTTGTCCGGATTTGCCCATTTCCGGCCCATTCGTCGTCGAATATGCCCTGCATGTCCTTCCTCCTCATGGGCCGAAACTGAACAAATCCGGACAAACCGGCATCACAATCCTTAGCGTCCACAGGCCCTAGATCGCGATGTCCGGTACCCGTTACGTCTATAGGCCAATAAATGATTATCGTTAACCGCCTGTTTATCTCCGACCGAGACCGTTAGGCGATTTAGCCGGCGAAGCTGATGCTTGTCATTTGTCGTCGGCGTCCGTAAAAGGACATTTGGAATTCGTTCCCCGGTCGTTCAGGTTACCGGCCAAAGCGACGGAATCAGGGCCATGCGGCAAATATTGCCCCGGTCAGCCGATTCGCCAACATCGCAGCGGTGCAATTTTCCTGGCACGTTCGCCGGGCAACCGCGTCGGGGACGTATCTGAACTCCGTGACAAACACGGCACCGGTCCCAAGACCGCCGGTCGTTTTCGCGGATTCGATCAAGTGAGCGCCGGTGGGCCATCGAGGAGAGGCCGCGGGCGCCAATCAACCCCATCCCGAAGGGGGATGGACATCAGAATGCCGCCGACACGCTGCCGTGTCCGTGGCGTAAAACCCGATTTGGGGGTCATTTGGAAGTGCGGCAGGGAAAAATCAGGAAGAACGGAAATCCGTTGGGCTCGTCCCAAGGCGAACCGCGCGGTTTCCGAAGCTCCCGCCGCATCCGGGCGACCCGCCAGACCCTCTACACACACCCTGACGACGCGGGATGCAGGGAAGCCGCGGATCGACGATATCCGCCCGCTCCGGCCCGGCGTCGTGGAGCTTTCATCACATGGCAAACAAGATGCTTATCGATGCCGCCCACCCGGAAGAGACCCGGGTCGTGGTGGTACGCGGCAATCGGGTCGAAGAGTTCGACTTCGAGGCCGCCAACAGGAAACAGCTGCGCGGAAATATCTATCTAGCCAAGATCACCCGCGTCGAACCGTCGCTGCAGGCGGCGTTCGTCGAATATGGCGGCAATCGCCACGGTTTCCTCGCCTTCAGCGAAATCCATCCAGACTACTACCAGATCCCGGTCGCCGACCGGCAGGCGCTGCTCGACCAGGAGGAAGAGGACGCGCTGCAGGAAGCCCGATCCGAGGCCGACGAGCACGCCGACGAAGCGGACGATTCCGCCGAGGAAGCGGATTACGACGCGGACTTCGATGTCGACGACGAGGAATCCGGCGACGACGAGGGGTCTCGCGAAGAGGATACCGGTGACGAGGACTCCGATGAAGAGGACCCGGATAGCGAGGACTTAGGCAATCGGGACTCGGACGAGGACGGCGACGGGCGCCCCGTCGAAATCGCGGAAGCGGCCGGCGCGGGCGGCGCGACGATCGAATCGGAGCCGGTGACCGGGGCGGGCGGAGAGGAAAACGACGCCTCCGCCGGAGGCGGCCGCAGGCGCCGGCGCAGGCGCCCGACGCGGTCCAGGAAGTCCGACAGCAACGGCGACGACAATGACGGCGACGACGACGACGTCGAACTGGTGGGCGCCGAGGACGCGCTCGAGGAAGTCCCGGTCCGCCGACGGCAGCCGCGCAAGCAGTACAAGATCCAGGAAGTCATCAAGCGGCGGCAGGTGGTTCTCGTCCAGGTCGTCAAGGAAGAGCGCGGCAACAAGGGCGCGGCGCTGACCACCTATCTGTCGCTCGCCGGCCGCTATTCGGTGCTGATGCCGAACACGCCGCGCGGCGGCGGCATATCCCGCAAGATCACCAACCCCTCCGACCGCAAGCGGCTGAAGCAGATCGCCTCGGAACTCGAGGTGACCGAGGGCATGGGCGTCATCCTGCGCACTGCCGGCGCGAGCCGGACCAAGGCTGAGGTCAAGCGCGACTTCGAATATCTTCTGCGTCTGTGGGAGACGGTGCGCGACCTGACGCTCGGCTCGATCGCGCCGACGCTCGTCTACGAGGAAGGCAGCCTGATCAAGCGCTCGATCCGCGATCTGTACAACCGCGACATCGACCAGGTGCAGGTCGCCGGCGAGGACGGTTATCGCGAGGCCAAGGACTTCATGCGCATGCTGATGCCCAGCCATGCCAAGAACGTCCAGCCCTACCGGGATTCGACGCCGATCTTCACCCGCTTCGGGGTGGAGAGCCAGCTCGACGCGATGTTCTCGCCGCAGGTCACCCTGAAATCCGGCGGCTACGTGGTCATCAACCCGACCGAGGCGCTGGTCTCCATCGACGTCAACTCCGGCAAGGCGACCAAGGAGCATTCGATCGAGGACACCGCGCTGCAGACCAACCTGGAAGCGGCGGAAGAAGTCGCCCGCCAGCTGCGGCTAAGGGACCTCGCCGGCCTGATCGTCATCGACTTCATCGACATGGAGGAGAAGCGCAACAACCGGGCGGTGGAACGGCGGCTGAAGGAATGCCTGAAATCCGACCGGGCCCGCATCCAGGTCGGACGGATCTCGCATTTCGGCCTTCTGGAAATGTCGCGCCAGCGCATCCGCACCGGCGTGCTCGAGGGCAGCACCTCGATTTGTCCGCACTGCCAGGGCTCGGGCATTGTCCGGTCGACCGAATCGGTGGCGCTGCACGTGCTCAGGGCGCTTGAAGACCACCTGCTCAAGAGCCGCAAGCACAATCTGTCGGTCAATGTCAGGGCCGAGGTGGCGCTCTACATCCTCAACCAGAAGCGGGCGCATCTGACCGAGCTCGAGAACAGGTTCGGCCTCAATATCTCGGTTACCGCCGACGAGACCGTCAACGGCCAGCACTACACGATCGAGCGTGGCGAACTGGCGAGCGAATCGGGCCGCCAGCCGGTGCTCACCGCCGTGCAGCCCGACGCCATCCTGTTCGACGACGACGATGCCGAATTCGAAGTCGAAGCCGAAGCCGACGCCGAAATCGAAGCGGAGGCGGAGACGGAAACCGAGGAACAGTCGGACGGAGCCGGCGGCCGCAAGCGCCGGCGCCGCCGGCGTCGCCGCAGGGGCGGAGGCGACGACACATCCTACGCGCCGGACAGCGAAGACGAGTACGGCGAGGCCGCCGAAAGTCCGGAGTCCGGCGTCGAAGCGCGGGAAGCGGGCGACGACGGCGACGAAGACGACGAGTCCGGCGAACCCAGACGCCGCCGCCGGCGCGGTCGCCGCGGTGGCCGCCGCAGCCGCAGGTCGCGCGAGGCAGGATCGGAGACCGACGGCGACGAGAGCGAAGAGGCCGACGTCAACGCCGCATTGCCTGAGGGTGCTGAACAAGGCGGGGATGTCGAACAGGGAGAGGCCCCCTCGCCCGGCGACGACGGCGCAGGCGAAGACGAATCCGCCGGTGTCGAAGCCCTTGGCACGGAGACGCCGGCCGAGGAAGCCAGCGGCGAGGAAGCCGGAGAGCAATCCGAAACGATTGCCGACGACATCCCGATCGTGATCGACGGGCTGGCGACCGCAAGCGCCGAGCCGGACGAAATCCAGTCCGGCGACGAAACCGAAGAACCGGCCCCGACCACATTGGCGATGGCCGATCTCGGCGAGGCGGAAGCGACCGAAGCGCGCAACGGGGCCGACGAGGCCGTGGCGGAAGAGGACGCGGCAGAAGAACGGGCCGCGGAACCGGAAGACGACACGGCGGAGGAAGGCCATCCCGACGAGGATGAAGACGATCCCGACCGGCCGAAGCGCTCGGGCTGGTGGCAGCGGCGGTCGTTCTTCTAGGCTCGATCCCTTACCAACGGCGGAACGCGCGGGTCAGGCCTTCAGGAAGGTCCCCATGCGTTCCACCGCTTCCTGCATGTCGGCATGGGTGCCGGCGAAGGAAATCCGCACATAGGTATCGCCCCGGCGGAGATCGAAATCCGGTCCCGGCGTTACCGCGACGCCGGCATCGTTCAGCAATCGCTTGGCGAAGTCGATCGAATCGTTGGTGAATTTCCTGACATCGGCGTAGATGTAGAAGGCGCCGTCGACCGGCAGCAGTTCGTCGAGCCCGATCCCGGGCAGTTTCTCGAGCAGCAGCGCCCGGTTGGCCTCGTAGCCGGCCTTGACCGCCTCGAGTTCGTCGGTCGCATCGAAAGCGGCAAGTGCCGCGCGCTGCGACAGTTCCGGGACGGAGATGTAGAGGTTCTGGGCGATCCGTTCGACCGGCCGGACCAGCCATTGCGGCACGATCATCCAGCCGACCCGCCAGCCGGTCATGCAATAATATTTCGAGAAGGAATTGATGACGATTGCGTCGTCCCAGGTATCCAGCGCGCAAGCCGCGCGGCCGTTGTAGACGAGGCCGTGATAGATCTCGTCGGAGAGGAACCAGATGTCCTCGTCACGGCAGGTCGTCACAAGGTCAGCGAGCGCGTCGGGCTGCATCATGGTGCCGGTCGGATTGGCGGGGCTGGCGACCAGGACGCCGTTTACCGGGGTCTCGGCATGGGTCTGCATCAGCATGTCGGGTGTGATCGCCCAGCGGGTCCTCCCGGAAGTCTCGATCTCGTCGACCGCCAGTCCGAGGGCCGCGAGGATGTTGCGATAGGCCGGATAGCCCGGCGTCGGCAGCACCACCCGGTCGCCGACGTCGAAGGCGGCGAGAAAGGCGAGATTGAAGGCGGCGGACGATCCGGTCGTCACCACCACCCGTTCGGGCGAGATGTCGAGGCCGTAGGCGTCGTGGTAGTGGCGGGCGATGCGTTCCCTCAGCGGCGTGATGCCAAGCGCCTCGGTATAGCCAAGCCGGCCGTCGCGCAGCGCTTCGCGCGCCGCCTCGAGCACAAGGCGCGGGGCCGGCGCCCCGGGCTGGCCGACCTCGAGATGCACCACGCGCCGTCCGGCGGCTTCGAGCGCTTTGGCTTCGGCAAGCACGTCCATGGCGAGAAAAGAGGCGACATCGCTGCGGCGGGAGGGTTTCAGTCGGTCCGGCACCGGGAGGTCCTTCCATTGGGCGTAAAATATCGTGAGGGTGTACAGGCGGCGTTCATATGGCCCTGTTTATCGGTGTCGACGTTTGCGGCCAATCGAAATCCGGTCGCCCTCGACCAGGGAAGCGGCGGAACGGTCAAGGAAAATTGAAACCGGCGGCCATGGTTTGGCTTCTGGCGAACGCAGAACTATCTTATAGAGAGCCGCAACGACACCCATGTCGCGGTCCTGTCCAGAATTCGGAGACGAGTATGATCAAATCCCGCCGCCTGCTGAACAGGCTCCTTTTCGCAACCCTGCTCGTGGCAGTGCCGGGATCCCAGGCGTTGGCCGAGTTCGACGCCTCCCAAAAGGCGGAAATCGGAAAGCTGGTCAGGGAATATCTCGTCACCCATCCGGAAGTCCTCGAAGAGGCTATGCAGGCGCTCGAGAAGAAGCGGGCCGAGGAACGCCTCGCCAGCCAGAAGCTGACGATCAAGAAGCAGGCCAAGCTGCTGTTCTCCTCGAAACGGCAGGTCGTGCTCGGCAATCCCGAAGGCGACGTCACGCTGGTCGAGTTCTTCGACTACAATTGCGGCTATTGCCGGCGGGCGCTTTCCGATCTGCAGACGCTGCTCAAGACCGACAAGAACCTCAAGGTCGTGATCAAGGAATGGCCGGTCCTCGGACGCAACTCGGTCGAGGCGGCGCGGGTGTCCATCGCCCTGGCGCAGGTGGCGCCGGAGAAATATTTCGACTTCCACCAGAAACTGCTTTCGAGCGAGGGCGGCATTAACGGCGCCAAGGCGCTGATGGTCGCCTCCCAGATCGGCGTCGACATGGACAAGCTGCAAACCGCGATGAAGGACCGCGAGATCATCGCGACCATCGAAGAGGTCCACGGTATCGCCACCGGGCTCGGACTGACCGGCACGCCCTCCTATGTGGTCGGCGACCAGGTGATCGGCGGCGCGGTCGGCATCGACAATCTCAAGGAAACTGTGGCGAGCTACCGCTAACGGCAATCTGCCGGGGCGCCATGGCGCCCCCCTGCCCGGCGGATTGCGCGTCCGCCGGGAACCGTCTTGCTCGGACCGAGCGATAATCCTTCCGTTTGCCGGCATCCCGACCTATAAGACTCGCCGAAACCGGTGATCGGGGCTTCGCGCCCGCGGTCGGCCGGACAAGGACTGGAGGCTTGGGTGTTCCGCAGTTTGGTGCCTGGACTCTGCTGCCGCCGGGATCGGCGTGCGCGGAAATGTCAGGCCCGAGGCCGCCCGAGACGATGAATTTCAGCGCCCGCACCCCCTTCCCTTCGGCGCGACGGCGATACGAAGGAACGGCGCCGGGACCAGCACGGCGCGCCGGCGGAATTGCGGCAGGGAGACAGAGTATTGTCGGATAAAAAGAGCAAGGTTGACTACGAATTGCTGCGGGAACTCGCGGCCCTGGTGAAGGAGGCCGAACTCGGCGAGATCGAGCTCGAGATGGAGGATTTCAGGATCCGCATGGCCCGGCCATCGCCGGTCGTCACCCAGGTCGCGGCCACCCTGCCGCCTGCCCCTGTGGCGATCGCGGCGATGGAAACCGCCGCGGCCGAGAGCAAGCCCGCGGAGGACGGCGGCAGTCATCCCGGCGCGGTCCGCTCGCCGATGGTCGGCACCGCCTATCTCTCCCCGGAACCGGGCGCCGATCCGTTCGTCCGCGTCGGCGATGCCGTCCGCGAAGGCCAGGCGATCATGATCGTCGAGGCAATGAAGACGATGAACCAGATCCCGGCGCCGCGCGCCGGCACGGTCGTCGACATTCTGGTCGAGGACGGGCAGCCGGTTGAATACGGCGAAGCCCTGATCGTCATCGCCTGATACGCGCCAGCAAATGTTTTCAAAAATACTGATCGCAAATCGCGGCGAGATCGCGCTCAGGGTGCTCAGGGCCTGCAAGGAACTGGGCATCGCAACCGTCGCGGTGCATTCGACCGCCGACGCGAACGCGATGCATGTGCGGCTCGCCGACGAGAGCGTTTGCATCGGCCCGCCCTCGGCAAATGAAAGCTACCTCAATATCCCGCAATTGCTGGCGGCCTGCGAGATCACCGGCGCGGAGGCGGTGCATCCGGGCTACGGCTTCCTGTCGGAAAACGCCCGTTTCGCGGAGATCCTCGAAGCGCACGGGATTTCGTTCATCGGGCCGAAGCCGAAACACATCCGCACCATGGGCGACAAGATCGAGGCCAAGCTGACCGCCGAACGACTCGGAATCCCGGTGGTTCCCGGCTCCGACGGAGCGATCCTCGACATCGCCACCGCGAAGCGGGTGGCCGACGAGATCGGGTTTCCGGTTCTGGTCAAGGCGGCGGCCGGCGGCGGCGGGCGCGGCATGAAGATCGCCAATTCGCTCGACGAACTGGAAATGGCGATCGCCACCGCACGCGCCGAGGCCAAGTCCGCCTTCGGCGACGACGCGGTCTATCTGGAGAAGTATCTGGCCAAGCCGCGCCATATCGAGGTCCAGGTTCTGGGCGACGGGCGCGGCAACGCGGTGCATCTGGGCGAACGCGACTGCTCGCTGCAACGCCGCCACCAGAAGGTCTGGGAAGAGGCGCTGGCGCCGGCGCTCGCCGCCACAGAACGCGAGCGTATCGGCGGCATCGTCGCCAAGGCCATGGCCGAGATCGAATATTCCGGTGTCGGCACGGTGGAGTTCCTCTACGAGAACGGCGAATTCTACTTCATCGAGATGAACACGAGGCTGCAGGTGGAGCATCCGGTGACCGAGATGATCACCGGCATCGACCTGGTCAACGAGCAGCTCCGCATCGCCTCGGGCGAGGACTTGTCTTTCGGCCAGGAAGACGTCGTCTTCCAGGGCCACGCCATCGAATGCCGGGTGAACGCGGAAAACGCGGCGACCTTCACCCCCTCGCCCGGCCGGATCACCTACTACCATCCGCCGGGGGGCCTGGGCGTGCGGGTCGATTCTGCGGTCTATCAGGGCTACGACATCCCGCCCTATTACGACAGTCTGATCGGCAAGCTGATCGTCACCGGCCGCAGCCGCGAGGAATGCATGCGGCGGCTGAGGCGCTGTCTCGACGAGTTCGTCGTCGACGGCGTCGACACGACGATCCCGCTGTTCCGCAAACTGGTCGACAATTCCGATATCATCGCCGGCGAGTATGATATTCACTGGCTGGAGAAGTTCCTCGCCGCCGAGGCGAGCGAACCGGATTTCGGATAGATTTCACCGGCAGATCTTAGAGCATCGGGCGTTTACACTCTAATGGCCGCAAAGGACGACATTCTCCTGGAAATCACGCCGCAGGTGCTGCTCAAGGCCTATGCGTGCGGGATCTTCCCGATGGCGGAAAGCGCCGAGGATCCCGGGCTCTACTGGATCGAACCCGACATGCGGGGCATCCTGCCGCTCGACCGGGTGCACGTGCCGCGCCGGCTGGCGCGCAAGATCCGGCAGCAGCCCTACGAGATCCGTGTCGACAGCGACTTCGAGGGTGTGGTCTCGGGCTGCGCGGCGCCGGCGACCGGGCGAGCCAAGACCTGGATCAACCAGCGGATCCGCAAGCTCTACGGCGATCTGTTCGAACTCGGCCATTGCCACACGGTGGAGGCGTGGCGCGACGGCGAACTGGTCGGCGGGCTCTACGGGGTCAGCCTTGGGGCGGCGTTCTTCGGTGAAAGCATGTTCAGCCGGGCCGACGATTCCTCGAAGATCGCGCTTGTCTACCTGGTGGCGCGGCTGATCGCCGGCGGCTTCATCCTGCTCGACACCCAGTTCGTCACCGACCATCTGCGCCGCTTCGGCACCATCGAAACGCCGCGGCGCGAGTACCAGGCCCTGCTCGAACGGGCGCTGGCGCGCCCCGCCGACTTCTACTCCTTGGACGAGGACGTGACCGCCGAGGTCATCTTGCAGTCGGTCAGCCACACGTCGTAGACCGGATGCTCGACGGCGTTGAGGCCGGGGCTGGAGGCGTACATCCAGCCGGTGAAGATGCGCTTGACGTTGTTCTGCAGGGTGATTTCGTCGATCTCGATGAACGAGGTGGTCTGCGGCGGTTCCGTCGGCGGTCGCGTGTAGCAGACCCGCGGGGTGACCAGCAGCGCGCCGAACTTGACCTTCTCGTCGATATAGACCTCGAAGGAGAAGATCCGGCCGGTGATCTTGTCGAGACCGGTGAACACCGCGATGTCGTTTTTGATCTTCTCGGCCCGCGACGGCGCGGCCGAAACAGCGAAAAAGCTCGCTGCCAGCGCCAGTGCCGCAATCCGTGCCAGTTTCAATTTCATCGCCATCCTATTGCTCGTCCCACTTCGAGGCCGGACGCTCCGGTATTCGCTGTGTCGGCTCCGATAGAAGAAAACATCACGCCGATTTTATGGCCTCGAATCTCAGCCTTACGTAGTCCGCGTACCATTGGCCGGACTCGTCGAACAAGCTGAAACGCAAGGCTTCCACCACCTCGTCGAGGACGGTACCGGCTTTCGCGCCGAACTGTTCGAAGAACGGCGCCCTGAACACCGCGAGCCAGCCGCGAATCCCCGTCGGCAACGGCGTGAGGCGATAGAAATGCTCGTGGCGGACGAGTTCGAACCCGGCCTCAGTGAGCACCGCGCCATATTCCGCCGGCGTCGGAAAATACCAGGGATTGGCAAGCTCCGGCTCGCCGTCGTGACGAATGGCCGCGCTTCGAAGCGCGGTGACGATCGCGGCGACATTGCCGAAGCCGCCGAATTCGCCGACGAACCGGCCGCCGGGCCTGAGCGCACGGAAGACGCCGGCGGCGACCTCGCGCGGCCGCGTCATCCAGTGCAGCGCCGCATTGGAGAAGACCGCGTCGAAAGCCTCGCGGAATTCGAGCTCGTGGCCGTCCATGAAGTCCACCGACAGGCCGGAGGCGCGCGCCGCGGCGACGAAATCCGGGCTCGAATCGACGCCGCTCACGTTCGCACCCGCCTCGGCGATTCGCCGGGTCAGGACGCCGTCGCCGCAACCGAGGTCGAGAATGTCCTCGCCGGGCCCGGGATCGAGCCAGCCGAGTACCCCGGCCCCCAGATCGGAGACGAAGCGCACATTCTCGTCGTAGGAATCCGGCGACCAGGACTGCCCGGCCTCGCCGGTCTCGTTGGTCATGACGGCCGGTCTGCGATTGTCATGGGAGAGGCTGGGAAAACACGGATGAAAGCGTCGTCAGTCGCCCGGCGTCCACGCCTTGTAGTCGGTCTGTTCGGCGGGGGTGTGCTCGGGCCGCAGGATCGAACCGGCGGGCCGGTAGGCCATCGCGGTTCCGGTCATGTTGGGACGGTGAGGACGCTGCCAGCGCTTGGGATAATAGTCCTCGTCGGAGGGGGCCTCGTCGACGCGATGATGCATCCATCCGTGCCAGCCGGGCGGAATCGCGCTGGCGTCGACCTCGCCCTTGTAGATGACCCAGCGACGGCGGCCGTTCCGCTCGGTGTAGTAGCGGTTGCCGGCCTCGTCCTCGCCGACGAACACGCCCTTGCGCCAGGTGAAGAAGCGCGTGCCGAAGGTCTGGCCGTGCCACCATGTGAAGAGCTGAAGCAGGAAGTTTTTCATCGCCGGTCGGGCTCCCGATTTCGGGCGGACTATGCCCCGCCGACAGCAGCGTGTCCAGCCTTCGTTGCCGCGGTGCAAACCTCGCCGGCGGTCGGATTGCGGTGCAGTACGGGCCCGGACGAGCGGACGGATGGATCGTCAGTTGATGAGGTGGGCGAAGTTCCAGGGATTGCGGTCTTCGGTTTCGGATTCGGCCTCTTTCGGCGCGCCCTTTTCCTGGCCGGACTCACCCTTCCCGGGTTGTTCGGGCCTGCGGCTGGCGGCGAAGTAGCCGGCGTCGATATCTTCGAGGCTGAGTTCACCGTTGAAGATCCGGTCGACGAATCTCTGCACCTCGGCCGCCCGCTTGTTGTTGCGTTCGTGATAGGCGCGAGCCCGCCTCAGCGACTGCCATTTTTCCTGCAGGTCCTCGATCGCGGTATCGACGCCCTCGATGACGAAGTGATCGCCGCGGCGGACGAAGGGACGGGAATCGCGCGCCAGGCACATCAGCCGCTGGTGCAAGGTGGCGGGCGACATCGGCTTGACCAGGAGGTAGTGGGCGCCGCCGCGGAACGCCTTCTCCACCACCGCGCGGGTACCGTGCGCCGTGACGAAGATCAGCGGCACGAAGCACAGCGGCTCCATCTGCCGGTGTCGAATCATCCGCAGAAGCTGGTAGCCGGAGGTAGGCACCATGTTCCAGTCGGAAATGATCACGTTGGGCGGCTCGGACAGCATCGCCTGCAGGGCCTCCATGCCATCGTCGAACATGCGGATGCGCGCGACGCGCAAGGTGGCGAGCATCGAACGGAGAATCGTCTGCATCGGTTTCGAATCCTCGACGACGATGACGTCGAGCCGTTCCATGTCGATTCCGTAGGCGGCATGTGGAGGCATGGATTGCATGGATCGCGAAACCCCGCGTGAGAAGTCCCGATCGAGGTGACGAGACCGAACCGGGTTAAACCCTAGCAAACCGGGATTAAGACCGGATTTCGCAATTGCGAGCAATTTTATCGAACCAGCCGGACGGTTTTCGCCGCGCCGCAAACCGCTGAAACCGGGGGATTTTGCCGGTCGCGGATTTCCACAAACAATTCACAACATATAGAAGGTTCACAGAAGTGCCATACAAGCGCTTGACGCTCCCACCCGAGTCAGACAAGTTTTTCATCAAGACAGAGTTCTCGGTCTGAGGGGGCACCTGCCCCCGGCGTTTTCCCAAAATTGGCTTACCGTTGTTGCTGCCCTGTGGCATTATCGCCCGGTGCGAATGCCCAGTTTCGTGTTGGCGGACATGCGTAAGCGTCCTTGGGGAAAAGCAGGCCGGTCTCTGGTCGGCGGGTTGGTAATACTATATTTAGTAATTCCAATCACGCTAACCACTAGATAACGGGCGCCAAGCCCAGTGACGACATAACAGGACGCGTTGCGGCAGAGAGCGGGATGCCGGATTTCCATCCGGGCCTCAGGCTTATGTTGCCCGACCGACGAATTGGGGGTCTAGAATGCGGGTCGAAAGACGCTATACGAAAGAGGGACAGTCACCCTACGCGGAGCTGGAATTCCGTTCGGCGACGAGCGAAATCCGGAACCCGGACGGGTCCGTGGTTTTCCGCCTCGAGGACGTTCAGGTTCCCACCCAGTGGTCTGCGGTGGCGAGCGACATCCTCGCCCAGAAATATTTCCGCAAGGCGGGTGTGGCGACGGTCCTGAAAAAGGTCGAGGAGAACACCGTTCCCTCCTGGCTGTGGCGCTCCGAGCCCGACCACGAGGCGCTCAAGGACCTGCCCAAGGCCGAGCGCACCACCTCCGAAATCGATTCGCGGCAGGTGTTCGACCGGCTCGCCGGTACCTGGACCTACTGGGGCTGGAAGGGCGGCTATTTCGACGCCGAGAAGGACGCCCGCGCCTTCTTTGACGAATTGCGCTACATGCTCGCCACCCAGAAGGTGGCCCCCAACTCGCCGCAATGGTTCAATACCGGCCTTCATTGGGCCTACGGCATCGACGGTCCCGGCCAGGGCCATCACTACGTCGACTACGAGACCGGCCGCCTGGTGCGTTCGAAATCGGCCTATGAGCACCCGCAGCCGCATGCCTGCTTCATCCAGTCGGTCGAGGACGACCTCGTCAACGAGAGCGGCATCATGGACCTGTGGGTCCGCGAGGCGCGGCTGTTCAAATACGGCTCGGGCACCGGCTCCAATTTCTCGCAGCTGAGGAGCGAGGGCGAGTCCCTGTCCGGCGGCGGCAAGTCGTCGGGACTGATGAGCTTCCTCAAGATCGGCGATCGCGCCGCCGGCGCCATCAAGTCGGGCGGCACCACCCGTCGCGCCGCCAAGATGGTCGTGGTCGACATCGACCATCCCGACATCGAGGCCTATATCAACTGGAAGGTGAAGGAAGAGCAGAAGGTCGCCGCCCTCGTTACCGGCTCGAAGATCTGCGCCGAACGGCTCAGCGCGATCATGAAGGCCTGCGTAAACTGCCAGGGTTCGGGCGACGACTGCTTCGACAAGGACAAGAACCCGGCGCTCAAGCGCGAGATCCGTGCCGCCAAGAAGGCGCATGTGCCGGAGAACTATATCCGCCGGGTCATCCAGTTCGCCCGCCAGGGTTACAAGTCGATCGAGTTCACCACATACGACACCGACTGGGACTCGGAGGCCTATCTGACGGTCTCGGGGCAGAACTCCAATAATTCCGTGCGGATAACCGACGATTTTCTTAAAGCGGTTGAAGCGGGCGGCAACTGGGATCTGACCCGGCGCACCGACGGCAAGGTCGCCAAGACCGTGCCGGCTCGCGAATTGTGGGAGACCATCGGCCACGCCGCCTGGGCCTCGGCCGATCCGGGGCTGCAATACCACACCACCATCAACGACTGGCACACCTGCCCGGCCTCCGGACCGATCCGCGCTTCCAATCCGTGCTCGGAATACATGTTCCTCGACGACACGGCCTGCAACCTCGCCTCGCTCAACCTCCTACAGTTCCAGAAGCCGGGCGAGAGCTTCGACGTCGAGGCGTTCGAGCACTCGGTCCGGTTGTGGACGATGGTGCTGGAGATCTCGGTGCTGATGGCCCAGTTCCCCTCCAAGCAGATCGCCAGGCTGTCCTACGAATACCGGACGCTCGGGCTCGGCTACGCCAATATCGGCGGCCTGCTGATGTCCACCGGCATTCCTTACGATTCCGACGAAGGCCGCGCCATCTGCGGCGCCATCACCGCGATCATGACCGGTGTCGCCTACGCGACCTCGGCCGAGATGGCGGGCGAGATGGGGCCCTTCCCGCACTTCGAGAAGAATCGCGAGCCGATGCTGCGGGTGATGCGCAATCACGGCCGCGCGGCTTACGGCGAGACCTCGGGCTACGAAGAGCTTCACACCACACCTGTGGCGCTCAAGGCGGAAGACTGCCCCGATCCGCGGCTGATCGCCCATGCCCGCGCCGCCTGGGACAAGGCGATCGAGCTCGGAGAGAAGCACGGCTATCGCAACGCGCAATCGACGGTGATCGCGCCGACCGGCACCATCGGCCTGGTGATGGATTGCGACACCACCGGCATCGAGCCGGACTTCGCGCTGGTGAAGTTCAAGAAGCTCGCCGGCGGCGGCTATTTCAAGATCATCAACCGGGCGGTCCCGGAAGCCCTGCGCATCCTGGGCTATTCCGATGAGGCCATCGGCCGGATCAAGGAATACGCGGTCGGTCGCGGCACGCTCGAGCATGCGCCCGAGATCAACCACGACACTCTCGATGCACGCGGCTTCCCCAGGGAGAAGATCGCGGAGATCGAGACGGGCCTGCATACCGCCTTCGACATCCGCTTCGCCTTCAACAAGTTCACGCTGGGCGAGGAGTTCTGCGTCAAGACGCTGAAGATCGATCCGGAGAAGCTGGCCGATCCGCAACTGGACGTGCTCGCCGAGATCGGCTTCACCAAGGCCCAGATCGAGGCGGCCAACGTCTATTGCTGCGGCGCGATGACGCTGGAAGGCGCGCCGGGGCTGAAGGACGAGCACCTGCCGGTGTTCGACTGCGCCAATCCCTGCGGCCGGCTCGGCAAGCGCTACCTGTCGGTTTCGAGCCATATCCACATGATGGCTGCGGCGCAGCCGTTCATCTCGGGCGCGATCTCCAAGACCATCAACATGCCCAACGCCGCGACGGTCCAGGACTGCAAGGACGCCTATATGGAATCCTGGCGGCTGGCTCTGAAGGCCAACGCGCTCTACCGGGACGGCTCGAAGCTGTCGCAGCCGCTCAACTCGCAGCTACTCTCCGACGACGACGAGGAAGCCGAGGATCTGGTCGAGCAGCTCGCCGCCGACAATCCGGCCCAGGTCCGCGCCCAGGTCGCGGCCGAGCGGATCGTCGAACGGATCATCGAGCGCGAGGTCCGCTCCCGCGACCGCCTGCCCGACCGGCGCAAGGGCTATACCCAGAAGGCTGTGGTCGGTGGCCACAAGGTGTATCTGAGGACCGGCGAATACAATGACGGCCGCCTCGGCGAGATGTTCATCGACATGCACAAGGAAGGCGCCGCCTTCCGCTCGCTGATGAACAATTTCGCCATCGCCGTCTCGCTCGGCCTGCAATACGGCGTGCCGCTCGAGGAATATGTCGACGCGTTCACCTTCACCCGCTTCGAGCCCGCCGGTATCGTCCAGGGCAACGCGGCGATCAAGAACGCCACCTCGATCCTCGATTACGTGTTCCGGGAACTGGCGGTCTCCTATCTCGACCGCAACGACCTGGCGCATGTCAATCCGGAGGATATCGGTTCCACCGCGATGGGAGCCGGCATCTCGGAAGGCAAACAGCCGGGCGCTTCGCAGGTGGTATCCAAGGGGCTGGTCTGGGGCCAGACCGACCGCTTCCGGATCGTCGACGGCAAGGAGCCGGCGGGCAGCAGTACGACCAGCGTCACCGCGCTCGGCGCCTCGGCCGCGGCCGGCATTACCGCAGGCGCCACCGCCCTGGCCGAACACGTGGCGACCGCGTTCCGGCGCGACGCGGATCCGGCGCCCGAGCCGGTCGCGACGCCGCAGCCCGCCGAAACTCCGAAGGCGTCTGCCGTCGAACAGGTGACTCTCGCCCGGATGAAGGGCTACGAGGGCGAATCCTGCTCGGAATGCGGCAATTTCACCATGGTCCGCAACGGCACCTGCCTGAAATGCGACACCTGCGGATCGACCAGCGGCTGCAGTTGATTGGTTTATGCGGGGGGTAACGGGGCCGGATATCATTCGGCTCCGGGGCTGAAGACAGGGGCGGCCAAGCGGCCGCCCCTTTTTCGTGTAGGATGTCCCCAATGAATTGCGACAAATCCAGACCATGAATATCGTCGTCGTTTCCGATCTCGACGGAACGCTGCTCGACCACGAGACCTACAGCCACGCCGCCGCGGCGGAGGCGCTGGATCTGTTGCGCGCGCGCGGCATTCCGCTGGTCCTGTCAAGCAGCAAGACGGCGGCGGAAATCGCTCCCTTGCGCGCCGAACTGGGCTTTTCCAATTGCCCGGCCATCGTCGAGAACGGCGCCGGCCTGCTCGAACCGGAGGACGGAGCGCAATCCGACGACGGGCCGACCGACTATGAACGGCTGCGGCGGGCGCTTGACAGCCTGCCAGAAGACCTGCGGGAGAGTTTCGAGGGGTTCGGCGACTGGAGCGCCTGCGACGTAAGCGCGCGGACCGGGCTCTCGTTGGAAGCCGCCGCCCGCGCCATGCAGAGACGGTTTTCCGAACCCGGCGTGTGGACGGGGACAGCGGGAGACCTCGACCGCTTCCTCGCGAACCTCGCCCATTCCGGAATTTCGGCGGTCCAGGGCGGGCGGTTCCTGACCCTGTCCTTCGGCGCCGACAAGGCGGGGCGGCTGGCGGAAATCCGCCGCCGCTACGACCGTCCCCGCGCTCCCGCCTTCATCGTCGCGCTCGGCGACGCGCCCAACGACATGGCGATGCTGGAGGCCGCCGACTTCGCCGTGATCGTCGCCAATCCGGCGCACGATCCCCTGCCCGCGCTCGACGGCGAGATGGCCGGCCGGATCGTGCGCTCGCGTTTCACCGGACCGTCAGGATGGAACGACAGCCTGCTTTCGTTTCTGGAGTCTGATAGGATTCGGACGACCGGCTAGCGGGGGAGGATCTGGGACTTGGGCGATTTCAAACAGAACGGCAAGGTCGCGACGCTGCACGATTTCGGCACGCTGGACCCGGACTTTCTCGTACGCCAACTGACCGAATACGCCCAGCACCGCAAGATCACGCTCATCCTGCCCTCCCTGTTCTCCGAACTCGAGGGGCCGGCGCTGGCCGGCATTCTCGACGAATTGTCCGAGACCCAGTTCATCAACCAGATCGTCATCGGCCTCGACCGCGCCGACCGAGAACAATACGCCTATGCGAAGTCCTATTTCTCCCGCCTGCCCCAGGACCACATGGTGCTGTGGAACGACGGTCCTCGCCTCAAGGCGGTGGAGGAAACCCTCACCGATCTCGGGCTCGCGCCCAACGAGCCGGGCAAGGGAGCCAATGTCTGGAACTGCATCGGCTACACGCTGGCGAGCCGCAACTCGGACGTCGTCGCGCTACACGATTGCGACATCGTCACCTATTCGCGCAACATGCTGGCGCGGCTGATCTATCCGGTCGCCAACCCGAATTTCCCCTATCATTTCTGCAAGGGCTACTATCCGCGCATCGCCGACGGCAAGATCAACGGCCGGGTGACTCGGCTCCTGGTCACCCCGCTGCTGCTGGCGCTGACCAAATGCATCGGCCGGAACGACTATATCGACTATCTGAG
>Ga0070728_10003494_pt1 | contig 17307 bp, 10 predicted proteins | sample tdDd471_FD_66723 | JGI IMG/M metagenome (GOLD analysis project Ga0070728, IMG submission 66723) | Marine sediment microbial communities from the Atlantic coast under amendment with organic carbon and nitrate - tdDd47.1 | ecosystem: Environmental > Aquatic > Marine > Coastal > Sediment | place... | reverse complement strand
GTGGGCCTGCGGCCTTCCTGCTGGGACGGCAGGGTAGGTCCGAACTCGTAGGATCGTTCGATGCGGTCGACGATTCTGTTCTCCAGTCCCCGGGCGTCGTTCAAGACCAGCACCGGTCGTACCGACGCAGCGCCCCGGTGCCCCGGTGGGAAGTACACGGTGCACAACCGGTCGGTGGACCCGGGTCCGGGATATACCAGGGTGAGGACTCCTTTTTCCGGCACGATACTACCGGTCGCGTCGGCCTGGTTGAGCATCTGACGGAGGGTGACCAGGGTTGTGGCGATGGCCCCGGGATGTCGTCGGGTCTGGTGGGAGGCCAGGGTCTGATCGATGGTCTGCAAGTAGAACCGTACGGTGGCCCGTTCAGCCGCAGGCAACCGGTCCACCTGTTGCCGGGCCTCGGCAAGCCAGGCCCGACTCAACTGCAGGACCGTTCCGCTCCAGGACAGATTCCGACCCGACGGGAGGCGGACCGCGACGCCGATGCGGTAGGCACCGGTTTGCAGGGAACTGAAATCTGCCAACCGGGCCAGGGAATTGAAGCCAGCGGAGAGCTCCTGGGCCGCCGGTCGAGGCCCGTCGGGCAGGACGGAGTTGCCCTGCTCATCCATGAAGTCGACCCGCAGCGTACCGGACCCCGCCTGTTCGCTGACGATGGCCAACTCCAGAGCCAGAGGTTTGTCATCGCTGATGGATGCCGAGATCCGGCCCACAACCATTTCCTCGCCGAAGCTTTCTCGGCGAAAACCCAGGGGCACCATGCGGCGAATCCTGGACTCGGGCTGAAAATGTCGGGGATCCGGGAGCAGGGATCCGACCAGGGAACCACCGGGCGCCGCGGGAACACGCACGACGGCATTGATCCCCAGTTGTGGATCCACCAGGGGGTTGTAGGGCAGAATACTCTGCCAGGGAATCGAGATGCTCCAGCGGGTCGTCTTCCCCACATCTATCGCCTTGACCTTGGGGTCCAGTTCCAGGACTCGCTGCCACCGCTCCTGTTGGGGGATATGGATCGCACCGACCGGCACACCCTTCTCGGTGCCAAAGGCGAGTTGGAACGTGTTTGCGCTCTCGAAATCCGACGTGCCGTCGGGGACGGCCAGGGTCACCAACAGGGCTGGTCCACCGTGCCAGGGTGGCGCAGCACCGGGCGTGATCAACCCACTCCACTGGTCACCGGCGGTCAATTCCAGATCCAGGGCCTCAGATCGCCAGCGCACGCGCAGTTCCAGCGGGTCGTTTTCGGAGCTAGTAGCGGAAACCTCCGGCTTGCCCGAGACCTCGGGATGAAGCTCCAGCGGTGGGGACCATTGCCTGTGGTCGAGGACGGTGCCGCGTTCGCTGGCCAGGAGAGAGAGGCGGCTGGCCAGTTCCTGCAACAGGGCCTCGAAGCGGGGGAGATCGCGTACGCCGGCCAGATCCGGATCCTCGGCGGCGTACCGCAGATCGTCGAAGCCAGCGTCGATGGCCTGACCCAGTTGCAGCAAGGCCTCGTCGGTGTCTCCGACCAGGGCGGCGTCGCAGGCCAGATTGTAGTGCCGTACCGGCGCCGGTTCCTGCGCCGCAGCGAGCCCGGCCCACATCGTCAGCACCGTCGCTGCCAACAGCAGGACCAGGAGAGCATATCCACCATCACGGGCTGCCTGGGGCACGCTGATTCGATCCGCCAAATCTAGGTCCTCCGTTGCTCCGGCGTCCGGCTGTGCGGCTCGCCTGCACTTGGTTCCAGGGGGTTGCCCTTGAAAAGAACGGCCCGGATTCGGTTCCTGCAAGTTCCGGACTGCCGCGTCGGCTTGTTGCCTGCACCGTTTTCTGCTAATATGCCTGGGACCGGAATGACCGGTTCCTACCGGCGACGTTGGCTCGTCGCCTCGGCGGAGGAGGTCGTCATGGCTATCATTCCGTTCCATATCGTCGATGCGTTCGCAGATCATCCATTTACCGGCAACCCCGCCGCCATCATCCCCAATGCTTCCAGCCTGACCGAGACTGAGATGTTGCAGATCACCGACGAGCTTTCCATGGAGGCGGGCTTCGTGTTGCCACCGGCCTCCCCGGGAGCCGATGTACGGTTGCGGTTCTTCACCAAGCGGCGAGAAGCCATTCTGAGCGGTCACGTGGTCATCGCTGCCTTCGCGTCCATGGCCGACCGCGGATTCTACAAGCCGACGGCCGACGGATTGCGCTTGCGGGTGGAGACCGGGGCCGGCGTCCTGCCGGTGACTCTGACCACTGGCCACGACGGCAACACCCGGGTCACTCTCGAGTTGCCGGAACCGCGATTCGGCGAACCGGTCCCCACGGCCGAGGTAGCCAAGGCGCTCGGTTTGCCCGTGGAGTGTTTGCAGATAGGGGATCACGGGCCACAGCGGGTCTCGTGCGGATTCGACCAGATCGTGGTACCGGTCTGTGATCGGACCTCGATTCGCGGAGCGTTCAGGGAGATCGAAGCTATCGGCGAACTGACCGATCGGCGCGGAGTGGGGGGCATCACCCTTTTCTGCCCGGAAACCTTCAGTCACGAAGCGGATTTCCACTGCAGATTCTTCCACCCGCGAGTCGGTGCCGACGAGGATGTCGTCAGCGGCACCGCCCTCGGAGCAGTGGCTGCCTACCTCGTGGATCGCCGACTGGTGCCGGCTCAGAACCGGGTGCGGATCGTCACGGAGCAGGGTCATTCCCTGGGGCGGCCCACTCGTGCGGAGCTGACCGTCGTGCTGGTCAACGGAGTGATCAGAACGGTGGAACTGGCCGCCACCGGTTCGGTGGTCATGCGCGGCTCATTCCATTTCAATCGATCGGCGAAGACAGCGGCCTACTAGAAGACGCCGGTGTGGTTTACGTCGCTGCCGACGTTCAGATGGCCAGCACCAGATCCCGCGTGTCCCGGGCAATCATGAGCTCCTCGTTGGTGGGGATGATCATGATCTTCACCCGCGAGCTCATCTTGCTGATGATCGCTTCGTCGTGGCGTGTGGCGTTCTTGAAGGGGTCGAGAATCGCCCCGATGGCCTCAAGCCCCTGACAGGCCCATTCCCGGACCAGCGAGGCGTGTTCGCCCACGCCGGCGGTGAAGACGATGGCATCGACGGTACCGAGAGCGACGGCGTAGGATCCGATGTACTTGCGGATGTGATAACCGTAGACCTCGAGGGCCAGCCTGGCCCGGTCATTGCCGTTGGCATATTCCCGTTCCACGTCCCGCAGATCGCTGCTGATGCCGCTGATCCCCAGCATGCCGCTTTCCTTGTTCAGCATTGTCTCGACTTCGGCAAGGCTGAGATCGAGTCGCCGGGACAGGTATCCCACAATGGCCGGGTCGATATCCCCGCTGCGCGTTCCCATCATCAGTCCTTCGAGGGGCGTCAGGCCCATGGAGGTGTCGATGGAACGTCCGCCCAGTACCGCCGCCATCGAGGCGCCGTTGCCCAGGTGGCAGGTTATCAGGTTCAGATCCTGCACATCGCGCTCCAGGATCTCCGCCGCTCGCCCAGTCACGTAGCGATGACTGGTGCCGTGGAAACCGTAGCGGCGAATCTGGTACTCTTCGTACAGCCGGTAGGGAATGGGATAGATATAGGCCCGGTCAGGCATGGTCTGGTGAAACGCCGTGTCGAAGACGCCGACCATCGGCACATCGGGCATCACCACCTTGGCTGCCTTGATGCCGGTGATGTTGGCCGGGTTGTGCAAGGGCGCCAGTGAAACACACTCGGCCAAGGCGTCCAGCACGTCCTGGTCGATGGGGACGGATCCGGAATACTCTTCACCCGCATGGACAACCCGATGGCCGACCGCGTGGACTTCCGACATGGAGCCGAGCACGCCGTGGCCCGGATCGACCAGTGCAGCCAGGACCAACTCGATGCCCCGGGCATGATCGACGATGGGCATCTCCTCGCAGACGTCCTCGACACCCGGGCGGCTGTAGGTGTGTACGCCCGTTTCGAGACCGATGCGCTCGACGAGTCCCTTGGCCAGGATCGACTCTTTCGTCATTTCCAGCAGCTGATATTTCAGGGAGCTGCTGCCGCAGTTGATGACCAGGACGTTCTGCAACCCGGTTTCTCCTGTTGGCGCCGGCCCGGGGTCGGCGTGCTGATCAGGTGCTCTGAAGGGCGGTGATGGCCGCCACGTTGACGATATCCTCGACGCTGCAGCCGCGAGAGAGGTCGTTCACTCCCCTGGCCATGCCCTGTAGCACCGGGCCCACGGCCTCGGCGCCGGCCAGCCGCTGCACGAGCTTGTAACCAATGTTCCCGGCGTCCAGGTCGGGAAAAATCAAGACGTTGGCCTGGCCTGCCACCGGACTATCGGGGGCCTTCTTGGCGCCGATTTCAGGCACGATGGCGGCGTCCAGCTGCAGGGGGCCGTCGAGCAGTAGCCCCGGATCTTTCTCGCGGGCGATACGAGTGGCCTCGACCACCTTGTCTACATCAGGACCGCTCCCGCTGTCGCCCGTGCTATAGCTGAGCATGGCGACTCGCGGCTCGAATCCACACAGGGCTGCGGCGGTGCGGGCCGTGGCCAAGGCGATGTCCGCCAGCTGCTCGGCATTGGGTGTCGGATTGACGGCACAGTCGCCGAAGACCAACATCCCGTCGGTGCCGTAGGGCCAATCCGGCTTCACCATCACGAAACAACTCGAAACGATGTCAGTGTCCGCAGCGGTGCCCACGATCTGAAATCCCGCCCGCAGCACGTTGCCGGTGGAATTGACCGCTCCGGCGACCATGCCGTCGGCCATACCTTTGGTCACGAGCATGGCACCAAAGAACAACGGATCGGACATGGCGGCGGCGGCTTCATCCTCGCTCAAACCGCGGTGCTGGCGCATTTCGTAGTAGGTGCGAGCGAATTCCACACGGTAGGTGGAAAGAAGCGGATCGATCACTCCGATGCCCTCGACCGCTACATTCTGGGCACCCAGGGCCTCTTGGATGGTCTCGGTGTTACCCAGCAGGATCACCGTCGCGAATCCTTCATCGCGTATCCGACCTGCCGCCTGCAGCATCCGGACGTCACCGGCCTCCGGTAAGACGATGGTTTTCTGGAGCTTGGCGGCTTTTTGCCGCAAGCCGAGAGTGAAATCCATGAGCGGGACCCTTCCTTCCGTCCGCTGACGGCGATTGGCAGTTCTTCCGTCAGCAAAGGTGATTCGACAGGGGACGATAGTCAAAGATCAATACCCATTGGGGTACCGAACCGAACGGCACAAGCAGATGCCGGGCCAATTGTTTCTGTGTACCGCCGAATGGATCGTGTCCCAAAAAAAGTCTCGCCTGAACCAGACGAGACTCGATGCATTGCACAGGACGGGCGGGGCTTCTGCCCCGATTCCGGACGGGCTAGTCGTCGCTTCAGCCGAGGTCGTTCAACTGCTGCAAGGCCACGTCACCGGTTTCGTGCATGGTCTTGAGCAGATCATCGAGGGTGAAGCTGGACCAGAACTCCTGCATCCGCCCACTGAGCAGTGTCCAGATGGAGCGGGTCAAGCAGTCGCCGGACCGATCGCAAACCCGCGCGTCCAGGACACAATCGACCAGCGCGGTGTGGGAATCCAGGGCCGTGATGATCTCCCAGAGGTTGATCGACTCCGGCGCCCGGGCCAGGGTGTAACCGCCCCGAACCCCTTTGCGGCTGTGGACGAGATCAGCCTTGCGCAGGGTACCGACAACCTGCTCCAGATATTTGCCGCTGATCTCCTGAGACTCACTGATGGCGCTCACCGGTACCGGATCGCCACCGTAGGCGTCGGCGATCTGGAGGATGGCGCGCAACCCGTATCTGACTTTGGTATTAACCTTCATGGCCTGTGTCGCTCCCGGGTGTGGCGAGGGCTCTACGAGGTAGGAAACCTGTATCCTCTTAATTAATACCTACAGCCGGTTGTGGCAAATCGCTTGTGCCTCGGAAATTGTTTCCGAGTGAAATAGTCGGCTCCGCAAACCCCACCCCATGAGCTGTGGTGAGAAATTTTGAGCCCAGAGGCCGCCGCTGACGCCTCCCGGAGAGTTGACCTGGTTCAGCAACAATTTCCGCGGCACCGCCTACAGCCTACGGATTTCCGGGACTTGTTTCAGCAGCAACGACGTCAAGTGCAAGGGCAGGGTCGTTGCCCGCTTCCGATCGATGTCCCGATAGACCCGCTCTACCTGAATCGGCGACAGACCCATGACCTGGGCGGCGTCGGCGGCTTCCACCTCGTGATTCTTGGCCCACAGCAACAGGTCCATTTCGGGGTAGGGCAGTACGAAATAGAACTCGTCCTGGCCCTGTTCGAGGCTGTAGGTGTCGGTCGTCGGTACCGAACTGCAGATCTCGTCGGGCAGGCCCAGATGGCGGGCCATGGCGTAGACCTGGGTCTTGTAGAGGTGGGCGATGGGTTTCACGTCGGCGGCGCCGTCACCATTCTTGACGAAGAAACCCTGGTCGTACTCCAGGCGGTTGGGTGTACCGGCGACGGCGTAGTTCAGCCGATCGGCGTGAAAGTACTCCAGAGTCTTGCGGATACGCTGCTTGAAATTGGTGGCGGCGACGATCTCCAGGTAGGCCTGTACCGGTAGTCGCTCGGTGAGGGTCTCTCCGGCCGGATTCTGCACGACCAGGCGATAGAAGTTCATGCGATCGCTGTCTAGCAGGTCGCCGGGCAGGACGATCTTGCTCTTCCAGCCCTCGCCGTAGTCGGAAAAGACCGAGCGGACGGCCGCGTCATAGCGCTCATAACATCCAATGGCCGCCAAGGTGGGCTGAATATCCTGCACCGTGTACTCGATGCCTAGGTGCTCGGCCAGCTGTTTGCCCAGCTGGACACTGGCGCTGCTGGAATCTCGTTCGGGCAGCAGAAGACCGAAGACTTTCTTGGGGCCAAAGGCACGGACGGCCAGGCCGGCGGTGCAGCTGCTGTCGATACCCCCACTGATTGCGACGACCACGCCCCGGCGCATGAGGCGCTTGACTGCGGTTTCACGAAAAGCCGCACAGATCTCGCCGGCTTCCTGCTCCAGATCCATTTCCAGTACATCGCGGTTGAACATGCCGCGTCCCTCCAACAGTTGGTCGATGATGATGATATGGTCGAAATTGCGACCGCATCCCGGCGCTGCCCAGATTAGGTGCGTTTCTTGGTTTCGTCTAGAGTCGTTAAGAGTTTATGCGAATCGTCGGCACTTGGTGGTCCGGTCTGGACAGTTGGGACAACCGTGCCTATGCTTTGCCGAATTTCTTTGCAGGAAAAAGGCGTGAGGTTACCCATGAATCTACAAGACAAGCAGGAATTCATCCGCTCCCTGCCCCTGACCGAACTGCACCGCCATTTTGACGGTTCGATTCGGCCGGCGACCCTGTGGGAGCTTTCGGAAAAATACTACAGCGCCGTGCCCGGCCTGGATTTCGAGCAGTTCCGGCACTATCTGCAGTGGGACGACAGTCTGGACAATACCCTGCTGGACTACCTGGACAAGTTTCACGTGCCATTGCAGTACACCCAGTTCTACGACAGCATCAAACGCATCGCCCTCGAGTTGGCCGAGGACGCCTACGACGATGGCGTGCGGTTGCTGGAATTACGGATCAACCCCCTGATCCACCGCCGGGCGGGCTTGACCACTCGTCAGGTGATCCACGCAACGCGCAAAGGGTTGGCAGAGTTCGGGGAGAGCCATCCTGATTTCAAGGCCGGCATCATCGTCATCGCCATGCGCAGCCATGGCGGCAACATGGCGCGAATTCTGCTGCGGGAAGTCATCGGGGAGAAGGAAGAATACCACTCGGGCCCGGGCGTGGTGGGATTCGATATCGCCGGACCGGAGGCGCCTTTCCCACCGCTGCTGTTTACAGACGCCTACGCTTTGGCCCACCAGATGGGCTTGAAGAAGACGGTCCATGCTGGGGAGAGCGAAGGACCGGAGAGGATCTGGGAGGCCCTGGACAATCTGGGACCCGAGCGCATCGGCCACGGAACCAGCGCGGGGGATGACCCCGAACTCATCCGACGGCTCGCTGCGGACGGGATCTGGGTCGAAGTTTGTCTCTCTTCGAATATTCAGACCGGAGCGGTGGCCGACCTGGCCGACCATCCCCTGCCCCGTTTCCTGGAAGCCGGAGTCAAGGTGGCCCTGTGCACCGACAATCCCACCGTCAGCAGCACCACGTTGTCCCGCGAGTACTTGCTGGCCATGGAGACCTTTGGCCTGGGTGAGAATGATATTCGTGAACTGGCCAGGTTGTCCGGTCAGGGCACCTTTCTTGCTAACGGATGTCATTTCCAGTTTCCCGGATCCCGGTAGGGAGCTTGCCAGGATTTTGACAGGTGTGTAGTTTTTGAGTGTACAAACTGGGCCGAATGGATCTTTGTGCCCATCAAACGAGAGTCAGGGAGTTCGGATAATGAAGCGTCGGCTCAAGCGAATCGCGATTCTGACCGGTGGAGGAGATGTCCCCGGACTGAATTCCGCCATGAAGCAGGTTGTCTATCGGGCGAAGAAAGAGGGCATCGAGATTTATGGATTCAGGCGGGGCTGGGCCGGTCTGGCGGAATACCGTATCGGTGGCGATTCAACGTGGAACGACAACTGTGTAACGAAGCTCGAATGGGACCACGTCCGGACCATCGATCGCACCGGCGGCACGTTTTTGCATACCTCGCGAACCAATCCTGCCAAGGTCCGCGAGGCGGACATGCCCGAACACCTGCGCACCGAGGGCCGCAAGTATCCCGCTGATATCACCGACACTATTGTGGCCAATCTCGAGCACCTGGAGATCGAGGCCCTGATTCCCATCGGTGGCGACGATACCCTCAGCTACGCAGCCCATCTGAACCAAGCGGGCTACCCGCAAATCGCCATCCCCAAGACCATGGACAATGATGTTTACGGAACCGACTATTGCATCGGTTTCGGCACGGCGATTACCCGATCAGTCGAAGTGATGGATGACCTGCGGACACCCATTGGCAGCCACGAGCGCATCGGTGTTGTCGAACTCTTCGGGCGCAACAGCGGTGAAACGTCATTGATCGCCAGCTATCTGGCCAACGTCGATCGCGCCATCATTTCCGAAGTGCCCTTCGATATCGAAAAGCTGGCCCGGATGATCTACGACGACAAGAAGCAGAATCCCAGCCAGTATTCCATGATGACCATCAGTGAGGGAGCGGTGCCCGTGGGCGGCGATATCCACGAGACCGGTGACGAGGATGCCTACGGCCACAAGAAGCTCGGTGGTGTCGGGCTGTGGACCGCTGAGAAAATCAAGGAAATCACGGGCCAGGACGTGATGTACCAGCAACTGGGCTACATGATGCGCTGTGGAGCACCCGATGCCCTGGACCGGATGGTGGCCATGAACTACGGAAATCTGGCCATGGACATGCTTCTCGATGGCGCCAGCGGGTTGATGACGGCTCTCAAGGACGGCAAGTACACCACCGTGGGTTTGAATTCGGTGATTGAAGGCGTCAAGCGGGTTGAAGTTGACCGATTCTACGATAAGGAAGAGTATCGCCCCCATGTGCTACGAGTCCAACACATGCCGATGTTCTTGAGATAGAAACCAGGTTCTCCATGAATCGTCCGCGCGCGATCCGTTTGCTGCTGGCTATGGGCGTCCTGGTGACGGCCGGCTGGCTGCTACGCGGTTATATCACCGACGACACGTTCATACATCTGCGCTATGCCCACAATCTGATCGAGCTGGGGGAGTTCTCCTTCAATCCCGGCGAAAGTTCCTACGGCGCCACCAGCCCGCTCTGGATCTTCGGTCTGGCCCTTTTGCTGAAACTCGGAGTCTCGCCGTTCGCTGCGGCGTGGTTGCTGGGCGTGCTGTCGGGTGTGATGGTGATCCTGCTGATGGATGCGATCCTGGAACAGATGTCGGTGTCGGCGATCTGGAAGGGTGCGATTCTGTTGCTGGCGGCCTGCGATGCCTGGTTCTTGCGCTGGACGTTCTCCGGCATGGAAACGCCCCTGTCCACGGGAATGCTGTTGTTGTTGTTGTGGCCTCTGGTTTCGGGGCGGGACGTGGGATGGGGTGTATCGCGCGGCCCCCTGTGGCAACGCTACCTGGCCTGGGGTGCCGGGGCGGGACTGGCCGGGCTGGTTCGCCCGGAGTTGATGCTCGTCGCGCCGCTGGCTCTGCCCTGGCTGATGTGGTTCGAGTACTTCCGGGCCGGCGCCGTGGGAGGACCGGAGGCCAGACATCGCGCTCGTCCCCACCGGCCGCTGCTGGCGGCGATCGGTGGTTGGTTGGTCGTGACTGTGCCCTGGCTGACCTACGCCTGGATTGCATTCGGGCGCCTGACGCCGGGTACTGCGGCAGCCAAGAGCAGTACCATCGCGGCGTCGCCGCTGGCAGTCATGGAGTATCTGCTGGCGTCGGTGCGGCAACTGGCGGTGGTGCAGGGCCTGCTCTGGCTGGTGGCGTTGGCCCTGGTCATCATGGTCTTGATTCGCAACAGCATGTCGCAGAACGCCCGGCTCTCCGACAGTATTGCCGAGGATCTGCCCGCGCCTTCGCGCGCTGCCGAGTTCGACCCGGCACGGACCACACCGGGACACGGCCCGTGGTCGGTTTGGGGTCCGGTTGCCCTGGTGGGGATCGCGGTCACCTGGACCGTTGCCTTGCTGGGAGGCTACGCCATCAAGCAGGTGTGGATCATCTCGCGGTATGTGGCGCCGGTAGCGCCGGTATTGCTGCTGGCGTTGACGGTGATCGGCGAATGGCTGATGGGCGGCCGGGAGGGTGACCGTTCCCGCCGGCGCATCTGCATCTCGGTCATCGTCGTGGGGGTGGTTGCCACTCTGTTGCTCAACGGCTGGATTCTCACGACCCAGATCGTGCCTCATGCCCGCAAGTTTTCCGTCGGGGTCAAGGAATGCTATCTGGCCATGGGCGAATGGCTGGGCGAGAACACACCTGAGGACACGGTCATCGCCGCCCTGGATATTGGAGCCGTGGGCTACGGCAGTCAGCGACACGTCCTGGACCTGATGGGCCTGGTCAGCCCTGAGATACTGGATCTGGGCCGGGAGGTGGGCTTCGCCGAAATGGTCGAATCCGGCGCCTGGTTGCCGGAGGCCGGCACAACGGCGGAAGTAGTGCGGCCCGACTATTTCATCGACCGCAGCGAAGGAGTGCCCCGCTGGGACGGCCGCGTGGTGCGAGGTGTTCGCTTCGATCTGATCGATACATGCATCCTCGAGGGCGTGGGAATCCGGGAACCTCAGCCCTGGACCGTGGCCCTCTACCGACTCGAACTGGTCGATACCCGGGTCAAGGCTGCGACGGGCGGGTAGTTTTCCGCAGGCAGCCTCTTGATTACCATCACGCTCACATCGTCGGCGAAGGGTCGGTTCTGGCCGAATGCCCGCACACGGTTCACGATGGCCTCGGCGATTTCGGCGGCCGCCGCGGTGAGGTTTTCCCGGATCACTTCGATCAACTGGCCGGTGCCGAACTCCTCCGGCTCGGTTTCGTCGCTACCGGTACCGGGCAGCTCTCGTTCGGTCACGCCGTCGGTGAACAGGACGAGGACTTCGCCCGGATGCAGAGTCAGCGAGCCGCGCCGATAGACGGCGTCCGGCAGTGGGCCGAGTACAGGTCCGCAGGTCTTCAGCTCGAATACATTCTTGTCGGGTGTGACCAGCAGGGGTGGGCAATGACCGCCGTTGACGTAGACCAGGTTGCCGGTCTCTTCCATTTCGCCGTAGAACACCGAGATGAAGCGGCTGGCCAGACCGCTGTGGTGGATCACCCGGTTCAAACGACTGATGGTCGTGGTGATCTTCTCGTCCGCGGCCTGACCCATGCGCATCCCGATGACCACGTCCCGAGCCTGTAGTGCCGCCGGCAGCCCGTGGCCCGAAGCGTCGGCCAGCAATAGGCCGAGGACACCGGTTTCGACTCTCTGGACATCGAATACGTCGCCGCCTACTTCGTCTGCGGGGTGGCTGATGGCATAGATGTCAAACCCCTCGAGGGTCGGCAGCCGGGCGGGCAAGAGGGAGTGCTGGATGATCTGCGCCTGGCGCATTTGGCTGGCCAGGGCTTCCTCACGCAGCTTCAGGCCTACCGCGGCGCGGATCGTTTCCAGGAGTACCATCAGGTCATCCTGGCTGCCCTCGTGACGGATGCCCAGGCTGAGAATGTGGGCGGGGTCGCGTCCGACCAGGATTGCCGCAGCGTCCATGTCGCTGAACTGGGACTCGACCTCGGCGTCCCAGCCCGGCGAACTGGGAGAAATCATCCACAGCCGACGCCGCTCGATGTCACGGACGACCTGGTAGTCCTTGCTGACGGTCTTGCCGGCGATGGCCGAGCCCCGCTCGCCGATGCTCTCTATCAAGAGGTAGTCCTGCTCCCTTTCGCGATACAGGCGACCACTGTACACGCCGATGGATGCTGCGTCCGGGCTCTGCACCAGTAACTTCAGGATATCACTGAGCATACGCTCGTCACCCGCCGAGTGATCAATGCGGTCGAGCAGATTTTCGACAGTTCTGTAAAGTTGTTTGTGCAATTTGACCCTCCAGTCGAGTCATACAGTAAGTCGAGAGCGCGGCCGGTGCTGTGAGTTTTTTGCGAAGGTATCATAACCTGTTGCAATTCACCAGAGTCGCCCGACGCCAAATGGCTGCGGCCGCGCGATTTCAGAGCTGATTTGTCGTCTTCGTCGCAAGACGAAACTCTCTGGCTTTCCGGAGAGGGCTCGCTGTTGGGGGAACACGTTTGCCCGGCGTCCGCCGGGTACACCGCAAACATCGGAGGAAACAACCATGAACAGGATGCTGCTGATTCTCTGTCTGTGCTTGACGCTGCCGTGCCTCGCACTGGCCGCCGCAAGTGATACGCCACCCGCCCAGCCCGCCGAGCGCGGTGAGGTCGATGCCACAGCCACTCCGGATGTGGAAGTCAACCGAGCCGAACAGGAAGCCCTGGCCAAGGGCGAGGCCGCCGAGGGCGAGGGTGTCCTATATCAACGTGACGAGTTGGCGGACAAGGCTGGCCAGGCCCAGCTGTCGCCGATGATGACCGAGATCCAGGCCGTGCTGGAGTTCCAGCGTACGCAGCGGGCTGAGCTGGAGGATTCCTATCAGCGCGCCGTGGATGATGGGACCGCACTGGCCGTCCAGAATCAGATCGAACAGCTGGCTCGCCAGACGGAGCTGAATATCATGAATATTCAGATCCGCCATCTACGCGCCGCCGGACATGAGGAGGATGCCCAGGCCATCGAGGCCGAGCTCGAATTGATGGCGTCTCCGCGTCCGACCCGAGAGCCCGTCGATCGTTCCGCTGGAGAATCCCCGCGCACCAGGAGGTAGGAAAATGCGCCGCATAACCGCGATTACGCTGGTGACGGCCGCCTGCATCCTGTTGGCGACAACTGCCTGGGCCCGTGTCGGCCCCCCCGTCACCGTCAAGTATCTGGGCGATCCACGGATCGCCGAGCAGGGCAGGGAGTATCCCGGCCAGCTGCTGATCACCGCCGAGAAGCCCTCGACGATCACCGGTCTGCGTTTCGAGAGCGAAGGCTGGAACGCCATAGCTATCAATGCGCCGGACACCAAGACCATGGCCGCCGGCGAGCAGCTCGTGATCGATTTCACGGCCTGGCCCTCGGATTCCGACAAACCCATCATCTTCGCGTTCGAATACGGCGGAGTGACGGTCGAAAAGCGCCTCGATTTCTCCGAGGCCAACTACAACCGAACCCTCCGGCCGGACCCGGCCCGGCGGATCCAGGATCCGATGTACGATCCGAACCACCGCAGCGAGTTGTCGGCCGATGATACGACCGTCGAATTGAATCAGGCCGTCGATTCCCGGTCGATCATCAACGTGCACGGCCGTTTCGGCTACTACCGCGAGGATGGCAGCTACCATCCCGCCCAGGCGATGCGGATCTACGTCTACGACCAGGATTCCGGCGACGACGATCTGCTCGGTACCGGTTTCACCGATCACGACGGCTACTACGAGATCAACGTGGAGTCGGGCGACTCGGGGGAGACCTACCCCGACCTGTACGTTCGTTTCGAAACCTGGAACTACCGGATCGAAACCAAGGATCCCACCTACGAGAACATCTACGCCTGGGCTACCGGCGTGCAGAATAATTTCTCGGGTTCCGAATGGGACGTTGGTTCGTTGGTACCCAGTAGCGACACGAACCAACCGGCAGTGCACCTGCACACCAACGGTTCACGGGTCCACTGGTTCCTGAATCTGCGGGCGGGATACGATACGCCCGCCGTGAATGTCCTGTGGCCCGACGGTACGAGCGGCGCCTGGTACAACGGGGCCGGCGTCCACATCTCCACTGAGCGCCAGTGGCGTGAAGATACTCTCTCCCATGAGTACGGGCACCACTGGGAAACCTCGTTCTCGTCCATCGAACCATTCGACTACTGCAACGGCATCTGCGACTTCGGCGGCAACTGCGGCCATTGTCTGTGGTGCGAGGAAAGCGATGTCATCGCCTGGCTCGAGGGCTTCGCCAACTTCATGGCCGACGAATTCACACGGTTCCTGGATGACTACTATCCCATCGCACCGCTGTACTTCCGCTCCTTCGAGAGTCTGGCCACGTGCGACGGTACCAACTACGGTGATCCCGAGCTCACCGAGGGTTATGCCGCCGCCGTGTTGCGGGACATCTCCGACGTCGTGAGTGCAGCCGACGACCATCCCCAGTATCCGGGGTGGGGTGACGCGCTCGGGGCCGGTATCACGGGTATCTTGACGGTTGTCGACTACGACAATCCCAACGGCCCATCGGACTTCCTGGACAAGCACATTGCCCGCTATCCCAACCTGAGGAACTACCTCTGGGAAACGGCGATGAACTGCGGCTACAACCGCGACGGCGCGGCGCCGGGGAACGTGACGAACCTGACGTCGCCGAGCCATTCGACGACCGGTGACTCGCCGGATCCGACCATTGACTACACCTGGACCACCGCCTACGACGACGTGTCGGGCATCGAGGGTTACGGCATCTTCCTCGCCGGCTGGGTGGGCATGCCCAGTGCCGAGCTGGATATCGGTGCGGTCAACAGTTACACCACCGAGACCCTGGCTCCGGGTACCTACTACCTGAACATCCGGGCCATGGATCGGGACGGCAACTGGAGCAGTACCTACGCCTCGTATGGGCCGGTGGTGATCCGGGATCCGGACCCGGTGGACCTGGCCTTCATCGAGCTGCCCAACTGGGACTACTATGCGTTCCCGTCGCAGGGAACCGACAACAGCGCGAGTGAGGCCCACGTGACGCCGGTCCTGGAGGGCAACATCGGCTCCAATCACCTGAACATCTACGGACGCAACACCGGCGAAGTCGCGTTGCCGACGGGATTCTGCGTGATGGCTGCCATCGACGACCAATCGATGTTGACGCCGTGCTGGGGAGCCATCGGCCCCGGTGGCGGTTTCATCGCCTACGACTGGGGCAACTACTCGGTGCGAGGCGGACGCCATACGTTCCACGCCGAGCTGGACACCTACGAGGAGATCGCCGAGTCGAACGAGACCAACAACATCTTCGGTCGGCAGTTCGTCTGGACCGGCTTGCCGCTGTCGCCGTTTGCGCCGGTGGTACGCAATGCGCCGCCGGGATCGACCGACGGCTGGGAGAACTCCGGCGGAATCCTGTGGTACAACACCGACGGTCTCAGCTTCCAGAGTACCGGGTGGTGGAACGCCGTGGCCGTTCATTCGGTGGACCCGGCCGATGACTACGACATCCGTCTGCACGAGGGTTCGACCGGTTCGGAGAACGGATTCGGCAGCAATGTCGGCTGGTCCGCCCGCCCGGCCGGCCGGCTCGATGTCGTGCTGGTCAATCGCAACCTCGCGGGCAGCAACCCCTACGATGTGGGCGTGCTGAACCACGACGAGGGCATGAGCAACTACGTGGCGGAACACGTCACCAGTGCCGAATACACTTTCGGTGATTCACTGGACGTGAGCCTCGGCCAGGACGATTACCTGGGCATCATGGAGTTCTGGATCACGGCGGACGACACGGGCAGGGTCACCGTGACGGTGGCGACCGATCCGGCCGATCCGCCGTTGTATGCGGCCTGGATGGACCGGAGCTTCGAGACCGGAACGCTGGACATGGCCATGGCCCAGGGCTCGACCGGCAGTGAAGGTTTCGTGCGTTTCGATATGCACCTGCAGGTCACCGGTTACTACGCCCTGGTGCTGTACCGGGACCCGTCTGACGGAGGAGCCCCCGTTGGCGCCACCGTCGAGGTGCAGCCGACTCCGGCCGACCTGGAACCCTACTGGGCCGCCGGTTGGTACTCGCCGCTGGTACCGCGTCCGGACCAGGACGGCACACCGACCAGCGTGCCGATCCCCGAGATCCTCCACGGCAACGTGGTCGATACCTGGCTGAACGTGGCGGCGACCAACAGCGGATATCTGCCCGTGACGTCGGCTCGAAACGAGATCCGGCTGGACGGCGTGTACTTCGGTGGGTTGACCTACACCGTGCTCAATCCGGGAGCGATCTCACGTTTCAATTACACGTTCCCGTTGGAGGTCCGCGGCGGCCGCCATGTGCTTTCGATGCACATGGACCCCGAGGAAGTGGTCGAGGAGATCTCCGAGACCAACAACCTCTATGGCCGGCAGTGGGTCTGGTCGCCCCTGGTGGTGCCCATGAACTCGATCATCGGTCGCAACGCGCCACCTGACGCCACGGCGGGCTGGACCGAGGGATTCGGCAGCTGGTACAACTGTGACGGATTGCGAATGCCGGACGACGACTTCCACTGGTGGCAGGGTGCGGCGGTCATGCCCATCACTTCCACGGGCAACGTGGACGTACGACTCCATCTCCCGAGTGAGGGTGCGACTTCCGGCTTTGCCGCCAACCTGGCAGCATCCCTGTGGAGCGCCGGCCAGTCCGACTTCGTGCTGGTGAACCACAATATGGCGATCGTCCAGCCGTACGACGTTGGCGTACTGGACGTCTACGACCAGGGGGGCGCCTACGGTGCCGAGATGGTCGGTTCGGATTTCTTGTCCGTGACCCCGGGTGGATCCTACGGGCCGTACTCGATCGAGAACGGTCAGATCCTGAGGATGCACGAGGTCAATCTCTCGCCGGGTACCTACACCTTCCGTCTGGACAACGAAAGCGGCAGCGTGGACTGGGGCCTCAGTCTGCATCCGGGTGATCTCGAGTTCCTCACCAAGAGTGACGTCGTTCCCGACGGCATGTCCCTGTCATCGGGACCTGGCCAGACGGAGCAGATCACCTTCGACATCGTCGACGGTGGGTAC
>Ga0070728_10003492_pt1 | contig 17317 bp, 16 predicted proteins | sample tdDd471_FD_66723 | JGI IMG/M metagenome (GOLD analysis project Ga0070728, IMG submission 66723) | Marine sediment microbial communities from the Atlantic coast under amendment with organic carbon and nitrate - tdDd47.1 | ecosystem: Environmental > Aquatic > Marine > Coastal > Sediment | place... | reverse complement strand
CGACCAGCGCCGTCAGCCGCCGCGCCGCCGCCACCCGCTCAGTATTGAGATCGATGCCGGTCACCCGGCAGCCGAGCCTGTCGGCGAAATAGCGGGCCGGGCCGCCCATGCCGCTGCACACGTCGAGCACGTGGCAGCCCGGCCCGATCCGAGCGAGCTCGGCCAGTGCGTCGTTGGAGGGCAGGCCGCCGTAATGGTCCTGGTCATGGCGACTGAGATCCGACGCGGTAATGGCGTCGGGGGCGATCCCCTCCAGCTCCAGCTTCTCGAGGATCTGGCTCTCGTTGATCGGATGGCTGTCATAGAAGGCGAGGACGTCGCCCAGCGGTTCGATCTTGTCCACTACCTTGTCTCCCCCGTTCGCGAACGGCTCGGCGCGCCGGTCTATTCTCTGTCCGATACCGAGGCACTATATCGGAAGCACGATCGGGAACCAGAAAGCGGAACCGGATGTCCCTCATCCAACGCCTCGCCTCCTTCCACCGGCTCGACGAAGCCGGCTGGCGGCGGCATGCCAATCCGTGGTCGGTGTGGACGCGGGTCGCGATCCTGCCGGCGCTGGCGCTGGCGATCTATTCTCGCGCATGGATCGGCTGGTGGTGCATGGTTCCGCTCGCCGCGCTCGTCGTCTGGACCATCTTCAATCCGCGCGCCTTTCCGCCGCCGGTCCATACCGAAAGCTGGTCGGCGCGAGGCGTCATGGGCGAGCGGGTGTGGCTCAACCGGGCTCGGGTGCCGATCCCGGCGCATCACGCGCGTATGGCGTTGGTGCTGTCGGCCGTTTCGGCGGTGGGGCTTGTCCCGCTTGTTTGGGGGTTATGGGCGCTCGATGGGTGGGCGACGCTGCTCGGCGTCGCCGTAACCATGGGCGGCAAATTGTGGTTCGTCGACCGGATGGCCTGGCTTTACGACGAAATGGCGGACCGCCATGGCGCCTATGGCGCATGGTGGGTGCCGCGTCCGGACTGAGAAAGCCCGCCCGGGAAGGGGCGGGCTTGTTTCTTACGTTAGCGGTCGCCGCTTACGGGCGAACGACGGTGTAGCCGGCTTCGCTGAGCTCGATGATGGTGACGACGCCGGCCGGCACCACCTTGGCGAACTTGAACAGCGGCACGTCCTTGCCGGACTTCTTCATCATCGCCTGCCGCGTGTTGTCGCAGGCGTCGAACTCGACATTCGGCATGCTGGTTCCGAAGGACATCATCCGCTTCTTCACCGGCGAGGTGTCCGTGCGCAGCATGTGCAGACCCTGGTTGAAGGCCACGATCCTGATGTCGATCTCCTCGCCCTTGCCGCTGTAGTAGCGGGAGACATTGGCGGCGACGTTGAGCACCGTGTTCATTTTCTGCGGATTGTTGTCGCTGATCTGGAGCACCAGCTTGTGCTCGGCCGCGACGGCCGGGCTCGCGAACAGGAAGCCGGCCAGCAGCAGGCCTGCGATCTTGACCACATTTTTCATTCGTTCCTCCCTCGGGGATTTCGCGGATTCTTATATATTCAATTATTTGAATATCCGCTGGAACGAAGGCTTCCGCAAGGGCCAATCGAAGGATTGGGTTTCACGTCACGGTGAGCCGCCGGCGGCTCACGCCCCGGCTGCCGCCTTCACCTCTCGGCGGCGGCGATGCAGGATCGGCTCGGTATAGCCGCTGGGCTGGGTCGTACCCTCGAACACCAGGTCGCAGGCCGCCTTGAAGGCGATGGAGGCGTCGAAATCCTCCGCCATCGGGCGGTAGAGCGGATCGCCGGCGTTCTGGCCGTCGACCACTGCCGCCATGCGCTTCATGGTCTCCATCACCTGGTCGGAGCCGCAGACGCCATAGCGCAGCCAGTTGGCGATGTGCTGGCTCGAGATCCGCAGGGTCGCCCGGTCCTCCATCAGGCCGACATCGTTGATGTCGGGCACCTTGGAACAGCCGACGCCCTGGTCGACCCAGCGCACCACGTAGCCGAGAATGCCTTGCGCGTTGTTGTCGAGCTCGTCCTGGATGTCCTTCTCAGGCCAGTTGGGCCGGTCGGCGAGCGGGATCGACAGGATGTCGCGCAAGCTGGCGCGGCCGCGGTTCATCAGCTCCTGCTGGCGGGCGGCGACGTCGACCGTGTGGTAGTGGGTCGCGTGCAGGGTCGCGGCGGTGGGCGAGGGGACCCAGGCGGTGTTGGCGCCGGCCATGGGATGGCCGATCTTGACTTCCAGCATCTGCGCCATCAGGTCGGGCATCGCCCACATGCCCTTGCCGATCTGGGCGTGGCCGCGCAGGCCGCATTCGAGGCCGATATCGACGTTCCAGTCCTCGTAGGCCTGGATCCAGGGCGCGCTCTTCATGTCGCCCTTGCGGATCATCGGGCCGGCCTCCATCGAGGTGTGGATCTCGTCGCCGGTGCGGTCGAGGAAGCCGGTATTGATGAACACCACCCGGTCCCTGGCGGCGCGGATGCATTCCTTGAGGTTGACGGTGGTGCGGCGCTCCTCGTCCATGATGCCCATCTTCAGGGTCGCAGGCTGCATGCCGAGCATCGCCTCGACGCGGGAGAACAGTTCGACGGCGAAGGCGACCTCGTCGGGGCCGTGCATCTTCGGCTTGACGATATAGACCGAGCCGGCGCGGGAATTGCCGTGCCGGCCGTTCGGGCCGATATCGTGCAGCGCGATCAGGCTGGTGATCGCGGCGTCGAGAATTCCCTCGGGAACTTCGTTTCCATCCTTGTCCAGAACGGCGGGATTGGTCATCAGGTGGCCGACATTGCGCACCAGCATCATCGAGCGACCGGGCAGGGTCAGCGTGCCGCCGTCGGGGGCGGTGTATTCCCGGTCCGGGTTGAGCTTGCGCTCAACCGTCTCGCCGCCCTTGTCGAAGCGCTCGACGAGATTGCCCTGCATCAGCCCGAGCCAGTTGCGGTAGACGGCGACCTTGTCCTCGGCGTCGACGGCGGCGATGGAATCCTCGCAATCCATGATCGTGGTGACGGCGCTTTCGAGGACGATGTCGGCGATGCCGGCCGGATCGTCCTGTCCGATCGGATGGTGCGGATCGATGACGATTTCCACATGCAGGCCATGGCGGACGAGCAGGATCGCCTTCGGGTCGGTGGCGTCGCCGCGGAAACCTGCGAGCTGTGCGGGATCGGCGAGTCCGACGGTCGAACCGTCGTTAAGCGTCGCCGCAAGCGCGCCGTCCTCGATCCGGTAGCCCATGGCGTGCAGATGCGAACCCCTGGCGAGCGGCGCGGAGGTGTCGAGGAAGTCGCGCGCCCAGGCGATCACCTTCGAGCCGCGAACGGCATTGTAGCCGCCGGCGCGCTGGGCGCCGCCCTCCTCGGAGATCGCGTCGGTGCCGTAGAGCGCATCGTAGAGGCTGCCCCAGCGGGCATTGGCGGCGTTCAGCGCATAGCGGGCGTTCATCACCGGCACGACAAGCTGCGGGCCGGCGATGGTGGCGATCTCGGGATCGACATTGGCGGTGGAAACGGTGAAGGGCTCGCCTTCGGGCAACAGGTAGCCGATCTCGCGCAGGAAGGCCTCGTAGGCGTCGGGGTCGATCGGCTGGCCCTTGCGGTCGCGGTGCCATTCGTCGATCTGCGCCTGCAGGTCCTCGCGGCGGGCGAGAAGCTCGCGGTTGCGCGGGGCGAGATCGTTGACGATGGCGTCGAGCCCGCGCCAGAAATCGGCCGCCTCGACCCCGGTTCCAGGCAGGGCCTCGGTTTCGATGAAGTCCGCCAGTTGGCTGTCGACTTTCAGGGAGTGGATGGAGGTGGTCTCGCCCATGACGCATCTTCGCCGGCGCGGGAACCGCACCGCCGCCTTTCCTGATTTTTTGGTGACCGGATTGTCGGAATTCGCAGCTTTATCGTCAACGACGAAAAGGAAGAAGCATTTTCAACGAAATGTTGAAAATGACGGAAGCCACGGCGTCTCGGCCATCTCCAGATGCAGGGCGTCGCCTTCGTAGGGATGGGCGCGGGCGACGTCTTCGTTCAGGACCACGCCGAGGCCGGGGGCGGTCGACACCACCAGATGGCCGTCCTCCCATTCGAGCGGCGTTTCCAGCAGTTCTGCCATGAAGCCGCCCCAGGTCTCGATGCATTCGAGGATCAGGAAATTCGGGCTGGCGGCGGCGAGCTGGGCGTTGGCGGCGGCGACCACGGGGCCGCAATAGCAATGCGGAGCGATCTGGGCGTGGCGGGTCTCGGCCATGGCCGCGATCTTCTTGCCCTCGAGCAGGCCGCCGACGCGGCCGAGATTCATCTGCAGGATGCTGGCGGCTCCGGTCTCGAGCACCCGGGCGAATTCGTATTTTGTGGTCAGCCGCTCGCCGGTGGCGATGGGGATCGAGGTCGCGCGGGCGACTTTGGCCATCTCTTCGGGCATGTCCGGGGGGACCGGTTCCTCGAACCACAATGGATCATAGGGCTCGATCCGGCGGGCGAGCCGCGCCGCGCCCGACGGGGTGAACTGGCCGTGGGTGCCGAACAGGATGTCGGCGCGGTCGCCGACCGCCTCGCGGATCAGCTTGCAGAACCGTTCGGAGCGGTCGAGGTCCTCCATCGCCGGCTGGTGCGGATCGTAGACCGTATAGGCACCGGCGGGGTCGAACTTCACCGCGGTGAAACCCTGTCCGACATAATCGAGCGCCCGCTTGGCCGCCAGTTCCGGGTCGGAATAGACATTGGTCGCGTCGCCGGGCTTCGGGTAGAGATAGGTATAGGTCCGCAAGCGTTCGTGCACCCGTCCGCCGAGGAAGTCGTGGACCGGCCGTCCCGTCGCCTTGCCCATGATGTCGTGGCAGGCCATGTCGAGCGCGCTCATCGCGCCCATGACGCTGACGTCGGGCCGCAGTGTGAAGCCGCGTCCGTAGACTTCGCGCCAGGCCGCCTCGAGGCGGAACGGGTCGCGGTCGAGAAAGTGGCGTTCGAAGATCTCCTCGACCATGGCGACCACGGTCTTCGGGCCGAAGGTGGCGTTGTAAACCTCGCCCAGCCCGGTATGGCCGTCGTCGGTCACCAGTTTGACGAAGATGAAATAGCGGCCGCCGAAGCCGGGCGGCGGATTGCCGACGACGAAGGCTTCCAGTCCGGTGATCTTCATGGTCGGTCCCGTTTCATGGAATTAGTCGAAGACGATGACGTTGCGCAGCGCCTCGCCCCGGCGGACGCTGGCGATGGCTTCGTTGATCTCGTCCAACGGATAGCGGCCCGTGACCAGTTCGTCGAGCTTCAGCCGGCCCTGTCGGTAATAGTCAATGAGCAGCGGGATGTCTGTCTTCGGCCGGCCGGACCCCATTTTCGAACCGATAATCCGATAGCCGGCGGCGGCGAAATCGGCGATAGGAATGGTGCCCGTGACCCCGTCGGCGGGCATGCCGACGAGCACGCAAGCCCCGCCCTTGCGCAGCAGCGTCATCGCCTGGTCGAAGGCGGGTCCCGCGCCGACGGTGACGAACACGTGGCTGGCGCCGCGACCGCCGGTCAGCGCCTGGACCTTTTCGGCCAGCTCCGGGTCGCGGCCGTCGAGCGCGTGGGTGGCGCCGAAGCGGCGGGCGGCTTCGAGCTTGTCGGAGGCGATGTCGATCGCGACCGCCGTACGGGCGCCGGCGATCGCCGCGCCCTGGATCGTATTGAGGCCGACGCCGCCCGCGCCGATCACCACCGCGTCGGCGCCGGCGGGCATTTGCGCGGTGTTGACCACCGCGCCGAGGCCGGTGAGGACGCCGCAGGCGAGCAGGCTGGCGCTCGCCAGCGGGATATCGTCGTCGATGACGCAGACCTGGCTTTCGTGCACCACCACCTGTTCGGCGAAGGCGCCGGTATAAAGCCCTTGCAGGACCGTCTCGCCGCTTTTGCCGGAAATCGGCGTTGCCGCGTCGAGGGCGGGCGGGGCAGCGCAATAGACATGGGCGCGTTCGTTGCAAGCCGGGCAATGGCCGCAGGAGCGGATCAGGGTGACGACCACTCGGTCGCCCGGACGGATGCCCTCGACCCGCTCACCGGTCTCGGCGACGATCCCGGCCGCTTCGTGGCCGAGGACGACGGGCAGGGTGCCGCCCCAGTCGCCGGCGGCGGCGCTGATGTCGCTGTGGCAGATGGCGCAGGCCTTGACCTCGACGCGGATCTCGTTCGGCCCCGGCGGCGCCAGCGTCACATCCTCGATTACAAGCGGCGCGCCGAAGGCGCGGCAGACGGCGGCTCTGATCTTGGTCATGCGGATCGCGTCCCGGCGGGTTTCGATATCGCCACGATTGTAGAATTCGGGCTCGCTGCGCAACCGGATTTGCGACACCGGCGGACGGGAAACCGCTCATCGGGCGGCCGCATTGTCCCTGACGCAGACCGGATCGTCGCCACGCGAGGTGGATTCTTCGCGCCGCTTTGCTATGAAGGGTCGAAACGGAAACGCCCGGACGGTTGCGAGAATGTATACGACCGATATCGCCAAGCGCGTCTACGACCACAGCTTCAAGCTCGATCCGATCATCCGGAGCCTGCTCGACACCGATGTCTACAAGCTTCTGATGCTGCAGACGATCTGGAAGGAAAACCGCGACGTCGCGGCGACGTTTTCGCTGATCAACCGGACGAAATCGGTCCGCCTCGCCGAGGAGATCGACGAGGACGAGCTCCGCGCCCAGCTCGACCATGCCCGGACGCTCAGCTTCACCAAGCACGAAATGATCTGGCTCGCGGGCAACACCTTCTACGGCCGGGAACGGATCTTTTCCGCCGATTTCCTCGCCTGGCTGCGCACGGTCCGGTTGCCCGAATACGAACTCAGGGTCGAGGACGGGCAATATTGCCTCGATTTCCACGGGCCGTGGATCGAGACGACGCTTTGGGAGATCCCGGCGCTGGCGATCATCTCCGAGCTCAAGTCGCGGGCGGCGATCCGCGATATGAAACGGTTCAATCTCGACGTGCTCTATGCGCGCGCCAAGGCGAAGCTGTGGGAGAAGATCGAGCGGCTGAGGACCCTGCCGGACCTGGCGATCGCCGATTTCGGCACCCGCCGCCGGCATTCGCATCTGTGGCAGCGCTGGTGCGTGGCGGCGATGAAGGAGGGCTTGGGCGACCGCTTCCTGGGAACATCGAACGTGCTGCTCGCCATGGAGACCGACCTCGAGGCGATCGGCACCAATGCGCATGAACTGCCGATGGTGCAGGCGGCGCTTTCCGACGGCGAGGACGACTTGCTCGAAGCACCCTACAAGGTTCTGGAAAGCTGGCAGCGCACTTATGACGGCAACCTTCTGATCGCTCTGCCCGATGCCTTCGGCACCACCCAGTTCCTCGCCAACGCGCCCGACTGGGTGGCGGACTGGACCGGGTTCCGGATCGATTCCAAGCCGCCGATCGAGGGCGGCGAGGAACTGATCGCCTGGTGGACGGAGAAGGGCCGCGATCCGCGCGAGAAGCTGCTGGTGTTCTCCGACGGGCTCGATATCGACGCCATCGAGAAGACCTATATCCATTTCCACGGCCGGGTGCGGATGAGCTTCGGCTGGGGCACCAACCTGACCAACGATTTCCGCGACTGCGCGCCGAGGAAGAACGATGCGCTAAAGGCGATCTCGCTGGTCTGCAAGGTTACCGAGGCCAATGGCCGGCCGACGGTGAAGCTGTCGGACAATCTCGAAAAGGCGACCGGACCGGCTGACGAGATCGCCCGCTACAAGCAGGTTTTCGGCACGGTCGGGAGGACCCGGGTGCCGGTCCTGGTGTAAGGACGTTTCCGGTCCGTCAACCGAACCGATAGGCCGACTGCACGCCGCCCATTACCGTATCCTCGAAGGTCCTGACGCCGCGATCCTCGCCCGCCGCGCCGGCGGCGACGTGCAGCGGCAACAGATGGTCCTCGTGCGGATGGGCCTCGCGCGCGCCCGGCGCCTCGGCCCAGGCGGCGAGCTTGCGCGCCCGTTCCAACGGATCGGGGTCGGCGACCGCATCGGTGAGCCAGGCGTCGAATTCGGCGCCCTTCTCGGGCCCCGACCGTCCCGAACGCATGCGGCCGAGCATCTCCTTGAGATTGTGATAGGTGTTGCCGCTGCCGACGATCAGCACGCCCTCGTCGCGCAGCGGCCTGAGCGCGCGGCCGAGCGCCATGTGGAAGGCCGGATCGAGATCCGAGCGCATGGAGACCTCGATCACCGGGATGTCCGCATCGGGGAAGGCGACCAGGAACGGCACGAACAGGCCGTGGTCGTATCCGCGCTTGCCGTCGAGCTTGGCCGGGATGTGGTTGGCCGACAGCAGTTCGACGATGTGGCCCGCCAGCAGCGGATCGCCCGGCGCGGGATAGTCGAGCTCGTAGGTATGCGGCGGAAAGCCGTAATAGTCGAACAGCATGCCGGGAGCCGGGCTCGACTGGACGGTGACGACGTCCTCGTCCCAATGGCCGGAAATCACCACGATCGCCTTCGGCTTTTCCTCCAGCGTATCCGCGAGGCCCTCCAGATAGGCGCGATGGCGGTCCCAGGTGTCGGGCGGGTTCCAGTCCATGAAGAAGCACGGGCCTCCGCCATGGGGGATGAACAAGGTCGGCATGCGGCTCATGGGGTCTCTCTCCTGACAACGCTTTTTCGGCCATGGAGCAGGCCGGACCCTTGATCTAAGCCGATTCGCCGCGCTGCCAAGGGCGACAGATTGTTCGGTTTCAGACGACGATCAATTATCGGAGCCCGAGCAGTCGCTCCGTCTCTTCCCAAAGGCCGGCTACGATCTCCGCGGCCGGTTCGGCGCGGGCGAGGCCGGCCGACTGGCCGGCCCAGGCTTGCATGCGGTCGAGATCGCCCGCTTTCGCCGCCTCGCCGCGCATTGCGGCGGTGAGACTGCGCTGGACGGGATAGGGGGCCGGCGCCGGGGCGTCGGGCGCTGCGGCGGCGGTGACGTAGGCGGTTCTCAGGCTGCGGCCGAGGCGGCCCGAAAAGGCGCGGGAGGCCGCGGTGTCCTCGGGACGGGCGCGGCCGAGCCCCTCGGCCCAGACCGGGGCGAGCCCGGCTTCCGGCGCGCGCAGCAGACCGGTGCCGATCTGCACCGCCGAGGCGCCGAGCATCAGGGCCGCGGCGATCCCGCGCGCGTCCGCGATGCCGCCGGTGGCGACCACCGGAACGGAGACCGCGTCGACCACCGCCGGCAGCAGCGAGAACAGGCCGACGAGGCCGGTCTCCGCGTCGGCGGCATGGAAGGCGCCGCGATGGCCGCCCGCCTCCATGCCCTGCGCGACGATCACGTCGGCGCCGGCTTCCTGCGCCTTGAGCGCCTCGGTGACGGTGGTGACCGTGGCGAACCAGCGGATGCCGCGTTCCTTCATGCGCTCGACGAAGGCGGGAGGGTACACGCCCATGATCGAGGAGATCACGTGCGGCCCCGCATCCAGCATCGCCTCGCACTGGGCTTCGAAATCCATCAGCGGCGCCTCGGCTGCCTCCGCGCCGACTTCGGGACCCCATTGGCCGAGAAAGGCGCGCACGCGGTCCTCGTGTTCGCGGTCGCGGTCAGGGGCCGGATCGGGGATCCACAGGTTGATCTGAAACGCGCCGTTGGTCCCGGCGCGGACCTCGCGGGCCCATTCGGCGATCTTGTCGGGCGTGGACATCAGCGCTCCGCACGCCCCCATACCGCCGGCCCTCCCGACCGCGATCGACAGCGCCGGCGGACAGGCGCCGGCCATTGGTGCGAGCAAGATCGGCAGGCGCAGGTCGTAAATCCGGCAGAAGCCGGCAACCCTTTCGGCGATTATCGTTGACGAAGGCATGGCGGTTCCCATCAGAGGTCAGCCGGCGATCTGGAAGCGGTCGAGGACGAGGGTGCCGCCGTAATTGTTGAAGAACAGAACCACGCCGGATTCGTTGTCGTCGCCGGTATTGCAGCTGATGCTGAGCGTGACCTGGTCCCCTTCGGTCGTCTCGTCGAAGGATAGCGGCACCTTGCACGGGGTTACCTGCGCGATGCCGCTGGCGACGGCCGCGGCCGAACTGCCCGTCTGCATGTAGCGTTCCCAGTTGACCGGCCCGGCGGACGCGGCCGTCGCGGCGAACACCGGGGTCGCGAGGGCGGCGGCAAGCGCGAGGGAGCGAAGCGGGCATGTCATTGGGAAAACCTCCATCGGTTCTGAATTCGGTGTCGCGAGCCGACGCGGGGCGACAGGGCGCAGAGTGCCAACTCCACCGGCATTCGTCGAGAGGCGAACCGCGCCGATTGACAGCATGGCGACAATATTCTCTCATCGGCCCATGGCGAAGAAGGCGGAACGCGTCCAGACCGGCGTGCGGATCGAAAGGCGGTTGCTGAAGGTGCTCAAGGGGCTCGCCGAGTATCTCGACATCACGCTGGGCGACCTGATCGAGGGCATGGCGCTGCACGGCTTCGAGAACAAGCCGCCGTTCTCGCCCGAGACGCTGAAGAAGATCGAACAGCTCAAGAGCGTCTACGATCTCGACCTGACCGCCGCCGACAGCCACCGGCTGAAGGAAGACGGCGAGTAGATCGCGGGCGTCCGAGATGTTGGGTTCGCGACATGATAAATAATATCATGTTCTTAATAAGATACAAAAAAGCTACTTGATATTATGCCGGCTAATAATATTCAGGTTTTCGCAAATCGACACCTTGAAAAACCATCACGCCGGATGGATCGGCGCGTCATCTGACGAAACCGGAACGGTTCCGCCCGGCCGGTATTTTTCCGCGCGGTCCGGCCCAAGCCTGCTATAGGATCGTAAACACGAACGCATTCGGGGAGACCGGTATGGGACAGAACATCGTATTGAAGGCCGCCGACGGCCATGAACTCGACGCCTATCGCGCCGATCCGGCCGGCGCGCCGCTCGGCGGGGTGGTCGTCGTGCAGGAGATCTTCGGGGTCAACAGCCATATCCGCTCGGTCTGCGACCGGACCGCCGAACTGGGCTATCTCGCTATCGCGCCGGCGCTGTTCGACCGGGTCGAGAAGAATTTCGAGTCCGGCTATTCGCCGGAAGAGATCGAGCATGCACGCGGCTTCATCCCCAAGATCGCTCCCGAAGACGCGCTCGCCGACGTCTCCGCCGCGGTAGAAGCGGCGCGGGTCGCCGGACCGGTGGCGGTGATGGGCTTCTGCCTCGGCGGGTCGGTCGCCTTTCTCTCCGCCACCCGTCTCGACGGGCTCGCCGCCGCGATCGGCTATTACGGCGGCTGGATCGTCCGCCATACGGACGAAGTGCCGAAATGCCCGACGCAGCTGCATTTCGGCTCCGAGGATACCGGCATCCCGCTCAGCGACGTCGACAAGATCCGTGCCGCCCGGCCCGATTGCGATATCCATGTCTATCCCGGCGCCCAGCACGGCTTCCATTGCGACGAGCGCGCCAGCTTCCACCAGCAGGCTGCGATGGCGGCGTGGGCGAGGACCAATGTCTGGCTCGACCGTCATCTGGCCCGGAAGAGCTGAGGACGAGGGCCGAAGACAGGGAGTCCGGACCCGGTCAGCCGAAATCCAGCGTCTCCTCCGCCAGCAGGTGGGCGATGGCGTTGGCGTAATAGCGCAGCAGCACGTGCTCGGCCGGATTGGCGTCGTAATGTCCGTCGGTCTCGTTCACCAGCCCGCGCAGGGTCAACATCCTGAGGCCGACGTCGATGGCGTAGTCGCGATCGCCGCGCGGGATATGGATATAGGCGCCGGAGCGTTCCAGCCTCTCGATCAGGGAATGCACCCGGGCCTTGAGCTCGAGCCCGGTCAGAGTTTCGCCCTCGGCCGCTAGGATCGCGGTCGCGACCAGCGACACCGGCAGCGCCGGCACCACCTCGCCAACAGCCCGCATCAGCTTCGTGCCGAGCCGCGCGATCTCGCGCTCGCGCAGGTCGGGCTCGAGATCGCGGAAGTCGATCTCGCGGCGCTCCACATGTTCCTTCAGCGAGATCGGCTTGCCGAAACTGATGCAGGTATAGCCGTAGCGGTACCAGCGACCTCGAAACGCCAGCATCACGGCGTGCCAGACATAGCGGGCCAGCGCCCGGGCGGAGAACCGATAGGCGCGGGCGCGGGCCTCGTCGTCGAGATCGGAGGCGGTGAGGATGCGGTCCTCGAGCACCCGGTCGTAGTTCACCCCGACCGGAATGAAGACGATGTCGCGGCTGTGGCGCGGATCGAAGCCCTGGACCATGTAGCTCAGCAGCCCCAGCTTCGGCGGCCGGAGCATGCCGTCGCGGGTGAGCCCGCCCTCGGGGAACATCGCCTGGACGACGCCGGCGCCGGTCGCCATCTGCACGTAGCGGGCGAGGATCTTGCGGTAGAGGGCGTTGCGCGACTGGCGGCGGACGAAATAGGCGCCGAGCGAGCGGATCAGGTTCCTCAGCCCCCAGATCTGCGCCCATTCGCCGACCGCGTAGCTCAGCGCCGACGAGGACGCGGCCATGTAGGTGACCAGCACGTAGTCCATGTTGGAGCGGTGGTTGATGACGAAGACAACCGACGAATCCGGATCGACCGCCTGCAGAGCCTCGTCGTCGGTATAGCCGAGCCGCACCCTGTAGAGCAGGGTCGAGATGCGCCGCGCCAGCCGGGTGCCGAACTTGAAATAGGCATAGGCCGAGAACGAGGGTACGATCTCCTTGGCGTAGCGCCGGGCGGTGTGGGTCACCACCTCGCGGGCCTGGCCGGTCTCCCTCGCATGGGCCTCGACCGCCTGCATCACTTCCGGGTCGTAGGTGAGCTGGTCGATCAGCACCTGGCGGCGGGTCAGCTTGAACGGCTGGATATGCAGCTTCAGCTTGGTGTTGAGGTCGTCGATCGCTTTGTAGGCCCGGCGCCTCAGCGCCCAGCGCATGCTCGGCAGCAGCAGCCGGTCGAGCACCGCCCAGACCGCGAGGACCACGGTCAGGATCACGAGCCAGAGCGGCAGGACGACGGTCGTACTCATCGGTTTCTTGGCCCGGAAAGCGGCTAGAGCAGTTTTCGACTATATCGAATCATTTGACCGGCTTTCCAGGCTTGCCGAGTGCTATTGCGGGCCGCGTGGTGGACCGGGTGTCCATGAGCGGATCGCAATGGTGCTCGGGAGGCCTGGAAAGCCGGCCTCCGGTGGGCCATATCGGCTCATCTGCTGCGTTCCGCCGCTTGCCCGATACACCATATCGACCTGCGCGACGCGCCTTGCATATGAACCGATCTGGCTCCATCAAATGGTTCGATATCGTCGAAAACTGCTCCTGTTGCACAAACGACAGGCATTTGACCGGGTTCCTGTCCGGTCTGGCAAGCGGGAAATCGGAGACGGTTCCCGCAGCCTGTTGCCATCATGCTGACAGAACGGTGGCAGGAGGGAGGTGCTAGGAGGGACAGGTTCCGCCGATGGCGGGCCTCTACCAACCGGCAATCCTCAAGGAGAAATCCGATGTATATCCTCTATCACATGCCCCCTTCCCAGCACAGCCGCCGGGTCGTCTCGCTGCTCGCCGAGGCCGGCCTCGACTACGAGACCCGCACGATCGCGCTCGACAAGGGCGAGCAGTACGGCCCCGACTACCTGACGATCAATCCCAACCACCAGATCCCGACGCTGATCGACGGCGAAATCAAGATCCACGAATCCAACGCCATCCTGCGCTATCTCTGCGTCAAGCACCGCCTCACCGACTGGTATCCCGACGAACTCGTGGCGCGGGCCCTGACGGAACAATGGCTCGACTGGTGTCAGTGCCGGCTCGGACCCGGCGTCGTCGACGTGGTGCTCAACAGCGTGTTCCTCGGTGACAAAGGCGACAAGGCGGCGATCGCGCGCGGCAAGGAACGGCTCGAGGAGGTGATCCCGATCATGGAAACCCATCTCGGGGGCCATGCCTTCTTCGGCGGCGAGCGGCCGACGATCTCCGATCTCGCGATCTTCTCGGCGGTCTCGCATCTCAATTTCGTCGACGCCCGGCCGCGGACGCCGAATATCGACCGCTGGTACGGCGATATGATGCGCTACGAGGGTGTCCGCAAGGCGCTGCCGCCGGCCTTGGCCGCCGCCTGACCCGGCGCGGTTGCTGCCGGGCTAATCCTGCCATATGCTGCCAATCCGAACCGCGAAGGCGGTGAATGCGAGAGCGGCATGCGACGGACGGACCGGCTGTTCCAGATCATCCAGGTGCTGCGCGGCAGCCGGCGGCCGGTGACGGCCGCCGTGCTGGCGCGCGAGCTGGAGACTTCGGTCCGCACGATCTATCGCGACATCGTTGATCTGATGGCGCAACGGGTGCCGATCCGCGGCGAGGCCGGGATCGGCTACGTGCTCGAAGACGGCTACGAGATGCCTCCGCTGATGCTGACCCCGGACGAGATCGAGGCGGCGGTGCTCGGCGCCGCCTGGGTGGCGCGCAACGGCGATCCGGCGCTGGCGCGCGGCGCCCGCGATCTGATCGCCAAGATCGGTGATGTGGTGCCGACCCATCTCAGGCCGGTGCTGTTCGATTCGATGATCACCGCGGCGAGCCACGCGACGCCCGCTCCCGACACCATCGACATGGCGCGGCTGCGGGCCGCGATCCGCAATCGCGGCAAGGTGCGGATCGTCTATGCCACGGAAGGCACCCGGGTCAGCGAGCGGGTGGTGTGGCCGATCTTCGTCGCCTATTTCGAAAGCATCCGGATGATCGCCGCATGGTGCGAGATGCGCGAGGGCTTCCGCAATTTCCGCACCGACCGGATTCGCGCGGCGGATTTCCTCGACGACCGCTACAATGTCGACGTCAAACAGCTGCGCTCGGACTGGTGGGCGCACGAACTCTCCCGGGGACGATACGCCGTTCCGGACAGTTGATCCGGCCGCGGACCATTGCCACGCGGGGCGCGGCGTGGAAAGGTTTCCGAAAAGCCGCTTCCGGGGGAACGCCATGGACATCCTGTTCGCCGAGACGGAGGCCGACCGGCAGGCGCTGTTCAGGCATCGCTACGAGATCTATATCGGCGAGATGCGCCGCTACCGGAAGGTCGCCGATCACGCGGCGCGGATCTTCCGCGAGCCGGACGACGAAATTAGCCGGCTGTCCATTGGCCGCATCGATGGCGAGATCGCCGCCAGCATGCGCTGGACCTGGGGCGGCGACGGGCCTTTCCCCGAGCGGATTATCGAGCAGTACCGGATGCAGCCGTTCCTCGACCGCTATCCGGCGGAGCACATGATCGTCGGCGAACGCTTCACCGTGGCGAAGCCGTTTCGCGGCGGCGAGGTGCTGTTTCGGATGTTCGAGCACTACCTGCGGTTCGCCAACGAACACCGCATCCAGTTCCTGTTCGGCGATTGCGAGCCGCATCTGCTCAACCTCTATCTCGGCCTCGGCTTCCGCACCTATTCGACCCGCAACATCTCGACGCCGGAAGCCGGCTATCTGATCCCGATGGTGCTGGTCGCCGAGGACCTCGACTATCTCAGGTCGATCGGTTCGCCAGTGGTCGAAGTCCTGACCGATTTCGGCGCCGAGGCGCGGGTGCCCGCCGATCTCGCCGACCTGTTGGATCACGGGGCGATCACCAGCCAGCGGCTGGTGCCGCGCGACCGTTACTGGCGCGAGGTCCGCGACGCCTTCGCCTTCATCGACCGGACCCGGCCGCAGATCTTCGACGGTATCGAGGAGGAGCGGGTCTACGCACTGCTCGAAAAGAGCAACGTCATCGAGTGTCGGGCCGGCGATCACCTTCTGAAAAAAGGCAACGTGGCGCAGAACATGTATGTGATCCTCGACGGCGCGGTGGAGGTGCGCGACGGCGACCGGATCCTCAGCGTGCTCGGGCCGGGGGACCTGCTGGGCGAGTTCGCCTTCCTGATGCGGGCGCCGCGCTCGGCCGACGTGTTCGCCGCCAGCGACGGGACGCGGCTGCTGTCGTTCAGCGAAAGCACCTTGCGGCAGGCGATCGACCGCGACCCGGACATCGCCGCGCGGATGCTGCTCAACGTCTCGCGGCTGCTGTGCGAGAAGATCCTGGCGGGGAACTGAAGGTGGCTGTCCCGCGTCCCGCGCAAGCCTGCTCCTGCGCTGTTGACCCTTGATTTTCCACGCGGTTCCGGTAATTTTTCGCTCTCGAAGTAACCGAATGGAGAATACCCCATGGCGTCGAGTGACCCGCGTATCAAGACCACCGTTGTCGGCTCCTACCCGGTTCCCGACTGGCTGGCGGCGATGCCGACGGAACAGGGGCTGGCCGACGCCACCCGCGTCGTTCTCCACACCCAGGAAAAGGCCGGGCTCGACGTGGTCTGCGACGGCGAACTCTACCGCTTCGACGTCAACCATCCCGAGACCAACGGCATGATCGAATATTTCGTCCGGCCGATGTCGGGGGTGCGCACCGACATCACCTTCGACGAGCTGGTGGCGTTCCGCGCCAACGAGGGCATGGGCTTCCGCACAAGGCCGCCGGGCGTGGTCGACGGACCGGTCGGCAGCGGCGCCCTCGACCTTCCCGGTGCCGCGACGCTGGCGAAGAAACTGGCGACCAAGCCGCTGAAATTCACCGTCACCGGACCGCATATGCTGGCCAAGACGCTGATCGACAAGCATTACCGCGACCTGCCGCAACTGGCGCAAGCCATCGCCGAGGCGCTGGCCGAGCAGGTCCGCCACGTGGAGGCGGATGTGGTGCAGCTCGACGAGGCCAACCTTCCCGGCCATGCCGAGGAATGGGAATGGGCGTCGACGGCGATCAACACGGTGCTCGACGCGGTGAAGGGCACGCCGGCGGTGCATCTGTGCTTCGGTAACTATGGCGGCCAGTCGGTGCAGTCGGGCACCTGGGCGAAGCTGATGGCCTATCTCAACTCGCTGCACACCGACCATATCGTCATGGAGATGGCGCATCGGCCGGCCGCGGAGCTGGAGGCGTTCAGGGAGCTGCGGCCCGAGATCGGGCTCGGCCTTGGCGTCGTCGACATCAAGCGCACCGAGGTGGAGACCGCCGACGAGATCGCCCGCCGGATCGAACGGGCGGAGAAGCTGCTCGGGCCGGGGCGGGTGACCTATATCCATCCCGATTGCGGCTTCTGGATGCTGAAGCGCTCGATCGCCGACGGCAAGATCGCCGCGCTGGTGAAGGGGCGGGACCTCTACGAGGGGCGGTAGGGGTCGCCGAAGGGCTGTGCCGTGCCGGAAAGCATGGATCCCCGCCTGCGCGGGGATGACGGAAGTTGTTGAAATTACGGGATAATTTCTGACGTTTCGATGTGCTGATCCGCTGCTCTGGATCCCAAATCAAGTTTGGGATGACGTCCGTTGAGAGGCTTGTTCGAAGCCGTGAGGCCATTCGCGTTGCGAGGCTCTAACGGCTCTTGGGTAAACTCTCGCCACCCACAGCGTCATCCCAAACTTGATTTGGGAT
>Ga0070728_10003491_pt1 | contig 17318 bp, 18 predicted proteins | sample tdDd471_FD_66723 | JGI IMG/M metagenome (GOLD analysis project Ga0070728, IMG submission 66723) | Marine sediment microbial communities from the Atlantic coast under amendment with organic carbon and nitrate - tdDd47.1 | ecosystem: Environmental > Aquatic > Marine > Coastal > Sediment | place... | reverse complement strand
TCACACTATTTCAAACGGTTACTTGTGCACGCATTGAGCTTTAATGAACCAATAACTTTTGCATAAACTAATCACAAAACAGGAAATAGTAATGACATACCTAAGAACATTTTCCCACATTGGTTTTTCCATAACAGACCTTGAGAAAGCAGTTGAGTTTCATACAAAAGTATTTAGTCAGCACGTGATCATGCCTGCTAATGAAATTGTATCAGACGAAACAGCCATAGCAGCTGGCACTGATAAGAATGTAACAAAACCTATGAGAATAGGTTATATTGGTTAGGATATACCTTATCAATAATTACGAGGTGACCCACAGTGTTAATTCGGTTGGAACGCATCAGTGGCCTGTTGGCAAAACTCGCAGCATACTTTTGTGCCATTGCCCTTATTGAATGGTCTGATTTAAATTTTTGGGCTGAAAAACACAGGATCTTCTATCCATCCATTAACAAATAACCTATAATCACGAGGCAATGATATATGGAAGACATGCTCCTGGGAGTGATGAATATTGTGGTGATATTTAGAATATAAGGAAGTTTTTTTTTGTAGAGTATGATAATTAAATTTTTTTTATCTTAAATGAGGCTATGCACTTCAGATTAACTATCTACCCAAAACGAGACCTACAATGAAGACGAATACTGCATCAACAGCTCACAAGCACCACGCGCTTGACATAGACATATCACGGTTGGAAATGATGAGGACGTACCTTAATGGCCTGATGGACAAACCCAACCAAAAGAAAATTATGGAATGCAGCTCTGAGGTACTGGCACCGATTTACAATGGCGCAACCAGAATGAACCCGAAATCAATTTTTATTAATACCGGGTCTGCGGAAGATATTGCCTTGGTCCGTAAAAGAGCCTTGGAGGTCGGTGAGGAATTCCAATTGGGCATTGATGGCCACACATGTCATTTTGACGGTCCCAACGATCAAGGCCGAGATACTGCCAATACAAAGTACCTGGCATACCCCGATACTGAAATCAGCTCATTGCAAAAGAAAGAAGAGCTACAGGCAGGGGTAGTTGAGGCGCGTAACATCATTACAAATATCATGAAAACCAAGGAGATGGTCATCTCTTTCATCTCACGCGGCCCTATAGGCAGTCCGGTATCGGACCCCACTTTACAGGTGACTGACTCCTATTATGTTACCCACAGTGAATTCCTGCTCTACCGGATGATGGATCCAGCGGTCTTTTCTAAGGATGTTGCTGAAAAGGGCTACATGTTCGTCAATTACCACAGCGCAGGCAGATTGACCGAAACGATGGTATCTGCTGATCTACAAGACAGACGTATCTATATGGATGTCGAGCGTTTCCGTTCTTACAGTTCCAATAATCAATATGCCGGCAACTCGATTGCCCCAAAAAAAATCAATCACCGGTTTGCCAATATGAATAATATTCGCAATTACTTCGGTGAACGACTTGACGAACACATGTTCATCGCCGGCTTTGAAATTGAAGAAGAGGTTGTTTATTTCGGCGGTGCTTACCCTTCTGGCTGCGGCAAAACCGGCACAGCCATGACCGGAACCCATTTGGTCGGGGATGACCTTGCTAAAATCTTTATCGACACTGAAAGTGGCGAGGTTCGAGCTGTCAATCCAGAAAAAGGGATGTTCGGCATCATAGAAGGAGTAAACCAGCAGGACGACCCTGAAACACTGGATGTGCTTGAGGGCGAAGGCAACGAAGTCATTTTTTCAAATTTGTTGATCTCAGAAGGCAGGCCTTACTGGAATGGTATGGGGGAAAAACTGCCCGAAAAAGGGATCAACTACCTTGGTGACTGGTCCACCCACTCCGGTACTCAAGCCTCTCACAAAAATGCGCGATTTACCATTACCCTTGACGCCCTGAAAAATTATGATCCTGCCACAGAAAATCCAGCAGGTGTGAAGCTCAGTGGTCTCCTGTTTGGCGGAAGGGACTACACTACAATGCCGACAATCCTCATGGCCCACGACTGGATGAGCACTGTTGTTCATGGAGCGATTATTCGATCGGCAACCACAGCAACAGAAATTGGTGCCGATGGCAGTGAAAAACGTTCCCCCTTTGCCAACGAAGCTTTCTTCCCTGGCCCACTTGCACATTACATCAATCACTACAAAGCCTTCGGAGAAAATCCAGCCATTAACGAGGACAATCTTCCTTCCGGCTTCCAAGTGAATTACTGGCTCCATAAAAGTGGTCGCGGTTCTCTGGCCCCTGGAGAACCCGATGGCCTTATCGGTGAAAAACGCGACACCAAGGTATGGATGCGCATCATGGCGTTGATGCATCAAGGCAAGGTGGAAAGCATCTGGACCCCGATTGGCCGTATTCCCAAATACCAAGATTTGAAAAAACTGTTTACCGAAGTAATTGGTAAGGAATACGAAAAGTCCATATATACCAAACAGTTTTCGTTGTATGTGGATAACCTGGTAGAACGGATCGATATGTCGATCACCGAATTCTCCAAGGAAAAAGGAATGAATGACGCGTTCTTCCGAATCTTAAACACCTGGAGAAGGGACCTGGTTGCCCTTAGAGCAACCGTAGGACCGATTGTCACGCCAGATCAGATGATCGAATATGTAACTGCCAACCAACCACGCTAAGATATAAAGCCTAATATGATCCCTTGCTGTTAACGCGTCAGCATTGTAAGGAAGAGTAACCCCCATATCAGCAAGGGATAGCCCTGCCACCAGCAAAGGACTGTCAGACATTTCAACGAAGAAAGGAGCTTCCCTTCACGGGAAACTCCTTTCTTGCACTACGAGCTAGAAGTGCTGCAGATTGCTACTGCATCAACTCCAACACTTTTTCACGGATGTCATCACGAGAAATGCCCTGGTTACCGACGGAATTTTCCTCCAGAGCGGCTATTTCTTTATCATGCTGAAGGAAACGGTTCAGCTGTTAACCGACCGTTTCCGTGCACATGTTTTGAAATTATTGAAAAAGGAAAACCTGATTGATGATACTTTTATAACACTGACAATGCAGTAGTAACACACTTCAGGCTACATTCGTTCAGGCTCTGCTGCAAATCCTCAAGTGTTGAGTAGATCCTCTTACGAAAAGTTACCTAATAGAACTCTTGAAGAATAGTTTTGTGTAACCGTTCACAAATCCCATTTGTCTGTGGTGATCGAGCCTAGGTTTTGGTGTGGTCAATATCGTTGATTGCCAGATAGAGCTGATAGTCGTGTGCATCAGGTCTCCCGCAATACTCAGTGCCTCTGTCAGTCAGCATTCGTAACATTGGAAGTTACTGCTCTTCAAAGAACAGGAGTACCTTATCATTAAGCAGGTCAGCTGAGGTGATAGGGGGCTTTTACTCGTGTGAAGTTTGGTAAACTCCACCATAGAGTAGGTATCGACGAAGGTTTGCTGATTAATGCGACCGACGCCTTTTAGCGTACCCATATAGAAGGTGTCCTGGGAACCAAGGTAAACAGGATGGTGGGGTTTCGATCTCACCCGAAGCACTGTCATCATCTTTCTTCTCAAGGGCCTGGACTTGAGCTTCTGTGAGAATGAGGTTGTCCTGTGCCATCTTCTCTCCAGAGCCTTGAGCCAGTCTTTGAAAGGAACGAGATTATGTCTCAACCAGACTGATCGGACTCCAATTGGAGAAATAGACACACCACGTTTTACGTAATTGATTACTGCCACGGACCTGACCATGAGCAGGCTCTTCTACAGCATAAGTAACGACAGCTTCTTCTGTTACCCCATCTACTCTGTTCTTTGGATTTGATTTGCGACGATTCTTATCGAAAAGTGCTTCAACTCCAGCATCACCAATAGCAGCTTTGTCGCGATAGAACGTGTCCCTGGAGACACACATGACTCGGCAGGCGCGTGCCACATTGCCTAATTATTGGCCAAGATTGAGTAATCCGACCTTGTGTTTTATGATTTTTTTGGTACCATGTTGCATGAGGGTTACTTCCTTATGCTTTTGGTTGTTGGTTCGCACCTTTATCAAAACTGGTAACCCTCATTTTTTCAAGTGAGGTGCCAGATCAAATCTGAACTAATCTAAATAAAGCCGTGCCGCCCCGCTCTGCAACTCTATTTGCGACGTTCTACTCCATTCACTAACTACACATCTCTTGGTAGTACTTTCGTATCAATTCCTCTTCCTTGTTAAGATTGCCTGATGCCACCTCTTAAAAAAAATACTTGACTCCTGCTTTAGACTTTTCCTGTATCTCTCTGGTTCCGAAGAGGCCAAATGCCTAGCATGCTTTTACTTGCCGCCCGCCGGAGATGCTTCCAGTTAATCAACCGAGACACTTGCTCCATTTCTGTCCATCGTCGGCGTTGATACTACTTTCCTATCTGGCGTTCAATTTTGATTCAGGTTGGCCTATTCACAGTATATCTTACACCAGAGTGTTTATTTTTCGACTTTATCCAACTAAAAGGATTAGAAAATAGTCTCTTGCACACGTAGGCTACAGCAATGGAGTATAACGCCGCAAATCAGCCGCGCGTTTTTAATACGGCGGCTGAACTTGTATTGTTAGGCCGTGTCGCGTTGTGATATCCTATAGGTCTTTAGCTCCCGATTCCGAAACCACGCAAACCCATCCCTTTCGGGGCTCCACGGAGACAGCGACACCAGAGAACCCGGCATCCTGCAGGGTTTCCTCGAACTCCTGTACTGAAAAGCACCTCATGCCGCCAGCCCTTCTCATTTTCACTTCTTACTTGGTATAAGACGGGTTTCTCCAATTTTCATCACCCATCTTTGATCAGAAGATATGCAATTTTCTTGCGCTGCTTTTTTGAAACGGACAGGTGGTTCCCAGGGCGGTTCATCGGATAATTCAATTGTTCCCCAATGCATTGCAACAGCAACATTGCTCTTTGTTTCTATCGCTACTTTTACTGCTTCTTCCGGGGTAAGATGAGATGCAGGCCCATATTTCCTGGTTTTATATGCACCTATTGAGACAATGGCCAAATCATAAGGCCCATTTTTTTCACCAATAGTTTTGAAGATTATTGGCGAATATGATGTATCACCTGAAAAAAAGACTTTGTTAGATAGTGATGAGAGCGACCAGGAACACCACAAGGTTTTATTCTTATCATTCAAACCTCTTCCAGAATAATGAACTACTGGTAAGGCCGTCAATTCAATGCCACCATATGAAAAGCGCTCATTCCAATCAAGTTCCTTGATATTCTTATAGCCTCTATCTTTAAAAAATGCTTTTAGCCCAAGCGGAACAAAAACATGAATATTTTCTTTTCCTTGCAAGGATTCAATTGTCTCAGCGTCAAGGTGATCTAAATGATTATGAGAAACAACTACCATGTCGATCGGGGGTAAATTATCCAAACTGATACCCGGTTGAACATACCTTCTGGGCCCAAAATCCCAGAAAGGACTGGCATATTCAGTAAGAAATGGATCTGTCAAAATTGTCTTTTCATTGATTTTTATTAGAAAAGTTGCATGCCCTAGCCAAGTAATCGAATTTTGCCCATTCAATTGTTGGAACTGGCTAATTGCGTCTGTCTCAGATAGATAATGGTCTTCAGGAACATCGGGTAAAAAAAATGAGTCCATAACACGCCTGAAATAGAATGCAGCTCCTACGGGAGGATATTCTGGTAAAATCGGATAGTTACGAAAGCCACTCTGGGTATGGTGTTTAGGTTTGCCTTCTGCCCATATTTCCGGAGAAGAAGATGATGAACACCCAGCCATAAGCATAATGATGACAACAATACCAGTTGTGCTGAGAAAACTAGGCTTTCGACCTGTGGCGAAGTTTTTCATTATTCTCTTTCTTTGCTAACAAGAGGTTTTGTAGAAACTGATTTTCATGCATTTTGTAATGTTATACAGAAAGAACACATGTTAGGCAAGATGGAAAAAATCACAACAGTGTCAGGCAGCCTGCAAGATAGTAACTGATTCTCAGTCTGTGTCGGCTTAAAACCGAATAGGCCAAAATGAATCAAAATTGAACGCCAGATAGGAAAGTAGTATCAACGCCGATGATGGTCATAAATGGAGCAATTGTCTCGATTGATTCTCCGGAACAATCTTGGACGGACTGTATCTTTTCAGGAAGAAAAAAACATACAGACAACCCATTGCTTTGTCTGTTGAAAATCTCATTCACCTTTAGTACTAATAACACCAAGTAATTGAAGGTGGAGTTATGGAGTTTCTGGCTACCCTTCCAGATTGTAGGTTATAAAGACCTGGATAACAATTTTTTCCCAAATCAACAAACATTGTGAATTATATACATAGGTTTGCAAGATGGCTCCTACTTTGTCTTTTAACTATCGGACTACCACTTCCCTGTTTCTCACTTGATCTAGAACCCCGAAAATGGAGCCATCTTCCGATGGACAAAAATTTCGGTGCTTTTGCATTCGCCCACACAGAAGCTGATATTTTTTTCGACCCTACTCTATTACTCGATAATGTTGATATGACGCTAGACACCTGGGCCGTCAAGTATATACGTACATTTGAGTTATTGAAAAGATCATCACGGATCGATATTACGCAGGGTTATCAGAAAGGCGAATGGAAGGGCTTACTTAATGGTGTCCCTGCTTCAACCTCAAGAAATGGCTTATCAGACACTTTTGTTCGCGTTGCAATGAACCTGTATGGTGCGCCACCTTTACGAGCTAAAGAGTTTGGTGCATATCGATCTAGTGTGAATATTGAAACCATCGTAGGTGCAGCACTGACAATTCGAATGCCAACAGGTAATTATCAGGAAGACAAACTACTAAATCTCGGTCAAAACCGGTTTGCGTTCAGACCTCAATTGGGCGTCATGCATACACGGGGAAAGTGGACAACAGAGCTGACTGGTGAAGTTGCTTTCTATACAAAAAATGACGAGTTTTTTAATGGCAATACGCTCGAACAGAAGCCTTTGTATATCGTGCACGGCCATCTCATTCACACATTCAAGCCAGGGCAATGGGCATCTATTAGTGCAGGCTATGACTATGGCGGCGAAAACAGGCTCAATGGTGTTGACAAAGACGACACTAAACAAAATATTGGCTGGAAACTAAGCTATGCACACCCGATCAATCGTTCTATAGGTATCAAAGTTACTTATCTGGGCACTCGTACTCAAGAATCTACCGGCTTGGATTCTGATACGCTGGCAGTCAGTACATCCTTTGTGTGGTAGAGGAGTGATAACGAAGATCTTTATTATATTGAATCGAATGTTAAAATACTAGGGAGAGGGGGCAACCTAACCTACGTTCATGGCCATAAATTTGTTATCCTGAGGCATTATGGTTTTGCTATAGTAGAAACAACGCATAACAAAAGTCTCTAGCTGTCCGCGCTTAAAAGCTGTTTCCAGAATTATCTCAAATCGAGTCTAGGTATCTTCACTTTGTCAGGTGAATAAATCAAATTCATCTCGAATACTATATTCCATCACATTCTGAAAATGGGATACCAGCAGATAGTGATAGACCTTTATTTTTAAAAATGCTGTTGATGGCGAAGCTATGAATTTTTCAAGATAGGGGTGCCGGCTCAGGTAAAGTTCCAGGTACCCAGCTCGTTCATAGTCTTTGATTAATTGTGCCTTGCCCATTACAGTAAGGGCCATTGCGGCATGAAAATCATTTTCGCTGTTTGACCGATTGTCAATAAGAAGTGAAATCCGCGATTCCTGGACTATATTTTGATGCTTACGCGTCGATTTCCCGGTAGCGACAACGATGTTTTTCAGATCAGAAGTATAGGCATAGGCCATTAAACTCGAATATGGTTGCCCATTTCTTTGTGTCGACAACACTGCTAATTGCTGCCTACTGAGCAGGTTGTTGATTTTTTCCTGCATTTCCCTTTCTGATTCATTCATATATTCTCCCGAGCACGGTTTTTAAAAACAGTCTTACATTGATTCAGCAAGATGCTTTCCAGTCATATGCCCCGACATGAGCGCCCATTGCAAGCCCGGCAGGCTCTGGTACTCACCACAGACTCTAATATTCTTACTGACAGGCTTTGGAAGAAGGTATGGGTTGTGCGTCGGTGGACATTGGTCGGGCAAAGCCTGATCAATCTGATAGGTTCGAATATGCTCCCAACTATTGACGGCGTCTCCAAACCATTCACCACATTGTTTTCTCACTTCCCCTTCAAGATCGGTTTTCTTCCTATACTCATCATCAACAACAACAACTGCAATAAGCGTTTTTCCTGCAGGGGCATACTGAGGAGCGACCATACTCGGGAAAGCAATATTGTTCACAGGACCACAATCATCACCATTTAATAATAAAAACGGCTCCTTGAAAGGTGGTTGCCAATCTGATGAATAATAGATACAGCTTTCTCCCACAGCTGGGCTTCTCGTCTTTATTTCCAATAATTCCTCCAACACAGACTCTGGTGTCGCAACCACTATTTGCCGTCCCTGAATTGTTTTACCGTCTGCCAATCTCACGGCCCCATCACTCACCTCTACAACTCTGGAATTATATTGTATCGCATCCTCTGCAAGTGACCTTACGATTTGTTGAGGGATTTCCCCCATCCCTCCTAATGGTATTGCCGCATCTCCCATCGAAAAAATCCGGAAGAGATACTTCAGCACCCTACTTGATGCATTAAGACTTCTATCAAGACAGGCTCCTGCAAAAAATGGTACAAAGAAACTTCTGATAAACTTTTGTGAAAATCCGCAAGCCCCCAGATAGTCAATTGTCCGTTCTTCAGGTTGCTCAAAAAGATCTTCAAATGGGCAATTGCAGACATGATGAGCAAGTTTTAACATGGCAAGCCGATCACCAAAGCTTCCTATTGGTGAGGCAATGGTTGAAAAAAGATGTCGTGGATGATGCCTGGGATCAGCAATAGTATGAAATCGACCATTAAACCGAACAGCTACCCCAGCTGGAAATTTTTTTAGTTGTAGCCCTTGAAGGTTCAAATATTGCCCAACATCAGGGTACCCGGTTTGCAAAACCTGGAAGCCATGGTCGAGCTGAAACCCGTCTACAACATCAGTCCGTATTCTGCCACCCGGTTGATTGCTGGATTCAAGAACTGTATATGACAGGTTATTGTCCTGTAAAACTTTAGCACAAGCCAGCCCCGCCGCTCCTGCACCTATTATTACAGCATCATATTGCATCCCTATCCTCTCAAATTTAAAAGAGTTAAACCTAGTCAGTATCGTTCTCGTTCTCCCTGGTCGCAGGGGTGTTTTTCACGCCATCATCTGATGTCGACATCACACTGTAATGCATTACAAGAGCCCAAATGAACGCCCAAATAAAAGCTAAAAACAACAGCGATTGCAGCAGGGGCCAGTTAAATGAAGCTGCCCCCAGACGAACACCAGCCCAGTACGCAACAGGTCCACCAATTGCGCCAAATACTGCCGAGAGCAATGGTCGTTTTTTTAGCCAGGCCAAACTATGATGGGGTGTAGTAGCGAGACCCAGCCATATAACCATGAGCCAGAGAGGAATTGGAAACCCCGTGACAGTAAATTTAAAAAAACCAACCTGCTGCAAGGTGCCGTCAACGAGGAGCCCAACAAACAGCATAAAGCCCATCATCTTCAGGTCCGCAACTCTCTTTTTAGTAATGACAAGGTGTATCAAGAGAAAAATCAAAGCTATGACTGCCCCCTTGTTACCACCAAGAACACTCGAGAACCAGATCAGTTGATACAGAAATATATTCAGTATGTTCATTTTACTAAAACTGTCGATTGCGAGGACGGGTTGCAACTACATGAACAACACTAATTGATCTTTCTAGAAAACCACCTTCGCAGTAGCATAAATAATATTCCCAGAGTCTCTTAAAGGTTTCGTCATATCCCTTGTTTCGAAGGCTGGAGAAAGATTCGTTAAACCGAATACGCCAATCCTTAATGGTCCGTGCATAATCAAAACCAAAATCATCGATATGCCGGACAACCATGTCGGTTTTTTCAGCAATAAGCTGTAGCATTCTCGTATTTGATGGCAGGCAGCCTCCGGGGAAAATATACCTCTGTATGAAGTCGACCGTACCGGCATACTGTTTATATTTTTGATCGGTGATGGTGATAGCCTGTAACAGCATTTTGCCATCCGGCTTGAGCAACTCCCCACATTTTTCAAAGAAGACAGGTAAGAAATGATGGCCAACAGCCTCTATCATCTCAATGCTGACCAACTTATCATACGATCCTGAAAGATCCCTGTAGTCGCTGCGCAACAGGGTTATTTTATCTAAGAGACCAGCCTGGGCAACTCTTCTATGAGCCTCTTGATACTGTGCGTCTGAAATAGTTGTGGTCGTCACATGGCAACCGTAATTACGTACAGCGTAGATTGCGAAACCTCCCCATCCGGTACCTATTTCGAGGACATGATCAGTTGGCTGCAGGTCAATCTTTTTACAAATAGTGGCCAATTTATATAAAGAGGCTTCTTCAAGACTGCTTTCCGCCCTGGGATAAATTGCAGAGCTATACATCATGGTCGGGTCAAGAAATGACTCATACATATCGTTGCCAAGATCATAGTGGGCAAGAATATTGCGTTTTGACTTTGTTTTACTGTTGGAGTTGAGAAGGTGTCGGAAAAGATCCAGGGGCCTGAGCAGCCAGGCCAGGCCTCGCTCCATTCGGTCAAGGAGCGGCATATTAAGAACAAAAATTCGAACAAGGGTCGTCAAGTCATCAACTTCCCAGAGCCCATCCACGTATGCCTCGCCCCCACCAATCGAACCGCCAAAAAGAACCTTCCGATAAAAGCTCTTATCGTTAACCGTGACATGTACCTGCAGCTCGCTATCGTCACCAAAAGTCCAGGTTTCATGACCTTCATGAAGAATAATCTGCCCATACTGCAGTTGTGTCATCATTTTCACTAAAAATGATCTTGACCAACTTGTAGGAAGAGATTTCTTTTTCTCTACGGCATCACATCGTGAGGCGGTTGTAATATTGTTCATATCATCTCCTTTTCATAAGGAACGTAGGGCACACCTTTTCTATAAAGCTTAAGAGCCTGCCAGTATATCCCAGCAACCATAAAAATAGTCATAGCGGGTTTTCTGAGCAATTCTCTTGTAACTGATCTTTTAGTGAACGGGTGCCTCTCAAGGTTCAACAATGCATCAAAGATATGGCCACGCTCATCGTCTACTGCGAGCTGCACTGTAACAGTCTCAGCCGGAGCTTTAAGCTGCCAGCTATAGTGTTGATTAACTGAATTGAAAGGTGATACACGAAATTGCTTGGGGTGGTCTGGCATCAATTCCTCACCTGCGACATAGTGTGCGTATTGATGCCTCTCATTCCAGGGAATATTGGAAACTTCAGCCAGAAAATGGCTGAGATTCCCCCTGTTATCGTACCCATAATAAAAGTTCACCGGGCTAAAGTAGAGCCCCAGAGTTCGCATATTCAATAGCCCACACACCTGACCTGTTACGGGGTGGCCTGTTAGTTCCTCCATCCTGTTTCTTATCGCATCGGCCAGTGGTAGAGCAGGATCACCGTAATAGTCGGGCCGGTGAAAACGACTGAGAGCCCATCTTTTCATGGAAAACCATCTACCAAGCGATGGCAACTTATCCAACTCGTCAAGGTTGAGAAACCACATAAAAAAGCCATATTGAAAGCGGTGTTCTACCGGGATCTGTCTTCGGTGGGCGATGGTACCAACATAGAGGGACGGTTTCATGGACTTGCCTCCATAGCTTTACAGACACGAAGACCACTTTTGACCCCGTCTTCGTGGAACCCGTTGAACCAATACGCACCACAGAAGTGACTGTTATTTTTTCCTGAAATGTTCTCCCACTGTTTCTGTGCGTTGATCGAAGCCAGGGTAAAAACCGGATGGTTATATTTAAAACTTCGGAGGATATGTTCCTCAGGAATGTTTTGGTTGAGCGTTACCAGATAGGTGTGTTTTTTCTGCAGACGCTGCAGAATATTCATGTTGTAGGTGAGTGTTGTCTGCTCTCTCGCGGCATCAACCATGTTGTAGTTCCAACTGGCCCATCCCAGCTTTCTCTTGGGCAAAAAAGAGATATCAGTGTGCAGCACAACATCATTATGAGAAGTCTGAAACTCTCCCAGAACAGATTTTTCCTCTTCAGAGGGGTGCGTTAGTAATTCAAGAGCTTGATTCCCGTGGCAGGCGAAGATGACTTCGTCGAAATAGGCTGTTCCTGTTGCAGTAACCACCCTAATCCTGTTGCCTGGTCTTTCAACTCTGAGGACAGGACTGTTCAAACTGATACGGCCATGAAAACCAGCTGTCAGGGGTTCGACATAGCTACTTGACCCACCTTCAATGGTGTACCATTGCGGCCTGTTGGTTATATCGAGCAGGCCGTGATTTTCAAAAAAACGGATAAAAAACTGTAGAGGGAAATCCATACAACTTTCAAGTCCCATTGACCAGATCGCAGAGATCATTGGTAGCAGGTAATTCTCCTTAAAAAGATCTGAGTATCGCATTGACTCGAGAAACTGGCCAATAGTCAGCGTACCATTTTTACTGGCGGCCCTTCTGACCTCCTTATTAAAACGAACAATTTCTCTTACCATCGACCAGAATTTTGGACGCAGAAGGTTTCTGCGCTGGGCAAAAAGACTGTTGAGATTGTTGCCATTGTACTCGAGATCAATTTTCTCATTTTTCACAGAAAAACTCATCTCGGTGGGTTGATACTTTACAGCCAGGCTATCAATCAATTTTATGAAATTGGGATATGTACGATCATTAAATACAATAAAGCCAGTATCAATATCAGAGACCTCTCCCTCCTTTTCAACCCGGACTGTATGTGTATGTCCGCCTATATAATCAGCAGCCTCGAAAACACGGATATTGTTGTGCGGAGCAAGTTTATGCGCACAAGTAAGCCCTGAGATTCCAGAACCAATTATGGCTATCTCTTTTCTGTTCATTTTTTCACCATCTGCTCTGCGATTTTATTCCAGAGGGGACGTGGAAGAAAGGAAAGAAGCTTTAAAATGTAGGTGAAACGCTTGGGAAAATGTATTTCTGCTTTTTTACGGGCAAGACCCTTACGGATATAATCACTTGCCTCTTCAGGCGTAATTCGAAACGGCATTGGGAAATCGTTGAGATCTGTAAGTCGTGTTTTTACAAATCCCGGACATATGAGACTCACAGCTATGTTTTCCTTTGAGAGTGGAATCCGCAGAGTCTCTACCATATAGGCAACCGCCGCCTTAGAACTTCCATAGGCTTCGGCCCGAGGGAGAGGGAGGTAAGCAGCCGAACTGCCGACAACTGCAAGATGGGGGAGGGATCCTCTACGCAGCAACGGCAGTACAGCCTCAATAGAAATAGCCAGAGATTCAACATTTGCTCGCATGACTCGCTGCACAAGTGCACTGTCAAAGTTCGGCATATCAATATACTCACAGGTTCCCGCATTAAGAATGGCGAGATCAATACTGTCTAAGCTTGAAAACCAGGCAAAGCTCGCTGCACTGTCAGTAAGGTCAACCTGCCCCGTCTGCAATCCTAACGATTTCAGTTCTTCAAGCGCCTGTTCATTTCTGCCCACCGCCCAAACCTGATGGCCAGAGTTCGCATAATCCAGGGCTACTTGCCTTCCTATCCCTGAGGTCGCACCGGTAACAAGAATTTTCATATCTCCAGTCTCCCCATTATTGAGGTGATAGCACGGCCAAGCAGTGGTATTTGCGCGTATACCATCGCACCAAGATTAAAATAATCCCGGTGATGGAACACCCTGCCGTTATCATCGGAGCTAAGAAAAGTCGCGCCGGCAACGGTCATAGGTCTTCCCCCGGCCAGTTTACTGTGGAGGAAGGTCATGTCCCATTGCACATAGCATTCGCCTATACCCTCCAGGGCATTATGAAAAGAGAAATTTATTGATTCAACATTTTGATACAGTGCGGTAAAATATGCGTAGAGTTGCTCTAGGCCTTTAATTTCGTGGGCCTGATCGATAAACTGCACATTTACCGCATAGAATGACTCCAGAAGGTGGAGATTATCTTTGTTAAGATTTTGGTACATATTCAAAAATTCTTTCATCCGTGTTCTACTCCCTCGTCATACCTTTGCATGCCTTATTGCACAGCAATATTTGCCAACAGGTCCTCTCGCAATTCTTCATCCAGGGGATCGGTTTTACCCAGCCAGATACTAAAATAGATCTCAGCAAAATCAGGGGATGAGACGGATACAACTTCCTGGTTATTAAGTGCCAGAGTGGTCGTTTGCGTGGTCTTAGCATAGCAAAGTGTGTAGCTATCGCCTTCCTCTACGTCTGTATAACCGCCATGTAATATTTCGAGCTCAGTTGCCACTTCGTTGAGCTGCTCAGTGGTAAATTGCCGTGTGAGAATTGTGTTGGCTGAGGTAATAAAATCTTCTGCATCTACTCCTACAGAGTACTGGAGCTGGAGACATTTTGAGACATCTCTGTCTAATATATTCTCACTGCCAGCGAGTGGTTCGCTGTACAATGAGGCATCATAGACTTTTATGAATTTAAGGTAGTATGCTGTACCTTTTCCAAGTAATTGCATATTTTCAATGCTGGCTGCTGTGCCCATGCTGCTGAGTGGGTAGTAGAATAACAATATTACCAACAATCTTATTAAAGCTAACATCGTGATCACCCGTCCTATGCTTTAGTTTCTTTGAAATACAATAGTTACCTCTCCGACTTTCAAACCAAACTTCGACATTGTGGCCTTATTGAGGAGAAGGTTCTCGCTCACCAGGAACATCCAGTCATCAAATGTAATCTTCCAGGATGTCTCGTCGATCGCCAGATTCAGCTTGTATTTCCAGTTGAGCACGTTGCCATAGAGAGTACCACTCGCGCTATCGACCACATCCTCAGCCTCACCCATATAACTGTGTGCATCAAGCTTTGTCAGAATCCATGTTCTTTTCGATTTTTCTCCATCACTCCAATCGAAATCTTCTTCAAGAATGAGACTGCCATCCCCGTTTACCGTACCTGTAATGTCCACGGTGAACTGGCGAGTGAGAGTACCTTTTCGATCCTGTACTATTCCCCACCCCTTCGTTTTTCCCTGAAAGAAAGTGAATAGATCAAGACGAGGTTCGTTGGACCGGTATTGCTGCATGTCTACTGCTGAGCATCCGGTAAGTATTGCAAGTGTTAAGAAAATCACCAGTAAGCGCATTGGGTACTCCTTATGCTGTATCATGTTTTCTAAAGTACTCTTCATTACCACTCAGAAAACAATAAGGATTTAAACCGCTTAAGCAACCGTAGTACAAAAACAGATGATTGGTAGAACATACTACCACTTCGTGATTCTTTGGGTTAGCTAAAGTAATGTGTTCATCAGCTAAAAATTGCAGTTTTGTAACACGTATTATAATGGCCTGCTTAGGTAAAAGCACTCTTAATATTTGCGAGGTTAAAACTATGTGACACCGGATTTCTATGTTTTTTACAACAAGGTAATAATGTCACTTTCCATATCTGAGGAGTCATTTGATGGAGCAAAACGCTGCGTGACTGTGCCCTCTCTATTCACAAGAAATTTAGTAAAATTCCATTTAATTGCTCCGCTACCGAGAAATCCTGGCCGCTGCTTTTTAAGATACACATAAAGTGGATGCGCATTACTGCCGTTTACTTCAACTTTAGCAAACATGGGGAAACTCACCCCATAATTTAGGCGGCAAAAACTTAAAATCTCATCTTCCGCACCAGGCTCTTGGCCACCAAATTGATTGCATGGAAATCCCAGTACTACAAACCCTTTCTCAGCATATTTTTTATAGAGCTCTTCAAGACCGTCGTATTGGTTTGTAAACCCACACTTACTGGCGACGTTCACAATCAGCATGACCTTTCCCTTGTAGAAATCAAGGGTCCTGGGTTGACCATCTATAGTTTTCACTTCTATCTCAAAAATATTTTCCATTTAATTCTCCCGGAAACCATTACATTTTACTTATGAATAAGTTGCACAATTGGCGGAGGATATTTTAGCCCTTTAAGCCATTTTGTAGGCCAAGCATTAACTCCATTTGCGGCACCTAAAAGTGCCCCGAGAACCGCCCCTCTTCCCGCATTATCTCCTCCGCACATGGTATTTTCGATGAGCCCACGTTCGGGGGATTCGGCATACTTCAAGGCGAGATACAATGTCGCTGGAACCGCATATTCAACATAACAGGCCGATGAAAAATGTTTACCAACAACAGTGTTATCCGGGTAGTCGGCTAGTGCTTCAAGGAGCTTAACGTCAACAGCAACATTAGATTCCTGCACTGCGTCCATGACTGCATCCCGAAGAGTTTGGCCCCGGATGACATTTAGAAGAGCCCGTGCAATCAATCCTCCCCATCCATTCATTGTCGATCCGCCATGGGTCAGAGCCAGATGCTCCAGTGATATTTGCAGCGCATACTGCCTATCTTGGGCATAAGCCATGACAAGCGGCAACATCAGACTATATCCGCCAATATGTTTTTCATCATCTCTTCCACATTGGGCCGGTTTTCTTCCGTGCGCATAGGCGATGAAAAAATGCCTGAGATATTCTTCTGCATAGGTGTCGTTGTGATTACAGGGGGTTGTCAAAAATTCAATCATCCTTTCCAGCCAGATCTCAGCAGAATACGAACCATTTTGCTGAAGGAGCAGTAGAAGTTCCCTGGCCAACCTGAGATTAAGTGTGTTTTCCCCGGCTTTTAGAAACTGGTGGTAGTGAATCCCCTTTTTCCCCCAGTATTGTGCCTGCTCATGAAGAATGTCGGCTTTGCTGTTTGGAGGCGAATATGATGAACGCCATAAAATGGAATCCGGATGTGGATTCCTAGGTTGCAGAAAATCAGTAACCTCTCCATAGTCCCTGATAAGTGCTGTGGTGTCGTAATACCAATGCACAGGCATCGCCAGAGCATCTCCGATAAACATCCCGAATAATGCACCACTAATTCTATCTTCTATGGAGGTTTTTTGCGCCATATCACCCTCAATACTTTTTCGAATTATTTATTTTTGAAACTATGAAAAACATTTAAGACAAATTTTATATTAACACTTTAACCTCCCCGCACAAGGATAGTATTTACTATCACTAAACCCTGTTTTCCTTATCATTGAAATATGATCGGCCAGAATTAATCTTTAGTCTCTAGGAGCAAAACAAAACTCAAGAATTGATAATTGGCCATGAAGCACATACTAGAAAAAGCAAAACGAGCCGTAATGGAATTTTCTCTGCAATGGCAGAGTCCGTATGCACATCATAA
>Ga0070728_10003490_pt1 | contig 17319 bp, 15 predicted proteins | sample tdDd471_FD_66723 | JGI IMG/M metagenome (GOLD analysis project Ga0070728, IMG submission 66723) | Marine sediment microbial communities from the Atlantic coast under amendment with organic carbon and nitrate - tdDd47.1 | ecosystem: Environmental > Aquatic > Marine > Coastal > Sediment | place... | reverse complement strand
AGATGTCCAACATATACCACGTTTGGTTTATCGGTAGTATAGGGTGTAGGCGGAAGATTATCAGGTCGGTTGAAACGATCCATATCAACCCCTGTCGGCAACACAAGTATCTTATCTTGTGGTACATCCAGTGATTGATAATGTTGACTTAGCACATCCGAAATTGTTATCAAGTAACGCAATTGCGGATCATGAGTTATCGCATCAATCATCTTAAGAAATGGCGGTGTTCGATTATCAGTATGAGCATGACTTTCTACAACCGTTGGGAAACCATAACGTGCCGATAATATAGGGGCGATATAACTCCGCGAAAAGACAAAATTAGGACGCAAACGCCACAGGTGCAATAATGCCATCGATGCAAACGGTAAATCAGGGCTGATAAATCGTTTACGGAAGACACGCGGTAATTGAATCCAACGCAGAGGAACACGAATATCGTATTGTTCGATCAATTCATCAAGTGTATATTTTCGATCTCGCTTGGCAAATGTAATCAACGTTACATCATGACCCAGTTTGGCAAATCCCTGCGCCATATTAACACTATTAATCGCATATGCCTTTTCAATACCTGCTTCCATCGAGGCAACAACTGCAATCTGCATTTTTTAATCCTTTAGTGCTGCCACTCGAATACATCAACACAAATCATTGTTGATTTTGCCATTAGGTAGACTAGACTTACATCCCAAATTTTATTGACCATTCAGGATGTTATCAGGAATTGTAATTGGCATTGATTCGATCATCTCATCGCTAATCATTTGAACTTCATCACCATCATAGAAGCTCACAATCGCACGAATCTGTACCTCGGCAATCGGGTATTCAAAGTTATAAGCATCTTCAAACAACTGACTACCGATATGCAATGGGGGCGGTATGATTGACGGTATAAAAACCGATTGATGATTTGTATTAAAATTATAGGCATAAACTCTTAATAAATCTCGTAGCCGCTCAGCAGTTTTCGAATCATATCGAACCTTACCATATTCTTCGATGAAGTCAGGTATATCCTCTAAGGTAAGCGATAACGATGGCAAGTACGTTTCAAGACTTGATTCACCAGCTGTTCCTGTGACAGTTTTATTCTTATTGATATAGTGCAAGCGGTTTTGAGTAATTGCAAAATCATAAGGTTGCAAGAGAGAGTAACTGAAATCATAACGATCGCCCTGCGTATCAATGACATCGAACTTATAATAAGTATGAATTGCTGAGTTCCACCAACCTAGATGCGATACGCGGAAAAAGAGTGTACCCGATGTAATAATAAGCAGGGATAAAATAATTGGTATGGGTCTATAAATCGAGGCAATATCTTCAGTTTCACCGTATCGCCAGACAAACCAAACCATCGCCACATCTAATACAATCCACTTCCAGAAAAATATCCCACTGGATACCATAATACCCGTATGAAGAAGCACTGCCAACAACAAAATAGCAATCGTACCACGCTGTTTTAAGAGCACCGTAAATAATGCGCCAATTTCTACAACAACCGTAAAAGCCTGCATCGGCACACGAAAGAATTCAAAAATATCCGTCATTGCATATACGAGGTCTTGACTACGGAAGGATAACCAACCTTTTTCGTAGGTAAAAACGACATAATGATATAGGTTATTATCAAGCACCCAATTGAGTGGACTATCTGCCGCAACATGTAGCTTTTCGATACCGGGGAAATAATAAAACGCACTGATCATACATAATCCAATAAAGATGAAGTCTTTGGTTCGCCCTCGTATGAATGGGCGGACAGCAACAAAAGAGCCAAAAAGCACCAAAAATTCAAACAACAATTGCTTATCAGTATAGCTAAAGCCTATCGGATAACTAAACTGATACGAGATCACATAAGCAATCATCGTAAAAGGAATCACAAAAATTGGATTTATATAGACAAGAATTGCAAGAAACACCAACAATAGTCTATCGAAATAATGAGGCTGATTATAATAATAATTAAAGCCATAGCATGCAAATGACCAAGTGAGTATGAGAACAACCGCCATTATCAAACGGCGCAAAGCTATTCCATGCTCAAAGACAGACCAATTCCATTGATGATGCCACCGATTATATCTGAATGGAATATAGTTCACTGCAAGCAATGCAATGACTAAGATCGCAAATATCTGCACCAAACGCATTTGCAGTATATTTACAAAAATTATCTCTCGAAAATACCACTCAAAGCGTCCAAATATGAGGATTTCTTTTGCAACAAATACATGAATTAGGAGTAGAAGTAGAACGTTAATGAGAAATCGACGATCAACATGTCTTTGAAAACAGTCTCTCAACACATATCCTTCCTAAGTTCATCTATTCAAAATCAATATAATATAGACACATCAAATCATACACCTGATAAATGTCATATCTGCACTTTATCTATTAGTCTCAAATGAGCGATTAGAATTCAATTGCCAATTAACTGGCAAATATACAAACCCTCGATTACTAGTCTGTTGAAAAATCTCATTGTTGCCATTAATCATAAACGATACACCATACGGCACATGGTCGATCACAATCCCGCCATGGTCTTTTGCAATAAATTCGATCCAATACGCACCCGGCAACAAATTACAGTTATCAATGATGCAATCTAAATAGCCACTTTCATGGATAGTCATGTCTGACTGAATACCCGATAATCGCAACTCGCTAATAATTGTTCCTGAGGCATCACTGATCCGCAATGATAGCGTGAATTTGTCAATCGGGTTTTTGACATTTAAATGAATCCGTACCGTAATCGCATCCCCTGTGAGGAACTCACTGACTTCTTCACCTGTCTCAGGCTTGTGGAATGTAAATTCTTGAACACGGAAATCCCCTGACCCTGCTCGCAGATTCGAATCAAGTATCTTTTCACCCTCTTTTTTACGGGCAATATCTTCTTTAACAATAGATTCTTGATAATATGCCGTCAGAATATCAGCAGGCTCTCCAGCCGCAGCAATTTTACCATTCTGGATATAAATTGCCTTATCACATAGCCGCTCCACAGAATATGGGTTATGGGATACAAACAATACCGTGACACCATTGTCAATGAGGTCATCCATCTTGGATAAACACTTTTTACGGAAGTTCACATCACCAACCGACAACACTTCATCAATCAGCAGAATATCAGCCTCGACATTCACAGCAACACTAAATCCTAACCGTGCTTGCATCCCACTCGAATACTGCCAGATTGGGCGATCAAGCCATTCTTCCAGTTCAGAAAATTCTTCAATATCCGGTGTTTTGTCTTTTATCTGCTGTTCATTAAAACCCATAACCGCACCCAACAGCTTGATGTTTTCACGTCCTGTCAAATCGTTATGCATTCCAGCCGCCAGTTCAATCATAGGAAACAAGCGTCCAGTAATCTCGATTGACCCGCGTGTTGGCGGACTCACCCCTGCCAACAATTTAAGGAGAGTACTTTTACCTGCCCCGTTTTTACCAACAATACCTAACGATTCACCTTGTTTAACTTCAAATGAAACATCTTGTAATGACCATGGACCATATGCATCTGGGTCATCATTAAAACGTCCACGGGCTTTATCCATACGTTGTTGTAAATAAGGACGCAATGGCAAACCATACCGTTTCCACACATCTTTAACACGAATAACAGCGTCTTGACTCATGATGCCTCCTATATCACATCTGCAAAGTAAAGTGACATATAGTGATACAAGGGTAAAACAAAACACAATGCCAACATCATCACAACAAATCCAACCAACAACAATGCTACATCAGGTGATTGACCAAATACCAATACCTGACGGAAACCATCAATAATGCCAACTGTCGGATTCAACGAGTACAAAATGCGTTTTTTGCCCTGCACTGCATTCAGTGAGTATACAACTGGGGTCGCAAAAAACCACAACTGTGTGATATAGCTCAAACCACGTAGAATATCACGCCGATAAACCGAAACAGATGTAATACCGATACCAACAATCCATGACAATAAACACAGCAAGAATAACAATATCGGCAACCATAGCCATGCTATTGTAATCGGGACATTATTTAAGAAGAGAATCAATATCAACACGATAAACGACATGAAGAAGTCAAATAAGGCAGTCAATATACCGACCAAAGGAAAAAGGGAACGTGGGACTGACATCTTGCGGAGTAATCCACCATTACCAATAACACTATTGGGAACATTGGTTATCGCCTTTTGAAAGAATGTCCACGGTACAATCGTCGAAAATGCAAAGACAATATACGGAACACCCTCACTATCAATGTCAACAACACCACGCAAAAACGAAAATATGACCATCGTCATTACAGCGGGGATAATTGTCCACAATGGTCCAAGTACTGTCCGACGATAACGTACTTGAATATCACGCAACACCAATGACATCAGTAAATGCCAATAACCCTGCCATTTTTCTTTCCGAGTGATGGTTGGAGTAATGTTTATCCAGCTACTCATCAAGTCAATTGCATCCTTCATCATGTGTATCGAATATTCTATTATGGCATTTTCCGATGAAATGAACAGGGCTGAATGAGATGAGGCATCGGAGTAATTCAAGTGGATAATCTATTCAATCAACTGTTTATCGGCAACCATTTGCTCATACTCAATATGAAGTTTTCTTAAGAGTGCTTCCATTTTTATTTGAACATTCTCTAACTTGGCTGACTCTTTCGTAAGTATATCACCGTAAACGATGCTCACGATGGGGTCTCGATAACGCCGAAACATCAATTGAAACGTTGCAGCCAAAAAATGGCGATTATTACGGGTCTTGTAGCGTTGTGTAATTGGATTATTCAATGCACGTCGCGAAATCACTCCACCAACAGCAAACGGAATAACCTGCAAATCAGGCACATGTTTTACAAAAAACTCAATACTAGACGACCATTCAGACAAGCTTTCAATTGCTAAATCCAAATATAGTGCAGGGTCATCTTCAATCTGTCCCCGAGGGAACATCAACACGGATTTTCCTTGTTTCAAATGCCGAACTGAATCACGTAATGCTTGTGTTGGATTATCTTTATCAATCACAATGGCAAATTGAAGGAACAAGGGCAAACCTTGTAGCATTCCATTATTAAATACCAACGTATGTATATCGGTTCTCGATGACGATGCAAAAACTGAAAATGAATCCCCCATACCAGCGTGATTACCAACAAACAAAATCGGCTTAGTCGACGGAATTACCGTAGCGTGATGGATTCGCAGTTCTTGTGTCAATATGTCCATCAAGGCTTGGCTCACACCCTGCAAATGTCCATCACGTGCAATAATTTGTTCTAAACTAATAGATACTCGCGCCATATTCACTGCGAATGGAAAACATAATATCCGTACGAAGCCATTGAGAATCCGATTTTTGAAACGAAATGCCTCAACGATAGAATCTGACATTGTGTGATACAACTGCCAGAAGCGTTTATTAGCAATAAGAATTTTATTCATACTCACTTCTATCAATTCATAAACGAATACATCATATTTGATTATTGTAAACCTTTTGATGCATGTAATGTAAAGTTCAAGTAAAGTAAAGAACAGTATAGATCAGCACATTAAGGGTCATTCACGAATGAAAATCGAGATTATCAAAGGCGAACACTTATCCGAAACCACTATTGAGATGATGAATAGACAACGTATTCATGAATATGGTGAAAATACCAAAAATTTCCGTGAAAATGAACGTAAATCGATATTTTTTCTCATCTATGAGAATCAACAAATCAAGGCATTTGGCATGTTAAAGCCCGTTACACTAACTTACCAACAGCAATCATTCGATATTTTAGGAATCGGCAACATCATCGCAAGAGAAAAAGGAAATGGATGGGGGAAATTACTAATGACCGAGATCAAACAGTATCTTGATAATGAAAATGAGATCGGTCTAGGTTTCTGTAGAACATCAGTAGTCGGTTTTTATGAAAAATGTGGATATGAAATCGTGAAGAAACTATCGACACGCTTCCGATACCAATACGCAAGTGAGACAAATACTAGCGATATACTCATTCGTCCACGGGATATATTGTGCTATGACCCATCCCAATCCATAATCCAAACACTGCTTTCATCTGATGACTTCGTTTATATAAATGTCCCGTTTTGGTAAGCCATTATAATTACTCCAACCACTCACACTATAAACACCACCTAAATATACGTTACAATACAACTCATTATGAACTAATTTATGAAACTGTTTGGGAATAATTATGTCGTTACAACAAGCTGTAAAACAACGTTTTAAAGAAGAATTTGGTGAAGACCCAACCTTCATTGTCCGTTCACCGGGACGTGTTAACTTAATCGGTGAACATACAGACTATAATGATGGTTTCGTATTTCCAATGGCAATAGACCGTGCCACATGGATTGCGCTTCGTCCGCGTGACGATAATAAAGTATTTGCAGTATCAGCGGATCTCGAAGATAAACAAGAATTTCGGCTAAATAATCTCAACCGCCCTGCTAAGACCGAATGGATTGACTATTTGATTGGGGTCACATGGGCATTGCAAGAACGAGGCTATAAGCTCACTGGTTGGGATGGTGTGGTAACGGGTGATGTTCCGATTGGATCGGGCTTGTCATCATCAGCGGCATTGGAACTGGCAACTGCACGCGCTTTTTATGCTGTCTCGGATTTTGAGTGGGATGCAGCAACAATGGCAAAAGTTGGAATGTCAGCAGAAAATGATTGGCTGGGACTAAAAACAGGGATTATGGATCAGATGATTTCTGCGGCAGGTATCGAAAATCGTGCGCTATTAATCGATTGCCGTAGCCTCGAAACATCAACAGCCCCGCTTCCCCCAAATACAGCCGTTGTCATCTTAGATACGAGCACCCGTCGCGGTCTGGTCGATTCCAAATATAATGAACGTCGTGAGCAATGTGAAGCCGCCGCGAAACATTTTGGGGTCAAAGCCTTGCGTGATGTTGACACAGAGACATTTCATCAACGTGAGAACGAACTCGAACCTCTTATTCGTCAACGTGCACGCCATATCATCTTCGAAAATGATCGAACATTACGTGCCAAAGAAGCCATGAACAATAGCGACCCCCATACGCTTGGTCAGTTGATGATTGAGAGCCACATTAGCCTGCGTGATGATTTTGAAGTATCTAGTGAAGCACTCGACATCATTGTAGATTGTGCCAATACGGAAGAATCATGTTATGGTGCACGAATGACAGGGGCAGGATTTGGCGGATGTGCTGTTGCCCTTGTCCAAGCCGATGCAGTACAAGAATTTGTTACCCATGTTGAAGCATGTTATACAGCAAAGACAAATCTCACACCAAAGATTTACATCTCACAAGCCAGTAACGGCGCAGAAACCGTTTACCCATAGAGGGCATACGAATGGATATAGGTTTACATAGCGAGCAGTGGTATATCGAGCAATCAAAGCTAACATTAGAACGGCTACTCCCACGTATTGATCCAATTTTACGTGCCGTCGATACAAGCGAATTATTTTTGGAACGACTGGACAAACATTTCGTTGAGTTGTTCCGCTTACTCTATGATTTGTATGGCGATCAATACGATTTTTTCTTTCATCTGGAAGAAATTCTATCGCATATGGCGCGTATGTTTATCAATCGCCCGCTTGAATTAAAAGCACTCGATAACACTCGTGAAGCAGATTTATTATGGTTTCAATCTGAGGATATGGTTGGTGCAGTCTGTTATGTTGATTTATTTGCTGACAATCTCTCCACACTCAAAGAGAAAACCCCATACTTTAAAGAGCTTGGCATTACCTATCTTCATCTAATGCCTCTCTTTAAATCGCCTGATGAAAATAGTGATGGAGGTTATGCAGTCAGCGATTATCGTCAGGTCAATCCGGCACTTGGCACAATGCAACAATTAGCAGGGCTTGCCAGCGAATTACGTCAAAATGGGATTAGTTTGGTACTCGATTTTGTGTTTAATCACACATCAGATGAGCATGATTGGGTCATGCGCGCCAAAAACGGGGAATCACGATATATGAACTATTATCGCCTCTTTGACGATCGCACTATACCCGACCAATACGAGCAGAATTTACGCGAGATATTTCCAGAACAAGACCCCGGCAACTTCACATACATTGAAGAGATTAAAAAATGGGTGTGGACGACCTTTTATCATTTCCAATGGGATTTGAATTATGCCAACCCCGCCGTGTTTGACGCGATGATGGGAGAAATGCTATTCCTTGCGAATCAAGGAGTAGAAATCTTGCGCTTAGATGCTGTTGCTTTCATCTGGAAAAAGATGGGAACATCCTGCGAAAATCTGCCCGAAGCCCATAAAATTATCCAAGCCTATAACGTCGTCACACGCATTGTATGCCCATCGATGTTATTCAAATCGGAAGCAATCGTCCATCCACGCGATGTTGCAAAATATATCAGTTGGGAAGAATGCCCCATTTCTTATAATCCAACATTGATGGCACTATCGTGGGAAGCACTCGCAACCCGTGATGTTCGTCTCCTACGCCTGTCCATGAGCAAACGCTTCGACTTACCCGATAACACCGCGTGGGTGAATTATGTGCGTGTTCATGATGACATCGGCTGGACATTTGCCAACGAAGATGCCGACGAATTGGGGATTAATAGCTTCGACCATCGTCTATTCTTAAATGAATTCTACACGGGCGAATTTGAAGGCAGTTTTGCAAAGGGCTTGAGCTTCAATTACAATCCAATTAATAAAGACCGTCGTATTACAGGGACTGCCGCATCATTAGCAGGTCTCGAAACAGCAATTGAAATTGGTGACATTTTATCCGCAGACCATGCTATTCAACGGATACTCATGCTTTATAGCATCGCTATGAGTGTTGGTGGAATTCCACTTCTCTACATTGGGGATGAAATCGCTACCTTGAACGATTATAGCTACCTTGAAGACCCTGACAAAAAAGCCGATAGCCGGTGGGTACATCGTCCATTCTTTGATTGGGAACGTGCCGAAAAACGACAAGATGCAACCACCTACGAAGGTAAAATGTATCATGGCATGTTACAGATGATTCAGACACGAAAAGCCTCTCCAAAATTAGGAAAAGGTCGGACACTGTTCTTAGATTTAGACAACACACACGTTCTCGGGTATATTCGCAATCATCAAATATTGATTCTCTGTAATTTCTCAGAGAAGGTGCAAACAATCAATACGCAAAACTTATTGGCTTATCTCGATATGCCAGAGACAATGCACGACTTACTCACAGAGGAACAGTGGGCAACCGATGGACAGATCACGTTACAGCCCTATCAGTATGTATGGCTTCGTCCTGATTAAACACATTTATTCGACATTATTTAAACCAATATTCTTAAGGATTTCATGATGGCAAAACAAGTTTCAGCACAAGGTTTAGAACAATTTCAAGACAATCGGTTTGGTATGTTTATCCACTGGGGACTCTATTCGATTCTTGCCCGACAAGAATGGATTATGCACATCGAAAGTATTCCCGTACCCGAATATGAAAAACTCGTACCCCAATTTAACCCTGTAAAATTTAATGCAGAAGAATGGGTAAGTATTGCGGCGGATGCTGGACAAAAATATATGATTATCACTAGCCGTCATCATGATGGATTTAGCATGTATGATACACAATTATCAGATTATAAAGTCACAAACACCCCTTTTAAACGAGATCCACTTCAAGAACTCGCTGATGCTTGTGCGCGCCGTGGCGATGTTAAACTTGGATTTTATAGCTCACTGTTAGACTGGCATCATCCTGCTTATCGCTTCCGTGAAGAATCAGGACTGGCATGGTCAGATTATATTGAATTCTTGCACGGGCAAGTCCGCGAGCTATGTACTAATTTTGGAGATCTAGCCTCGATCTGGTTTGATGGTGATTGGCCCCGTCACCAATTTAACGAAACGAATGCATACTTTAAAGCTGGGGGTGATTTTGAATATGATAAATTATATGACATGATCCACACTCTCCAACCTGATGCCGTTGTACTGAATAATCACCATGAAGCACCGATTCCCGGAGAAGATATACAGGGCTTTGAGCAAGATTTACCGGGCATGAATACCGCAGGGTTTAATTTATCCGAAGCTCAGGAAATGCCACTTGAGGTATGTATGACGATCAATGACCATTGGGGCTATCATGATACTGATAATAACCACAAGTCCACCCGTAGCTTGATTCATAAATTGGTACGGTCTGCCAGCCTTGGTGCGAATTACTTACTCAACGTTGGTCCTACGCCCGAAGGTGAAATCTTACCCGTTCATGCGATGCGCTTACGACAAATGGGTTCATGGCTAAAATTACACGGTGAATCGGTTTATGGAACGCGAGCAGGCAGTCTATCAACACCAGAAGCTGTTGTCAGCACACAGCGTGGTGATACACATTATTTGCATGTACTGGATGATATGAGTGATGGTGTATATATCAAACAGATGCCTGACAGCATAACATCCGCAACATTGCTGCGGGATAATTCACCATTAACTTTGCAACCCTATGAAAAGGGATATTTTATCGACTTACCGAGAGGGCTTCGTGACCCATACGATACAGTAATTTCACTACAGTAACTTCATCAGAAAATCGCATATTTATTTGATGAATAACAATCTCAAAGCATTACCTGAATGTCTAATCGTTATGATTTGTTTTCCAATGGGCAAATGGTATACTGTTACTTAATCAATGCTGACCTTCAGTCTAAATGTATAACATTCTCTAGCAGAGTATTAAGGAATTGAATGGCATCAACGATACGTTCGATCCAACTAGATGATATTCCTCAAATCGCTCAATGGATGGCAACAGTCCCTTTGTGGCAACGCTATAATCTAACGGAAACTGTTGTAACAAAACAATTTCAAAAAGCGATTATGGAACAGGCGTTAATCATCGTTATTGAAGTTGATGAACAGCCAGAGATTGCAGGTTTTGCATGGTATTCCCGACAAGGGGCATTTGCTCGTAGCCCGTATCTCAAGCAAATCGGCATTCACCCAAAGTTAACGGGCATGGGAATTGGTGGACAACTTCTAACTTATATTGAAGACGATTGTAAACAATCATCTGACCAATTGTTTCTGCTAGTATCAGATTTTAATACCGAGGCTCAAAAATTTTATCAACACCACGGTTACGCGCATATCGGTACAATCCCGAATTATGTATTGGCTAATGTAGCCGAGCTAATCTATCATAAACGTTTGATCTAAAAGAAAGGATGATTGAAGCAACAATTCTCAAATGTAATCTCAACACACTGAATTTATTTAAGTAAGGAAGGTACATATGTTCCGAATGAAACGTCTAACTATTGTATTTTTGCTCCTATTACTGGTTATGAGCAATTCTGTTTTTGCACAGGATATGAGCAATACTCTGATTATGGCACGGGCAGTTGATGCCACAGGTTTAGATCCACATACACAAACAGCTTTTGCCTCACTCCGCCTACTAGAATTAATTTACGAACCACTCGTTGTAACAGATGAAAACCTTGAATTACAACCAGCGCTAGCAACAGGGTGGGAATTTTCCGAAGATGGTATGACACTCACCTTTACATTACGCGAAGGTGTGACATTCCATGATGGATCAGATTTTACCGCAGATGATGTTATCGCAAGTTTTACCCGTATTTTGGATGAAGAAACAGCGTCTGCCGCACGTACGAATTATATCAGCATCGATTCGATGGAAGCGCCAGATGATTATACAGTCGTGTTCAATTTGAATACACCTGATGTACCACTACTTTTAGCAATGGCAAGTGGTAATGCTGTGATCTTATCGTCAGATGTTATTGAAAATGAAGACCCATCCCTTGTCACTACTGGAACAGGTCCTTTCATGCTTGATAGCTGGGTACCGGAAGAAACCACCACCCTCAAGGCAAACCCAAATTGGTGGGATGAAGGTCCATTTGTTGATGGCATCGAAATTCGGATCATCCCTGATGAAACATCAATTCTCGCAGCATTGCGTGCAGGCACAGTTGATTTTGCTTTAGTCAATGATCCACTTGTCGCAACTTTACTGGTTGATGACCCAGTTATTGTGCTTAACCGGACACCTACCCTTTCATACAATGTTCTTCAATTACGCGCCGCAGTTGAACCACTCGACCAGTTAGAAGTTCGTCAAGCAATTTCGTGTGCAATTAATCGTCAAGAAGTTGTAGACTCCGCAGCATTGGGTGAAGGTCGTGTCACAGGTCCTCTCACAATGGCAAATTATGCACTTCCTGTTGAAGATCTATTTTGCTATGAACAAGATATAGAACTTGCTAAAGAATTAATGGCAACAGCAGGGTTAGAAGATGGCTTTACGCTTGATGTCATACTTGCTAATGCAGAACCTCCTGTTGCTTCATCAATCGCGCAGGTTCTCTCATCACAACTTGAAGCAATCAATATTACGGTCAATATTGAAGCTCTCGAGTTCTCAGCTTATGTTGATCGTTGGCTAGAAGGTGACTTTACCGCCGCAGTTGCACTTAACGGTGGACGGGTTGACCCCTATACAATGTATTCTCGCTATTGGCAAGTTGATGCCCGTTTTCAACCAACAGCAGGTTACATTGACGATACACTTGATAATCTGATGAAACAGGGACAAGTTGAAACTGATCCCGATGCACGCTATGAAATTTTTAGCGAGCTTCAACTTCACCTAGCAGAAACCAGCCCATGGATTTGGCTCTATGCAGGGTTCAGCTATACCGCACAACAATCATATGTCAGTGGTTGGCAACCTGCCGCTAATGACTCACTATATAGCATGTCTAAGATCACATTAGACCGCTAACTTTTGGGGGCAGGAGGCTTATCGTCTTCTGCCCTTCTAAATTGTCCGATAGGTATCAATAAATGAGACAACATTTAATCCGCCGATTACTGGCTTCAATGATTACATTGTTGGGTATCAGTGTGATGGTTTTTGGGGCAATTCGTCTTGTACCCGGTGACCAAATTACAGCCCAACTCGGTACAGAAGCTGGTATGCTTTCAGACGAACAACGTGCTTCGCTAGAGCGTTATTATGGTCTTGATCGTCCACCTGTCGAGCAATATTTTACGTGGGCAACCAACGCACTCCAAGGTAATTTTGGATTCTCGATACGTCAAGGGCGTGAAGTATTGCCGCTCATCTTAGAACGCTTTCCTGTCACGCTTGAACTTGCTATTTTATCGGTGTTGATTGCTCTTTTGATTGGTATCCCCGTCGGAATCATCGCCGCGCTTAGGCGTAATACATGGATTGATTTCTTCGGGCGCGTTTTCTCGATGTTAGGACTTTCTGTACCAAATTTCTTGCTCGGCACATTAATTATCTATATCTTGTCTGTTTATTTCGGCATTTTACCAAACTCAGGGAATTATGTTGATTTCTTTGAAGACCCTAATACTAACCTGCAACAACTCATTTTCCCTGCTATTACGATGGGGTTCTCTTTTGCCGCATCCATTATGCGCATGACACGCTCGGCAATGCTAGAGGTTTTGAATGAAAGTTATGTGCGGACAGCCCGTAGTAAAGGATTACCAGAGCGCACGGTCATTTTACGTCATGCTCTGCGCAATGCCCTCATCCCTGTTGTAACATTGATCGGTATTGAGTTTGGTTACTTATTAGGGGGTGCATTCATCACGGAACAAATCTTTGCCCTCCCCGGTATTGGTCGTTTAGCCATAAATGCTATCACACAACGTGAATATGCCCTCGTACAAGGCATTGCAATGTTTATTGTGTTTAACTTTATAGTTATTAATTTTATAGTCGATATGATTTACGGATTGCTTGATCCACGAGTGACTTATGATACATAAACCCAAGCAGATCGAAAGTGATTCAAGACAATCACCTCCATTTTTCATTATTCGCCTACTCCGAGATCCCAGTAGCGCCATCGGGTTCTTACTTGTACTAGCGTTTACTTGTAGTAGCTTACTGGGTTTAATTGAAGTCACCCCCTACCCCGTACTGGAGCAGCATCCGATAGATCGGCTAAAAGCACCGAGTTCTGAATATTGGTTTGGCACAGATCAATTCGGACGCGACATCTTCAGTCGTGTGATGAAAGGTGGCGCAAACTCGCTCCAAGTTGCGGTAACGTCAGTTTTTATATCTTCATTTCTGGGGACAGTTATTGGTATCTTAGCAGGATATACAGGTGGGCTGTTAGACACGGTACTCATGCGACTCATGGACATTTTGTTTGCATTCCCTAGTTTATTATTAGCGTTGCTGATTGTTACCATCATTGGCGCAGGGTTATCAAGTACCGTATTAGCGATTACCGTTGTATATACCCCCATTTTTGCACGAGTGGCGCGCGGTCCAGTCTTGGGTCTCAAGAATGCCGAATTTGTGACGGCGGCAAGATGTCTCGGCGCTCAGAATTGGCGTATTATCCTCCATCATATTTTCCCCAATATGCGGACTGTATTAATTGTGCAATTCACACTTGCCCTATCATGGGCATTAATCACCGAAGCTGGACTTAGTTTTCTGGGCTTAGGCACACAACCACCGAATCCATCATGGGGATTAATGCTGAGTGAAAATCGTGGATTGGCAGAAATCGCACCGTGGCTAATTCTATTTCCGGGATTAGCCATTATGCTGACCGTCTTGGGCTTTAATCTGCTAGGTGATGGGTTGCGTGATGTGCTCGACCCCTATTTGAAAGCAGAATAATCGTTCACAATATATGAAGGATTTTTTTACATGAATAAGTCAAAAATTGCAGTCATTACAGGCGCAGGCTCAGGTATTGGTAAAGCATCTGCTCTGGCACTGTGGAATGCTGGTTATACTGTGGTGCTAGCAGGACGACGTGAAGATATGTTGCACTCTGCGGTTGAAGAAGCAGGTGTTTCCGCCGACAGAGCACTAGTTGTTCCAACCGATGTCAGTGACCCTGCATCAGTAAAGAATTTATTTGCACAAACAAAAGAGACTTATGGACGGGTCGATGTATTATTCAATAATGCAGGCATTGGCGCGCCACGTGTCCCATTTGAAGACCTCACTTATGAGCAATGGAAAAACGTCGTCGACATCAATCTAACGGGGGTATTTTTGTGTACACAGGAAGCCTTCCGCATGATGAAAGAACAATCACCACAAGGTGGGCGTATCATCAATAATGGCTCGATTTCGGCTCATGCCCCACGTCCCAATTCAGCACCATATACAGCAACCAAACACGCCGTCACAGGCTTGACAAAATCCACTGCACTCGATGGACGCGCTTTTGATATTGCCTGTGGGCAAATCGACATTGGGAATGCTAAAACTGACCTGACAGGACGAATGAGTAATGGTGTTCCTCAGGCTGATGGGACAATAGCTATCGAGCCAACGATGGATGTCAACAATGTAGCAGATGCGGTTGTATATATGGCGAATCTACCGTTAAGTGCCAATGTACCCTTTATGACGGTGATGGCGACAAAGATGCCATATATCGGACGGGGTTAATTTAAGTCAGGCTATACAATGACAGAATGCCATACATACGAACTGCTTAAACAACGGGACAACGGGAACGCCCCGCTTTGGGATAACATTTATCGTTCTGAATACTGGGATGTTGTACACAGCTATAATACGAGCTTACTTGGGTGGATCGTCTTAGTTACGCGACGACATATCGAGGCAATAAGCGATATGACAGAAAATGAAGCTGTAGAATTAGGTAAATTGATTCAGCAAGTCTCATTGATACTTAAAGAAGTAACGGGATGTGTCAAAACATATGTGATTCAATTTGCAGAACATCCTCAGCATCCGCATGTCCATTTTCATATCGTACCGCGTATGGTAGATCAGCCTAATGATCATAAAAGTACCAACATATTCAAGTATTTAGGTGTCGAGGAAAGTGATCGCGTTAGTGACGATAATATGAACAGAATTGCAAGCCAAATTCAAACTAGACTGCTTGAACTTAATTCCAGATAAATTTGACTCACAATATTTGCCCAATAAAAATAATTTATACCATATCACGCCAAGAATATTCTGGATTGTAACCCAGAACTTTACGGGCTTTATCAATACTTAGCAAGGTATCATGATCGCCTGTCCCTGCCCGTAATTCGACATCAGGGAAAACTTCTGCCATCAAATCAGCATTCGTACGATTCATACACGTATCCCCCGCCGCAATGATAAAATGGTCAGCCCCTGTAAAATCGGCTTCTAAACCAACACGGCAACTCTGGGCGACATCACGCGCATCCACATAGCCCCATAAATTCCATTTCCGAAGCATTGCATCATCTTGGAAACCTGTAAAACGTTGATAATCATGTGGTTCCATGATATTCGAGAAGCGCAACCCTACAAACGGTATCCCCGACCAACGATTCATCTGGCGTGCCATTTCTTCGCTGAGGATTTTTGAAAGGGCGTAACTCGATTCTGGGTAAAGGGGGTGATCTTCATCAATTGGTGCATATGCAGGTTGTTCGCGGTCAAAAGGCAAGCCCAGCGTCGTTTCGCTTGATGCCCATACCACCCGTTCTAAACCCAATGCAACTGCTGCCGCAAAGATATTATAGGTACTGCTCATATTCAGATCAAATGTCACGCGGCTAGTCTGTCTACCGGGTGCCGGAATCGCTGCCAAATGGACAACCGCATCTGCCCCTTCTAACACTTCAAATGCCTGACCAGCATCCATTAAATCGACTTTCAAAAAATCAGTCTGACGTTCTGCGGGTGCTTGAATATCAACATTAAGCACATCATAGCCGTGTTCCAATAAGTCACGGACAACAGCCCGTCCTGCTTTCCCGCTACCACCTGTTACAACGATGCGTTTCATGAATATTTACCTTTATCTGAGTCAATAATGGGTATCAGTTTAACATACCCATTATTGTCACATCTAATCCAACGTAATTTAGCTCAAATTAGTCAAATCGACAGCCATAAATTCGGCTTTTAATGCCAATTCCGAGGCGAGGAAGGTATGTGCTTGTGGGACAGCTGTCTCAGTCCGATTCAGAATATCATCAATCAATTGTTTTCCGTACAAGATTTCAACATCGGAACAATCAATATACTGCATTCCTTCGCCATCCACTAGGAACAGATGACTCTCACCTTCGCGTCCCATAATGTCAACATTCTTACGCACTTCAATGTATCCATCTGTACCTGTGATGAACAAACGCACATCACCCCATGTTGGCAATCCCTTTGGTGTTAGCCAATCAACACGGACATGCCCCACCG